>Ga0209992_10002165_pt1 | contig 18631 bp, 33 predicted proteins | sample 2SBtaG_2_FD_182564 | JGI IMG/M metagenome (GOLD analysis project Ga0209992, IMG submission 182564) | Deep subsurface microbial communities from Kolumbo volcano to uncover new lineages of life (NeLLi) - 2SBTROV12_ACTIVE470 metaG (SPAdes)... | ecosystem: Environmental > Aquatic > Marine >... | reverse complement strand
CCAATAATCTTACCTGATGGATCTCTTTCCCATGCTCCATTAAAGTAGAAAGTTCGTTCCCAACGCTGTTCGTTATGCAATACTGCTTTAACTATTAAGCTTATTTCTGTGAACTTACCCTTCTCAGCTTTAATGTCAGTGACTGTTGCAGCATTCACATAAAGTGGACCTGCTCCTGCACTATTTCCCGAAGGAATAGATGGTATATCTAACATGTTTTACTCCTTGTTATTTTAAAAATATGTCATCCCATTTAAATGGCATAACTTTTCCTTTTAAATGCGGACTCCGAGAGCCAGCCTCTAAAGCTTTGTTTGCTTCAAATGAGATGCAAAGCTCATTCTCATCGTTGCGAAATACAAAACCAATACTATCACATTTAGCCATTATCATATTCTTTAATTTTCCAGTTAAATCTAATGATGCCGGGTCAACTATAGTAGAGTTTTCTGTTATTGCACTTGCTAATTTGTTATGGCCTATTAATATAACAGTATCAGCAAGAGCTCTAAAGGTCTCGATTAATTTATCAACCTTATTCCTAACCATTCCGTGTCCTTTACCGAACGCTAAATCACCAAAATATTGTATTTTAGTACTATTTGTTGCGTTATAATCAGTAACTATTGATTCTTCAATCCATTCAACAACTTTATTTAAAGTGTCTATGGCAATATACTTATATGTCTCCCCCTTAACCTGTTTTTCTATTAAGTGAGAGCACAAATCTCTAGTATCTAATAAAGAATTAACTGCTGCTATATGCCCTTTGATGAAATTGGCACCGTTTTCAGTGTCAATAATTAAACAGTCGTCTAATTCTCCAAGCATTGTTGTTTTACCTGCCTTTTTTGCTCCGTAAAGTAGCAATAGACCAGGATTTTCTGATTTCGGTTCACTACGAACCTCAATTGGTCCTGACATTTACGTCCTCCTATATTGTGTGAATTTCCCTTAAAAAAGGGCTTGTAAATTACTAAATCTAAGTGAATTATTCAATCTATTTGTTCTATCTCAACTTCATACGAGGGATTAATAGAGAGTGTATTTCCACTAGATTTCTTAAATATGTATTTAGGTTTAGCTACCCCGTTTGAGTATCCTATAAACCTTAAAGATCTATGAATATTACCTTGATTAGTTGTTACATCATATAACTTACCAATCATAGGAAACTGAATAGTTTTTTCCTGCTCTTGTGCTAATTGTAGCATTATTACTCCATTTTTAAAAAAGGATCAAAGGGGCAACTAATGCTACCCCTCTGATATGGAAAATCTTACTTTCCGCCTTTTTTGTCTTTAGCGACAACAGCAATCAGATCACCATCATTAATGGTTGTACTATCTGACGCAACACTTGTGTTAATATTAACACGTGAAGTTGCAGATACGCCTAACTCCTCTTTAAGAGCTCCTACAGTAGTAGCTACTATATCAGTCGGGTTAAACGAATCGCTATCGTGCATTAAGTGAACATTTGGCATTTTAAAGCCTCCTTGTTATTTTACCATGGTTGTACATTCTAGTGCCATACTAGGAATGTGAAAAATTACTTCTTCAGGATAGAAAGACTTGTTTAAAACCTTTCTTATTTGACTAGTAATCAATGAGCCTGAAATCATTGATACATCTGGAGTACCCTTCTCTTCACAAGTATCTGCACTTGCTTCAGTATCTGGATACCAATATTTCTTATAAGTAGCTATGTCTTTAACAGTATACACTTGAATTTGCTCTCGGCCCATTCTTGCATCTATTATATAGTCAAACTTATTATTGAAACAGAGGGTCGCAATATTTAATCGCGATAACATATTATCAAAGCATAACAATCCAATGTTTAGTCCTTCCTTATTTTTGTCAATTGTTGACGTGGAGTCTAACCATTTTGTATGCTTTTTAATATTCATTTTAGTAGAATTAATACTTTTTAAAATATCCTCTAAAGCATCTACTTTTAGACGCCCTATGTCTATTTCATTATACATACTAATCCCAATGTTCTCAGGACTAACACTATCCATATCATGTAAATCAATATTAATAGCATTATGCCTAGTTAAACACATAGCTGCGGAACTACCTATAGCCCCGCAACCAAATATGTGATAACTATTCTTGTCAAATTCCGAACATATCTTCTTGTACCGAGCCTCCAAGCTTACGGAGATTGTCTGGGGTACGAATTGGTTCGATATAATCATAGGTATTTACACCTCCTCCTGTTAAAACTACTGAATAATCATTCTTTGTAATGGGCTTTATAGTTAAGTTTAGCTGTTTAGCATCAACTATAACCTCATCCCATTCTTCTTTCATCTCAGACCATTTCATTTGATCTAAGAATCCCCAACTCAAGAGTTCATCAAGAATATCAGCATACTTATCTTCTAATGTTCTAGGCGTATCCATTAATTCAGCATCAACGAGTCCTGGCCCTTTATTATTAGGTTGCTTATATTTATCAGACGTCCATGAGGATTGTCCATAAATAGTATTAGAAATGTATGGATTCCTATAACTATTGTCCATCTTAGTTGGAGTAAACACTTCCCTTTTAACTAATTCATCGAAACTAGCTTGCATGCTTTCAGTTACTTCAGTTCCGTATCTTTGTATATGCAATTTCGTATCAATATAACCAGATAAAGGTTTCCACCAACTTACCCTGAAGGTATGGTCTTGTTTTAAGTTAACTACTAAAGACATAGAGTAGTCGCCTTTATTAAACTCTTCCATAGTATCAGTATCTGTACCACTCCAATTAACTCCCATTGTATGATGACTATGCCACCAGACAAATCTTACTTTAGTGCCATGTTTTACAGCCATTTCCATGTAATAGTCAGCTAACCAGTTCTTATCCAGCGTACAAAGTGTTGAACTAACTGTTTGCTTTCCTACTACAGGATCACTGATAACCATGAGTCCTTTGTCTTCGTCGAATAAGGCGACACACATGCCGCCTATTTCAGTTCTCCACTTATCATAACTCATTTGAGAATAAGCTATAATTTTATCCCAATCTTCTTGGGACATAACGAATTTACTTGTTTCTTTCAAGTTGCCTCCTTGTTATTGTTGAAGTGCCCATTGAGACATCAATCTCATTGTGCGTTCTTGTGTTGTTTCTTGTTGATTTCCAGTAGAAGTATCAATAGCTTCTGCTGTCAAAGGATCTTCATTTACCCTTATATTTACACTTCGTGATTCTATTACTTCATCTACTGCATTTGATAAGATAGTATCAAAATCATCTTCTCTTATTGCTTCAACAGGCGTTGTAACAGTCTCCACAGCAGGTGCAGGGTCTTCAGTAGTTGATTCCACCTTAAGTTTATGAAATGCAAGCAATTCAGCTTTATAATAATCAGCTGGCCTAGGTCCATATACTTCGTCTAGTATTTGATTATGAGTAATGCACTCGTCTTGAGATTCTCTATGCATGCAATTAGCACAGTGATTCAGAAGCAATCCTCTAGCGTCATCTCTATCTAAATTTTCCACACCACTTCCTGTGTCAGTATAGTTATTGAGAATAAGATTTCTACAACTACTTACGTCACTGTCATGCATACTCTTATACCATTCAGGAATATCATTTGGTATTCCAAACAGTATCTTGCCTGGATGATCAAATGGATTAGTCCTTGTAGGTACATACACTTTATGCCATTGTAATAAGTGTACTCCTAAAGATATAAATCTGAAATTTCTAGCAGATATCTTTAAAGAACTCTCATATTCACTCATACAAAGATGATTAGACAAAGGAGTTGTACTTTCACCTGAAAATACAGCATTAATATTACTATATTCAGTGCTTCCTCTGCCGTATATGCAATAAAGATTTGGTCTTTGATGAGCTACATCAGTATAACCAGTAAATATTGCATTCATCCCTACCATAGTGTCCCCTCGTACATTAAGTTTAGTTTGCTGTGCTACTATGAAATCAATATCCCTACCCTGAATATCCTGTACTTGTCTAAAGTATGTAGGATATTCGCTTGTACTATCAGGATGACGTATTTCTATACCCGGTTTTTTAAGTATTATACGATTAACCACCCTTAAAGTTTGGTTAGTTTTTATTAATCTAGATTTATCGTATATAGCCATACCTTTCAATACTTTATTAGCATTAGATAGTTCTTCGATAGTCTTTTCTAGAAATGTTCTTAATTCTGTAAAATCATCTTCATCAGAATAAGTAATTTCAGGAGATAATCTTCTAGATTTAAGAGCATCCTTAAATAATCCAAATAAATCTGCAGCAAGAGCGGCAGCTGAATATGAAGTACATCTTACACTTGCACTTCGAAATTGCCATCCATTAGAACTTTGTGCTCTTTGGATTAAATGAGCCATTGGAATATCATAATAAGCTGAATCCCCTTCATTTCTAAAGTTTACTGGGCCATTGTTATAACTATCTATTACCGCTTGCCATTCATCAGACTCAAGATCCCACATTTTATGATTAATATGAATTAATTTATCTGGCTGACGATAATTATTTCTACTCCCTCTACGCTTATATTTATTAATAATTGTAGCTGGAGCTCCTGTGTCTTCTTGCAGTAACTCTGCATTACAAAGGATATGCCTATTATTCCTAGCCCAATACGCCTGTTGACTTTGTTTTCTAATTAAAGGTGTAAATACTAATCTTTTTGCTACTCTTTTAGCCTCTCCAGGAGATAGTCTAAATGTAGCGGTATATTTTATTGGCTTAATAGACTTTAATTTTTCTAATGAAAGCTGAGTTCCATCACTTCTATTAACTGCAGCATTGTAATGGTCTTCAGTTAAATGCCATCCTAAATGATAATTTAACATAATCCCAACGAGCTTACATAATTGTTCTCGCTTTTCTATTTCAGAGAGTGTTAATGCTCTAAAGTTAGCAAGATTAGTCGGAAGTTGGCTAAGCCCACCATCTTCCAAAGTTGAATCATAAAATACAATATTATTTTGCATTATTTCCTCCTTGTTGTTTTAAAAATATAGCATGCTTGAATCTCACCCACCGGTGCTTTCGTAGTGTCATCCTTGGCATGCTAGCAAGTTTGAATCTGTAGGTCAACTCTCTTGAATAAGGCTCTTACATTGGATAAATGCATAATATTCTAGCTGACCTAAGAAATACCAACTTAATGGTAAATTTGTAGTAACTTATAAGCTCTTTTCAAGTTGTCGACTACCATCCAAGAGCTATATAAGTTTTAATATCCTACGAGATGTTAATGAGAAATCCTACTATCAGTAGTTAGGCAGCGTTGCCCTACTCTTCTGCAGTATCTGATCTCTTTAGGATAACTTCTTCTTTTACTTTCCTTTTCCTGTTGCATGCTTTACACAATTCATTTGTATCTTGTTGATAGATATTAAAATATCCATTACAAGCATTATTTGAACATTCAGCATGCTGTACTGTTGGTTTTTTTGTCCCGTGACTTAATCTCATTATTCATCCTTACAAAATGGACAAATCTTAGGTCTTAATCCTCTTTTAGGGAAATCTAAGTGTATCATAGGTTCTTTATGGTTCATTTCCCATGCTTTATTACACTCAGGACATAACTTGACAGGAAATCCTGTATTATGTAGTTTTTGATAATGATATTCTTTGATAAACGGTCCAGGAATTGTCCAATGTAGCTTGCGAGGTCTCATCATTTATTCCTCCAACTATGGACATCCATATCAATATTCATATACTCTCCCTCTTCAACAATAGACCATTTACTCTCTGGGTCTACCCATCCATCAACATCATCTGTATCTGTCACCTTATGTGTAGGTCTTACTTTATTTATTCTAGCCCACTCTCCTCTTTTAAGATCTTCAATGCTTTCTGCAATAACAGTATCAATTGTTGTAATAACAGCCGATTGTCTGTATGCTATTTTAAATTTTTTCATTATTTTCTCCTAAATAAGGTTTACATGGTGATTCTATAAAATCCTGCACATGCGCCATACATGTACGTCCACACACAGTGCATTGTACGAATCCATGGGCAATTTCACCCATATTCCCTGTTGCTTGCTTCCATATGTGTCCTAAAATTGGTGGATTTTCTTTTTCCTGGAGTTCTCGATGATTATTTAGTAGATCTTGAATCTCATCTACTACTTCTCCATCACTCTTCTCGTCCCCATCCTGATTGATTGTCTTTTGGATCTCTTCAATCAATTTTTCGTAATACTGTTTAATCATTTTATTCCTCCTTTATTAAATAATTCTGCAAAGCCAGTTGGCATATCACTATACCTTTTGTCTTGACAATGCTTACATTCTAGATATAGATGTTTTTGTATCTTGCCCTTTTTCATTTCTATAACTTTTTTTTTACACTTGTCACAATAATATATTTTCATTACTCCTCCTTATTGGTTTATAAAAATGGCAAAATAACTACCATATTGGATTGTATTATGTGATTACTTCTATTTTAGGGAGTTCTTCTTTTCCCATTTTATGTACAGAATCACTTACTGTATTTTTAGGCTCTGAGCCTCTATCTAACCAAGCTTGATGCCTTAATACTTGATATATGTCCCAAGCAATGTTACCGTTCTCTGTATGTCCGTGCATTTTAGTATATTCATGCACATTCAATTGGTCTATCCAAGCTTGTTGAGTTTTATTTAGCTTTTCATATAGCTTTTTATCCCAAATTACAGACTCTAAAGCTATATAGAATTGACCTGTTTGCATCCTTGCGAATGCATGAAGAGCCGCTTCCATGATAGAAAGTTGCTCTTCATTAAATGTTAAAGTATATTTCATTTTATTCCTCCTTGTTCATTTCTTTTGATTCTTTATTTAATTCTTCAATAATTTCATTTGCTCGTTTATCTGTTTTAACATTTGAAATTATAAAATGCTTTTCTTTTTCAATATAGGTGTGAAGATTTCCTTCTTCGTCTATGTGATAACTATCTATTTCCATTTTATTCCTCCTCTGGTATTAAAATAGGATATATCATATTAGCAAGCTTCCTTGCATTATTTATATCCTTTTGAGTTATTTCATTAACTTCCATACCTGTTCTGATTTGTTCAATAATCAATTTTTCAATATAGCTATTAGCCTTATTTATTTAATTAGCTGTATCAGATGTTGTATGCAATTTAAAATACTTTGCAAGTATATCTGTTGTATCCATCATTTTATTTCTCCTTTACACAATAAACAGAACAGCCGAATCTTTTATCTAGATAAGTTTGCCTAACACCTCTATTATAGCAGTATAAACTCCTGCCATACGCTATATTATGTTTACTCTCAGTAGAAGACCAAAAGTAACTGTGATATCCTACACCATAGTAACCACTATGATAACCATCACGATGACCAGCATAAGATGCATTTTCTCTTAAAGGTCTTTCTATATCAAACCATTCTTCATGGGTTGGTATTCTCCAGCCCCCTGGAGCTAAACCTCGTGCATCATTAACAGCATACCAATTGTACAAATAAAATAACTTTTCTTCTTCATCTGTAATACATGAATATGCTCCAATCTTATTCTCTCCAAATTCAAGCCATTCTTCGCTTGTTAAAGCATAAGGTATTTTCTCTCCATTTCTGTATTTTAATACCCTTAAATCTTTCCCTAATACAAGAGAAGATTCTTCTCTTTGTCTTGCTCCACATTCTGAACAATAATCCATTTTTTCACTCATTTATTTCTCCTTAAAAAATTCTTCTAAGTATTTAAAATCAGATTCTAATGCATCATTCATAAACCTGATTATACAGTAGGCATTTTCCCACCCATAATGGTTCACAAGCCTCTGTAACATTATTAACCCTCTATCTTGAAATTTAGAAGGTCCTATATTACCTACATTTAGTGTCTTACAATCTGCTATATTTATCATTTCATTTCTCCTTTAGGTATTTGTAGTGTTTTGAATTGCTCTCGCATAATCTGCATCTAATTTTTGAATATCATCACTTAAATCTTCGAATGGGATTAGTGATTTATGGTTAGGATTCTGTCTATTCTCCCAAATAGCCCACGCATCATGAACATCCTCCCATGTACAATCTTTACCCACCACAAAAGATAACAAACAATATAAATCTGTTAAGTGTTCATCGCATTCCAGACTCTCTAATTTCTTTAATTGCTTTTGTATATAATTCATTTTATTTCTCCTTTTTCCTCTTCATATCTTTTCATAATTGAATCATAATCTTCTTCGTACTTGTACTTATCCATAAAGTAGTCAGGCACATAGCTAATAATATCTTCAATTAGCTCAATAGCATCTCTTAGTAATTTTTGTCTATCACTCATTTTATTTTTCCTTTATAATTTATTATCTTTTGCATATCTGCTTATTGCTTCCATCCCTGTCAATTCAGGAACGATGGTTTTTCCATATTTTCCAGTTGTGGAATGGCTCATAATATCCAAAAAGCAATAGTATTTTATTGTTTTCGGTATAAACCATTTAACAAGCCAAAACCAAAAATTTGTATATTTCATTTTATTTCTCCTTTGTAAATTTATATATTGGATGTATAATAGATTTTGGGTTTTTTCTTTTCAATCCATTTTCGATTATCTTTTTAATTACACTGTTTATCATTTTAGCATCCTTTTCGTTTATCCAAGTATCTCTACTATTTAAGTGACTTTCAAAAGCAAGTGCTACATAATAAAGTTCTTTGTCTGTGAAATCTATCGTATTTCTTTTCATTTTATTTCTCCTTAAATAAACAATACTTAATTGCTAACGCTGATGCTATGCCAAAACAAGCAAAAGTTAACCACATGCCCTTAGTTAGAAATACTAATAGTCCAAGTGAAAATACTATTGTTAGCAATGCTGAAAACATAAATTCATATTTTCTTTTCATTTTTTTCTCCTTGAAATATCAAACTTCCATTATGAAGTTACATGGTAAAATGACCTATGGAGAGTTATACTCTCTAAGAGCATTATACTCTCCATCTCCAAGTCACGATGTCTTGTGAACTGCTACGTATTTAACAACAACCTATATTCATAGCATATTACTATTATTCTGCAGTTCTACATCTTTATCCTCCTTCTTGCATTTAACAATCTCCTTTCGTTAACTGTTAATAAGAAAGATAATATTAATAATGTGGTCTTTTATAGACTTACCACAGGTCTTTTGTAAAATAACCCAGGAAAAGAGGTGGCCCTGGGTTATCACTTAATTTAATATGTGAAATCTACAAAATCTCATTTATTCTCTCCTCTTTTTCACATTTGTCACAAGTTGTCTTATTAAATGCGACATCTAAGCTATCACACTTTAAGCACCCTTTTTTGGCTACTTTATAGGACACTTTTACTTCGTCTCCTATAACTCTAACATGGGCTACACTTATGTCTGGCTTCATATTTCTTGGTCCCATATAAGTTTCAAGAACATGCCACTTGCCGACATAAGACAGCCTATTAATCCTATTTTCCAAAATACTATATTTGATAATACGATTAAGATTATAGTTAAGTAGCTAAACAATAAAAATAGTGCTGTACATATAAAGAATTTTAAAACGCTCATTTTTTGTTCCTTTTCTTATATTGTTCAAATTGTTTACTAGTAACCCTGTAAACCGGACTTGGAGCTGTGAATTTAACTCTTTGTCCACCTTCTGTTGTGATCCAGCCTCTTTTACGAGACTTAGCTATCTGTCGTGCAGTGCAATTTTTCTCAAATGCTAACTGCTTGTTTGTTTTACCACTCATTATTTATCCTTTCAATGTTAAGGTTTATTTTTTATTACATGTACATAAATTATTTCTGGATGTTTTCCTCCAAAGTATAACTTTGTTACTCCGCATAACCATAGAATCGGAGAATTAAGTGATGATTTATAATAATATCCATCTCCATATCCTGCTAATCTCTTTAAAGTTATAACGTCCTCAAATGGCATTTCCTTTTTGCTAAACATAAGACTTACTTTATCCTTACCTTCAGCTATGAGAGTTAAAAAATCATCTGCACCTAGTACAAATGGTTCTTCTTTTATATCCATTTTATCGTCATCATACATCCATATGCCATCTTTAATATACGGATGTATGACATAAATTGAATTATTTAAAGCCATTTGCATCTTCTCCTGTACTCACTATTACAATAAGCTTTTACTATCTCCTTAAATGATACATAATTTGATTGTACTAAACCACAATCCCTGTAATACCATGTATTTGTTTTTGCAAAATAATCTATTCTAAAATGATTAGCATAGTCTCCTTTACAAAATCTAAATGTCCAATGCCATCCTAAATCATCAGATTTTCTTAGCAATTTGTCATAGCCTACTTCGTCAGTAAAGCTATAGTAAATAGACATTAAAAAATTCTTTAATGTTTTCATTGTTTATCCTTTCAATGATAAGTTATTGTTTGTTGAAAAAGAGCAAGGAGACTTTCGTCAGCCTCCACCTACTCTCTAGAAATTTATATGCATGTGGTTAGATTGTTACAAGACAGTTCATTCACCCTTTACGAGCGAGAGAGGTCCTTACCTAACAAGTAGCGGAATGTTATTCTGTGCTTTCACACGTCGAAGCTCTCTTCCCTTTTCAGGCAACTCATACTCTTTCAAGTACATTATCGTAAAAGTTTATGAATAATTACTCATTCTTAAAACTTTCAGCGTAGAGTTTAAGATGTATAACGAGGACTTCCCTTCCTCTCATCTAATGCTTCCCTCGATCAACTTTATAGTTGAGGCTGCTACCGTGAGATTATATCTTTGCAGATTATTAAACATCATTTGACATTTAATAGTTAGCTGTACTAACAAAATCTCCCTGAGTCTGCGCTAATCGGTGACAGATTGTTCTCAGGCTCACACTTCATCTTAATCATCATTTGGCCAAACAATGCTTAAGATAACATATAATTGTAATACTATGTGGATTTGAACCACTATACTCTTACTTCAGTAGTATTAAAAATTGCGCCCCAAAGCCACGCCACCCACCTTATTAATTAAAAGAATTTAATGTGCTCAAACACGCTAATTTTCTTTATACTTCCATCAGCTTGTTTTATTTCCTCACTCACTCGTTCACTGTGAGCAAATATTATTTTTGTGTCTGAGTTTACTGTTTTTCCAAACTCATATTGAAAAGCAGGGCTGCCTATAGGCATTATTACTTTACTAAAGTCTAGGCAATGATCTGCCAATTCCTTAGCTAGTAATCTTAGTATTTTTCTGTCCGCTGGACAATTACATAGCTCTTTGTATAAAGAATTGTCTACTTCGTTTAGGAACCTAATATCAACATTAATTTCTAAATTAGATGTTAATTCTAGTTCTTGTGCGATATTCATGTCGTGCTGTGGACACCACAACACTTTCGTGTATTTTGTATATTTATTTTCCTGATCGTATAGCAGATTTTTGTGGTCTATAACCATTGTACTATCTCCTCTTTATTTTGTTATCAACCTTGTTCCAATAATCTTTTTGAACCTTTTTATACTTAAGCTTCAATTGATTCATCTTATGCTTTAATTGGCTTATTTCAACCTTAATGAGCGCTACTTTACGCTCCATTAAATGCTTTTTATCTAACTTCATTTATTCTCCTCTTTTTGTTATGCTCTGAATAATCTTTATTGCCCCCCCCCATTCAGAATATGGAGGAAAATTTAGAGAGTACATACAGGGGTTTTTACTTTTCCCGTAAAGTATATACTCTCTTTATAGAAAGAAAGAATAGTAATGCTGGCACATTACTGTTGGTATCAATTAATTCCATACCTAATGAGCCTAAACTCAAAGAGGATGATACCTTGTTCTATTCCATACTATTTACATAGCGGTACATTTAAACCTTAAGGAATTTACCCGTGAACCACAGGGATCAGCAGTTTAACGACTTACTGAGGTCGTTGCAGGTGATATGTTGTGTTTATCATATTTATTATAACATACTTTTCGTGCTATAAGGCGAGAAAGTACATACAATAACTAATAAACTAAGAAGGTCTAAGGGGAGAACTCTATCACCTGCTCCCCCCAAAACACAGTATAGAACGACGTACTAGATCTTATTGTAGTACGTCTTATACTCCTTCACACTATCTTTAACAGAATTAAGGATAGTGTTGACCTCATCGAGCTTGTCCAGCCCAAGGGCCGTCAACCTATTCAGAGATAATTTAACCACTGCACGGACTGTCATGACCTCTTGCAGCTTACTATTGCTAGATCCTATGCTCATCGCTATTTGATAGAGCCTTGCTGTTACAGCCCCGTCCCAACGTCTTATCTCGGTGAGATTCTCACCCTCAGATAGTGTTTTGGAGACTTGACACATTAATTCCATATATTCTCCTATTTAATATGAAAAATAATATAAAATGAAAAATAACTAAAAAACGTTAGTGAAAACCCCATTACATGGGGGTACATAAGGAAATAAGACCACGCATTAAAATCCGGCAATTTTTGAAAGTCATTTTTGCTACTTGGTTTTTTACTTTTAGCTTTTGTAAGTTATGCCCATTGGGAATCTCCAAAACAGCCTTGTCAGTTAATAGTTAAACAGCCAATATCAAGGGCTCGCAGGGCGTCAGAGAGGGGTAATCTACTAAACCAAACTTCTTTGAATCGTAGTAAAGTCTAGGATCGTAAGCCTATAAAAAATAGAGAATTGTTTCTAACATTACTTGAAACTTCCCAAAAGAGTGAAATTTACTCTAATGGGCTTTTTACATCTAATCGGAAATCTTAAGTTATTATAATAGTACGGTGTACTATTGTAATGACTTATCGGAGTATTTAAGATATTGTAAGTGCAATATCTTATTGGAGAACATAATTTATGAGAACATATAGCATTAAAGGCATACAGCATATTGTATATGAAGATGCTGATGAACTCCCGAATAACTTTATTTACAAAGCTAACTGGAGAGAGGGTCAGTTAAATGACTGGGTGTTAGCGGATGACGGCTGTTATATACAAATTTTACGACACAACAAAATGAAGCCACATAGGAAGCATAAACGACATGCTAGATCTTACATTGGTACCTGCACAGGAACATTCATGGTATCGGAGTCGGCTAAGTTAGATACAGTTAAAAGGCATAACATTTATAGTTTTGGAGGAAGCAAGACTTCTTCTAAGCAGTTATTTGATAGGGAAAAAACTAACGGTAGGGAGGAACTATTTTCCCTGTATGTATCACAGGGTGTTGATGCTGTAAAAGCATACATGATGGCATATAAGACAGAAAACCCTAAGTATGCAGAGCAAAAGGCTATGTTGTTACTTAAAACAGAAAGGATTAAGAAGTCTGTGAAAGAAGAAATAAAACCCGTATTACGAGAACTTGGTATTAATGAAGACTTTGTACTAAGAGGTATACGCGACATAGCATTAACAGCTAGGCAAGAAGGAGAAAAGCTAAAAGCCTTCTGTAAACTAGTTGATATATTAGAAATAGAAGACAAAGGTACTAAGCAATCAGGTGTTGCAGTAGTAGGCTTTAAAGGATTTAAACCCGAAAGTATAGAAGCAGTCCAAGAAGTAATGGAATTAAAGGAGTAATTATGACTGGCCCATATAACACAAAAAAGCTGTCTCCGGCTAAGAGGGAAGAAATAGGAGAGACATTAATAGAGCTTGCAGATAAGGGGCTAACCCCTAAATATGACATACCTGTTTTCTCAGAAATAGGTGAAGGAGTAGGTATAATCGCTAGGCAAATTGATGATATCTTACCAACAACCCCTTGGGATAATTATATCCCTAATGTTGAAACACTAACTGGATTTCTTCCAGGAGTAGGGGCTGTTGACGATAAGGGTAAATATAGCCCTATTGATGTAGCTACAATGGGCCTTGGAGGGGTAGCAGTCGATTTCCTTACTAAGTCGAAAAAGATTGCAAAAGGGACTAATAAGGTAAAAAAAGCTGTAAAAGGGCCTACAAATGTAACCCCCCCTACTAATGCGACAAATATTGCGAAAAATAGGCGCGTCCTTTTTAACAGTGATGGTTCCCCTGAGCTTCAAGCAGGAGCGTTTCAGTCCCGCTACACAATAGCCGAGCGTGGGAGAAGCCATGCCTTAAGACAAGAATCTCTACCTGGCAACTTATTCTCTCTTGAAGATGACTTAACGCGTGTAAGGAAAAAAATAGCTGAGCTTGAGCTGTCCCAAGGCAACGTCAGTGATGTCGCAGAGAAAATGCGACTCTCCGATGAGATAGCTGTCTCGCGCAGGCATGAGGCTTATTATCTTAAGACTATAAGAGACCATAAATTGGAGCTGAAAGAAATTTCTCCTAATACTTCTGAATACAACGATCTAATAAGGAGTGTAACTAAACCGACTTTAGATGAAACTCAGTTTAGTCTAGATTTTTTCGACAAGATGCCGGCAAAAGAGAAGATTAATATGAAGTTCACGTCTTCATCTAAGAGCCATCATCCATTAGGGATATCTTTTGAGAAAACCTCTCTCGGAAAAGCAACGGTAACTATAGAGCTCCCGGGATATAAGAAGGTTAATAGCAATGGGGAGGTATTATCTCATGAGGCTCCAAATCTAGCCTTTAACCTATATAGAGAAGGCGATGGTCTTATGTTAAAAAATATATATATGTACCAGAATGATGGAAGCCCTAGAGAGGTTATACAAAGCTTAATATCAGTAATAAAAACACTACCTAAAGGCATAAAAGTTAAAGAAGGTCAAATGACTTTTGACTCTCTTCATTTATTTTTAAAAGGCCTAGCAAAAGGGAAGTTGTTTGGTCGAGAAATAACCGGGTTTAAGCAGCTTAAGAAGGGTCAATACTCAGGAGTTGCTACTCACTCAACTCTATCAAAGTTATCAAATAACTCAAATATCCCCGGAAAAGATGTTTTCGACTACTTAAAAAAGCTAGAAGCTGACATTCAAGGTAAAGAAGTTACCAAAGCAGCAAAGTTTGATTTCAGTATGACTCCTACCGGAAGAGGTGTTAACTATCAAGGGTTTGAAGTAACTCTAAACGGAATGATAGGTGCAATACCTATTCTTCTGGGAGTAGATAATATGGAGGCAGCTCAGAAGATAATTGATGAAGCCGCTGGAGTTGTTACAGATAAGCCTTCAAAGGAAAGTCGCGAAGAAGACATGTTTAAAACTATTTTTGGGCCTCAATATACTCGATAAATAAATAAAATTCTTTTATTGCCTTAAAACAGTTAAAAATGTTAAGTTAATACTCTATTTTAACTGAAAATATATGGCAAACGTAAACTTTCATAACGTTTCTAAGGAAGAAGCGCTACTTAAACAAGCATTTAACGATGTAATATCTTTTGGCAAGCTTTTTTTACCAGAAGATTTCATGCGTAGTGAAACTCCTCCTTTCCATTATGAATTAGCAGATAAGATAGATGATAAGTCTATAAGACAGTTAGCTGTAGTAATGTCCAGAGGACATGGCAAAACTGTATTTACGAAGGCAGATATAGTAAGAGATTTAGCATTCTCTGGAAAAGCAAAAGAATGGGGCTTTACAGACAAACAGGGCCCTTACTTCTATGGCTGGGTATCAGCAACTCAGAAACTAGCTGTAGGTAACATGGATTATGTTAAACATCACTTAGAGTACAATGAAAAGATAAAATACTATTTTGGCACTATAAAGGGCAAAAAGTGGACAGAGCAAGACATCGAGACTTTTGATGGGTCTAAACTCATCTCAAGATCAAATATCTCAGGTATCCGTGGAGGAGCAAAACTTCACAAGAGATACGACCTTGTGGTCTTGGATGATTTTGAAGATGAGAACAACACTATTACTCCTGAAGCGAGGGATAAAAACTCTACTTTGGTTACTGCTGTTGTGTTCCCTGCTCTTGAACCTGCTGATGGCCGCTTGCGTATCAATGGTACTCCTGTACATTTTGATTCGTTTGTTAACAATCTTATAATGGGCTATGAAGAGTCTATAAGTAAGAAGAAGCCTTTTAGCTGGGATATGTTTTATAGAAAAGCAATTGATGAAAAAGGAACTATTTTATGGCCTTCATGGTTCCCTAAAGAAGAACTAGACAGAAAGAAGAAATTTTATGCAGACAGTAATAGACCTCAAAAATTCTATCAAGAATACCTTATGGAGGTACAAAGCGAAGATGACGCAATATTTACGAGAGCACATATCAAACATTGGGATGGTGATTACAGATATGACGAAGAGTCCGGAGTTAGTTATATTGTTATTGATGGTCATGCTAAGCCTGTGTATACTTTCTCAGGTGTTGACCCAGCTACCGATTCGATAAGGAGAGATAGTGACTTTAGCGTTATTATTACTGTTGCCGTGGATATGGATAATAACATTTATGTGCTTGATTATATACGTAAGCGCTCTTTGCCTGTCCTTGGTATCCCCGGTTCGGATAAAAAAGGGATCGTTGATTATATGTACGAAACAAATAGAATCTATCATCCCACAGTTTTCACAGTTGAAGACACAACAATGTCAAAGCCGCTCTTCCAAGCCATTAGAGCAGAGAGCCTTAGAAGGAACGATTTTAGTCTTAGGTGGAGAGAAGAGAAACCTGGGAATAGACAATCAAAACGAGACAGGATCCAAGAGATCCTTGCTCAGAGATTTGCCGTTGGGCAAATACATATTAAGAAAACTCATTACTCTTTACAGAGGGAGATTATAACATTTGGACCAAGGATGGCACATGATGATGCAATTGATGGGCTTGCCTACGCATGTAAGTTTGCATATCCTCCAAAGAATCTTACAGAGAATGATGGTAACTATACTAAGAAAAAGCGTAAAGCAAAAGATTGGGTAATAGCATGAGTGAGAAAACTTTAAAAAACACAAATTCATTTTTAAAACAAGCATTTAGTCAGGAAGGAAATGTTTTTCATAATAAACAACTATACGAGTATAATGGTAGTTTTTATGAAGCAATAGGAAGTTCAAAAGACATGCAGATGTCAAGCGACAAAGGAATGCATTCTTGGAAAAATTTTATAGCTTCAGGGCAGGACCCATATGTCACTCGTTTAGATATAAAGTCTGCAAATGAATGGAATAAACCTGTACCTGCAGAAACTGAAGAAGAAGGTTTATTTAATAGAATCTTTGGAAGGTTTAAGTAGATAAATGAGTAGCAATGAAAATAAGATAGACTGGAGTTTTATAAGTGATCGTGAAGGAGGGGCTCGGGCTGCAGGCTACATCCCTACTGATAGAGATGGAAAGGTTATTGGCAAAAGTGGATTAACAATAGCTACTGGGTTTGATGTAGGGCAGATGTCTATAGAAGAGCTCTCTAATTCCGGTCTTTCTGGTGATGTGGTAAGTTTATTATCTCCTTATGTAGGAGTGACAGGAGAGAATGCTTTAAAAGTATTGAATAGCAGCAAAGCTCCATTTCTCAACGCTGAGCAAATTGCAGAAGTAGATAGGTATACCCATGCTAAAACTTTAGGAGGTCTTAGAAGAAGGTATTCAAATTCTACAGATGGTGCTAATTTTTTCGACTTAACCTCAAGACAGCAGACAGTTCTGGCTTCTGTGGCTTTTCAATATGGAGCGAATTTAGAAGAAGCTACTCCGGGTTTTTGGAGGCAAGTCACTAAAGGCAATTGGGACGAGGCTTATAAGAATTTAATGAACTTTGGAGATAGTTATTCAACAAGAAGGCAAGCAGAAGCTGCTTATTTAAAGGGTACGCAAGAGCAGGATAACTTTAGCGCTGCCTTCGGGAAGCAGCTTTAAGAAGTGATATTCCTAAAACTTAAAAAAGGTGTGTAGCAATGGCAAGAAAAAAAGCAGCAGATAGAATTAGAGAAATATTTAATACAGTTAATAATGGCACGAGGATACAATGGCAAATTGTTAATCAAAAAGGTGAAGACTTTGCTAATGATAATCAATTAACTCGTGCAGAAAAAACAGCATTACAAGAGGCAGGGATGCCTACATACACTATTAATAGATTAACCCCTATTGTAGAAATGCTAAACTTTTATGCAACAGCTAATGGCCCAAGATGGCAAGCTATTGGAACAGATGGATCGGATGCAGATGTAGCTGCTGTCTTTTCAGATATAGCTGATTATATATGGAATGAGTCTCATGGATCAACGTTACTATCAAATTGTATTAATGACTCAATTAATAAATCAGTAGGCTACCTTCAAGTAACAGTGGACCCTGATGCAGATAGAGGGTTAGGCGAAGTAAGGCTTATACAGCCCCATCCATTTGATTTATATGTAGACCCTAAATCCAGAGATATCCTTTTTAAAGACGCCTCTTATATAATGATTAGGAAGGTATTACCTAAATCTCATGTAAAGTCTTTATTCCCAGGTATGGAGAATAAGATAAATAAAGCTTCTAGCATGAATTATGCAGAATATGATTACTCTGTTAAACCTAAAGATTCAGAACAAAAAGATTTCACTATATTTGATACAGATGATCCTGCTAGCCTAGATGATGATAGACAGACAGAAATGATGGTTGAGCTTTATGAAATGTTTGAAAAGATTAAAGTTCCCTTTGTATCAGTATTTTATAGAATACCTCCATCTCCAGAGCAGCTAAAACAAATACAGC
>Ga0209992_10002159_pt1 | contig 18645 bp, 11 predicted proteins | sample 2SBtaG_2_FD_182564 | JGI IMG/M metagenome (GOLD analysis project Ga0209992, IMG submission 182564) | Deep subsurface microbial communities from Kolumbo volcano to uncover new lineages of life (NeLLi) - 2SBTROV12_ACTIVE470 metaG (SPAdes)... | ecosystem: Environmental > Aquatic > Marine >... | reverse complement strand
TTGTGGTCATGGCCGGATCGTACCGGGATGGCCCGTGTATTCAAACGTTCGTTGAAGCGGGTCCGGACACGCCGTAGACTCCGCCGCCCGCGATCGCTGTCGGCGCGGGCCCACACGGATTGCAATGTTCGCCGAACGCGCCAAGACCCTCCGCAGCATGCATGCGTTTCTCGACGCGGTTTGCATCGCGCTGGCCTTCGGTGCCGCCTATCTCGTGCGCGGCCTGCACGAGTCCTTGCCGCTGCTCAACAACATCCCATCGATCCCGTGGAACCCGTCCGAGCACAACGGTCCGGACTACGTGCTCTTGCTCATGGTCAGCATGGCGGCGTGGATCTACGGGCTGCGCTCCAACGGCGGCTACCTCGTGCCCCACCGCGGCACGTTCACGCGTCTGCTCCTGACCCACCTGCGCGGCCTTGTGTGGGGCGTTCTCGGCGCCGGCGCGGCGGTTTTTGCGGTCAAACTCGCCACGGTCAGTCGGTTGTACTTCGGCTATTTCTACGTCTTCGGCGCGACGCTGCTTCTCACCAAGGACGTCGTGATGCGCCGCGTGGTCGCACGGCTGTCGGCGAGCGCGTCGTTCCGGCGCCACACGTTGATTATCGGCCGCGGCCAGCCCGCCTCGTGGTTTGCCCAGGTCCTCTGCGGCGCCACCGAAACCGGCTACACCCCGCTCGGCGTGCTCTGGGTCGGCGATGACGCGCCTGAAACAGTCGGGGGTCTCAAGGTCCTCGGCACGATGGCCGATCTCGACGACGTCCTGGTCGCTCATCCGGTCGATGAAGTCTTCGTAGTCGGCGGCGCCAAGACCCTGGCTGCGGTCGCCACAACCGTTCAGAAGCTGATCGAGCGCGGACGGGTGGTCAGCGTCATGCCCGCCCTGCAAGGTGGCGTCGAAGGCGTACGCGGCCGCGTCAGCGAGTTCTCCGGAATCCCGCTCCTCGCCTACGGCCCCATGCCCAAGGACGAGGTCGGCGCCTTGAGCAAACGAATCCTCGACATCACCCTCTCGAGCCTCGGCCTCATCGTGTTCGCGCCCGTTTTCTTCGCCATCGCCTGCGCGATCAAGCTGCTCGATCCCGGCCCGATGATCTTCGCCCACGAACGGCTCGGTCTCGGCGGCCAACGTTTTCGCCTGTTCAAATTTCGCTCGATGCGGGTCGACGCAGAACGCTACCTGCGCGAGGACGCCAAGCTCTACAAGCGCTACGTCGACAACGATTTCAAGCTGCCCGAGGACGAAGATCCGCGCATCTCCCCGCTCGGCCGATTCCTGCGCAAGAGCAGCCTCGACGAGCTCCCCCAGCTGCTGAACGTACTCCGCGGCGACATGTCGCTGGTCGGACCGCGGCCCATCGTTCCCGACGAAATCCAGCACTATCAGCCCTACGCCGACCTCTTCCTGGCGATCCGCCCCGGTGTGACCGGTCGTTGGCAGGTCAGTGGCCGCAGCAACGTTCGCTATCCGGAGCGCGCGTTCATGGACCTCGACTACGTGGGCAACAACTCGCTGCTCGACGACATCAGCATCATCTTGCGCACGGTTCCGGCGGTCCTCGCACGCCGCGGCGCCCACTGATTTGAGCCAGGACAAGCCACGATGACGCGATTCGAGATCCCGCAGATGAAGGCCGCGCGCATCGGCGACATCAACCTCGGCTACCACGTCGCGGGGACCGGCGACCCGGTGCTGCTGATCATGGGCTACACGATGGCCGGACGCGTGTGGGTCCACCAATGGCCGACGTTGGCGGAACACCACGCGGTCGCCTTCTATGACAACCGCGGCGTCGGGGCGACGGATGCTCCCGGCGGCGCCTATTCGATGCACCAGCTCGCGAGTGACGCCGTGGGACTGCTCGACCACCTCGGCTGGCAGACAGCGCACGTTGTAGGTGTCTCGATGGGCGGCATGATCGCCCAGCACGTCGCGCTTTCCGTGCCCGACCGCGTCCGTACATTGACGCTGATCGCGACCACTGCCGGAGGAAGGACGGCCGCTCTTCCGACCGCGCGCGGCCTCCGTCACTTCTTGCGTGCCCAGGTCGGCAACACCGAAAAGCGCCTCGACTCGCTCACCCGCCTGCTGTTCCCGCCCGAGTTCATCGCGTCGGCAGATGTCAGTTGGCTGCGCGATGTGATGCGCCACGACTTCACCCACGCGCCGGTGCCGTTTTCGTCCCGCCGTTCGCAGCTCGCCGCGATCCTCCGCCACGACGTGCGCCGGACGCTGCCGCGGATGGCCAGAATTCCGACGTTGATCGTGCGACCGGGCAAAGATGCGCTGATCGCCCCCAAGGAAAGCGACCGCCTCAAGGCGCTGATTCCGCACGCGCAGGTGCTACGGCTCGACGATGCTGGCCATGGCGCGATCCGGCAGTGCAAGGACCGCGTCAACGAGGCGCTGCTGCAGCACTTCGCGACCGTGTAGAGGTCACGGCCTCATTCGCGAACGGTCGTAGCTCGCGGGTGGAGTCGAGTTGCTGGTGTTGCTGGTGGCCGGCGAGGCGTCCGGTGTCGCACAGCGGCCCCCGTGAGGGTGTGAGTTCGCGTTCGGGTTCGGGTTCGGGTGGCCCGGACCCGGCCTATCGCTCAGTCAGCGACTTCCAATCGGGCCTGCGCGCGTCCTTGCATCGCTACGGGGTCTTCGCTCGCCGAGCTTGGGAGTTGTATGGTCGCGCGATGGAAACCACCCGTTCAGCTTCCGCCCCCCAGCATTCACCTCGCATCGGCGAAAGGACGCTTTTCCCGCGCCTCACGGCACAGGCGTACCTCGCTCACTGCGCCATTTCGCCGCCTTCGACGCATGTGATCGAGCACGTCAACGCCAACCTGGAGGATTCGGCGCGAATCGGTGTCGCGGCTCACGGCGAGTGGATGCGCCGGCGCGACGAGCTCAAAAACGACCTCGGCAAGCTCATCGGCGCCCCCGGATCCGACATCGCGTTGCTGCCGAACACCACCAGCGGCGTTGTGACCGCCGCATTGTGCATCGACTGGCGACCGGGTGACCGCATCGTCGTCCTGCGCGGCGAATTCCCAACAAACGTCATGCCGTGGCTCGAAGCGGCCAGGCGCCATGACCTGCGCGTGTCGTGGCTGGATGTCGCAGACTTTCGGGGAGACGCGGCGACCGGCCTGCAGAAGCTCGAGAGCATCTTGGCAAAGGGCGCGCGCCTGGTCGCGGTCAGCATGGTGCAATTCCAGACCGGACTCGCGATGCCGGTCGCCGAGATCGGGGCGATCTGCCGCGCGCATGGAACAGAGCTGTTCGTCGACGCGATCCAGGGCATTGGCATCGTTCCGTTCGACGCACAGGCGGTCGGTGCCAACTACGTCGCTGGCGGCGGACACAAGTGGCTGATGGGGCCCAAGGGCACGGGCTATCTCTACGTCGCTGCGCCGGCCATGCAGCGCTTCAACCTCCGCGTCGCGGGATGGCTGAGCTACGAAGAGCCGGTCGAATTCCTCTTTGGCGGCACCGGGTTGCTGCGCTACGACAAGCGCCTTCGTCACGACGCCGACGCGCTTGAGACCGGCATGATCAACGCGCCCGGATTCGCTGGCCTGCACGCCGCAGTCGAGGATCTACTCAGCCTCGGTGTCGACGCTGTCTTCGCGCACGTTCAGCGGTACCACGACCGGATCGAGGCCGGGCTGACCAGGATCGGATTCACGACGCATCGGGACGCTTTGCCCCAGCGGCGCTCCGGCATTCTCGCCGTGAAGCCGCCCAACCCGCTGCACGCGCGGGACTTGCCCGGTCGGCTTGCGGGCAGCGGAATCGTGGTTACCGCGCCGGATGGTTGGCTCCGTGTCGCCCCGCACTGGCCCAACAGCCTGGATGAGACAGACCTTGTGATCGAGGAGATGGCCAGATGCCTGCAACCGGACACATGACCCGCCACACAGCCGTTTTCACACCGCTTATGTTGATCGCGGTCCTTGCCGGCTGCAGCGACGACGCGGACGATCTGCTCCCCGGCCAGTGCGCCACGCCCATCGCCGCTCCCGCCACCAGCCCCGGCAAAGTCACCGCGACACCAAGCGGCGGCCTGCACGATGAGCGCGGCCGCGACGTCGTCATGCGCGGCATCAACACGGGAGGACGCAGCAAGTGGGCCCCCTTCGTCCCGTTCCCGATCGACGCAACAGATGACATCGCGACCGTGCGCAAGAAGGCCGACGCGTTCTTCGGTCGGCTCAAGCCCTGGGGACTGGACACGGTTCGTTTGCCGTTTTCATGGGAGGCGCTCGAGCCCAAGAAAGGGCAGTGGGACCTGGCGTACCTGGATCGTTACGCCGCGATGGTCGACGCGGCCGGCGCGCTGGGAATCCGCGTCATCGTCGACTTCCACCAAGACGTCTATGCGTCGCCATTTTGCGGCGATGGCTTTCCCCTGTGGACGCTCAAAGACCCGAACTACGGCCCGCCCTGCCGCGACAAGAAGGAGTGGTTCACCAACTACCTCGTCGCGCCGGTCCAAGACGCCTTCAAGCGGGTGTACGGCAACACCGACGGCTTGCTCGACGCCTTTATCGGCATGTGGACGAAGGTGGCGACCCGCTTCAAGGACCACGACGCGGTCATCGGGTTCGAGATCATCAACGAGCCCGGCGGCTGGACAACGCAGAACATCAAGGCGTTCAAGGACACCGTCCTCAACCCGTTCCACGAAAAGCTCGTCGCGCACGTCCGCGGGATCGCGCCGTCCAAGCTCGTCTTCTTCGACAACACGGGCTACGACGCGCTCATCAACACGCCGCATCTCGTGCGCCCCAAGGGAGAAGGCGTGGTTTACGCGCCACATTTCTACGACGCAGGGCTGATTCTCGGACAAGACTCCAGCGGGTCCACGGCCGAAAAGGTGCTGCCTCACCACGTCACGTTCGCGAACAAGGAAGGCCTGCACATGCTGATCGGGGAGTTTGGCTACGGCGGCAACTCCAAGGATGGTCCGTCGTGGCTCGCGGACACGATGAGCTTTGTCGACAAGCACCGCATGTCCGCGACGTTGTGGGAATACTCGATCAACGAAACGGCTTGGAATCACGAAGATTTGTCGGTGGTCACCAAGGACGGCGAGGAGCGCGCCGTGCTCGATACGTACGTGCGACCCTGGCTGCGGGCGGTCAAGGGCACGTCGATCCAGTTTCAGTGGGACGCCGCCAAAGCCACGGCGACCGCATCCTGGCAAGACGGCAGCGGGATCGCCGACATCGTTGTGCCATCGCGTCTGTTCACCGCCGGTCCCAAGAACGTGAACGTGTCGGGAGGCTGCTGGTCATTCGACAGCGACGCAGGGCGACTGCGCGTGAAAGCGGACGAAGGCGCCGACGTCCAGCTCTCGTTTTCGGTGCAGTAGGCGTCCGTCTGATCAGCGCTCGATCGTCAACCGGAGCGGGAAGTCAGACGGCAACGCGATACGCTGACTTCGGCCGAACACACGCGCTTCAAGTTGGCGGGCTCGCATCGCGATGGCGGGTGGGGGCGCTTTGCACGGGTCGCCAAACATACTGAGCAATTTGCCGATCGCCTTGCCGGTAGCCGAACGCGGGTGCACATCGAGGGTGCAGGCGTGCAGCAGTGTCGTGTAGCCGCTGTCCGACCACGCCAACTCGGCCATCCAAGCGGACAGCTCGGCGCGCGCCCGCATCGTCATCGCGTCGTCACAAGGTGTGCACGGCAGAGGCAACTCGAGGCCGCGAGCTTCCACCTGGTCGGCGACGTGGCGGACTTCGTGCACGGTGACGGATCGAGCCAGCCATGCCACGAGGCCGGCGACCGCATCGCGCAACCGGTCGTCCTCACGGAGCAGCAACGACGACGTCTTGAGGGCCTCAAACTCCGACGCCGTGATCATCGGGCAGCTGTCGCCGATGCTCATCGTGGCGGCGCGGCCGAGCTGGCGAATGTCCGTTCGGCCAAGCCCATTCCAGGGAACCGCACGGATGGCCAGCGAGTTGCCGCAGCTGTGACGTTGGTGCACCGATCGTTGAACTTCGAGCAGGCGCAGACGGTGCGGGGCGGTATCCGCGAGCACCCGGAACGTGGCGTCGGACAACGCCGCAGCGACCTCTTCCCGAACCAACGGGGCGATCAAGCGTGCCGCGGGCGCGACGTTGTCGAGCTCTCCACCGAGGATCGGCCACACGCGCTCGAGCGCAAAGTCATGCAGTCGATCGACAAGAACGGCCGCGGCATGGTCGCCTGGATTGGCGTGTCCGAGGACGTTTTCAACGACATTGAGGCGGTCCGTCCGGGCCACGATTCGGGCGTCGATCGGTTGTCGGCCCACGTGCGCGCGCAGCTCCGCCCGGACGCGATAGGACTTGATATAGAAGAGCACATGCCCGTCGCCGCTCATCACGTTGCCGTCGAGCCACCATGGCAACCCGTGCCGGGCCATTTGCGCGTTCCAGTCGTTGATCAGCCCGACGAGATGATCGGTGCGCTCCACCATCTTGGACGGATCGGCCGTCGCGTCGCGCATCAGGTGAACGACACGAGCGAGTTTGGGGCTGGGCGCAACCGCGTGGAGCAGCGCGTTGAATGCGAGGTCCGCGCGGGCGGTACCGCCGGGATCGCTCTCGTTGCTGCGGGCGATGAGCCAGGCTGGCAGCAGCTCGGCGTGCACGCGTTGCAGGTCGACGCCGGCGAGCTCATCATCGGTTGTCAGCGCGGCGACACGGAACCAGGCCTCGCGCGTGCTGATGCGAACGCTTTCGAAGTTCAGCGCGCCGATCGCGAGCGCGACGACCAACAACACACCGAGGACGACGCGGATCCAGCGCTTGCGGCGACGGCGTCTGAACCGTTCCCAGGCCGCCTCGAACTCGGCGTCGCGCTCCTCGATTTCGTCCCGCGGGGCGCGCGTCGCAGCGGCGACAGGCAGACCACGCTGCTCGTCGTCGACGTAAAGCTCGATGAGTTTGGCGTCTTCGGGCGGCACGGGCGCTCCCCGCGACCGTGAATGCCACGGCCGCGACGATGAGAATACCGCGCCGAAAGGGACCTTACCCGCGAAGAGATGCGAACTCCGGCCAGGCCGGCGCGAGGTACCCGCGACGGGAGATCAGCCCTACGAATAGCGGTCGTTGCGCCACGGATAGGCTGTATTGCTGTAACCGCGAAGCTCCCAAAACCCGAGGCGATCTTCGGTCATCACCTCGATCCGCGACACCCACTTGGCGCCCTTCCATGCGTACAGCTGCGGGGTGATCACGCGAACGGGGCCGCCGTGCTGGTGCGCAAGCGGCTCGCCCTCCCAGGTGTGGACAACGAGCACGTCGTCTTTGACAGCTTCCTCGAGCGGCAGGTTCGTCGTGTACCCGTCGTAGCCGTGCAGCATCAGGTGGGTCGCTTCGTCGCGCAAACCAGCGACTGCCAGCATGTCGGCCAGCTTCACGCCGGCCCAGCGCATGTCGAGCTTTGACCACTCGGTGACGCAGTGGAAATCGCTCACGTCCTCGGTCTGCGGCAGCTTCATCAGCGCCTTGAAGTCGAGCAGCAACGACTCTTGCACCGCGCCATCGACGACGAGCCGCCACGAATCACGGTCGACCGACGGCGAGATGCCAAGATCGAGGACGGGCCACTTGCGGACAACGTGCTGGCCGACGGGAACCTGCGGCATGCCGTGCCGATTTGCGGGTCCGGCGCCGCGGGCGTCTTCGTCGGTGATCGAAGGCGTGGTCGCCGCCCTCTCCTTGTAGCGAGCGATGCGGGCCAGGCGGGCGCGAATTCGTTCGGCCACGGCGGCGTCAGCGTCGATTCGGTCCGGCATGGCTACTCGTCGAGGTCGTCCAGCGCGTCGAGCACGAGGTCACGATCGTCGTCGGACATCGGTTCGGCGGCGCTGCTGTCTGCGCCGTTGGCAGCTGAACCGTTTGCCGCCATGACGGGGGCGTTGGAGCGCCCCACGATGCGCTTCAGCATGGTCCCCAGCAACAGAATCGCGCCGAGGATCAGCATCGCCGGGACCATCCAGCCGCGCTTTCTCTGCCTCTTGGGGAGCAGCCATTCTCGCGTGATCTGCTCTCGCGCGCTGTGCGTGGCGTTGTACTCGCTGAGGTAGTAGTCGATGACGTCATCGGTCACGAAGCCAAGCGCCAGGAACAGCCGCGCGCGGCGCTTGTAGACCACCGACGGCGTGCAGGCGAGCTGACAATTGCTGAAATAAACCGTCGCCTTACATCCCTCGCAAACACAGCGAACGTTCTGCAGAAACCAGCGGTAGCTGTCCGCGTCGTAGCGAAGCAGCCGCTCGTAATCGGGGCTCGCGGTCAGGAACTTCTCCTCGAGGGCGATGACGATCTTGGCGCGCTCCTGCTTGGTCGAAACGGCGAGGTTGCCGACGGCGGCCGCCACGTCCTTGCGGATCCGGTCGGCGTACGGGCACGTGCAGTCGCTGTCGGCGAGGCTTCTACCCTTATCGATCGTCAGCTCGCCGCCCTTGAAACACGCACACGCGACGGCCTTGTTTACCAGCGACGCGGCCTTGCTCTGGGCGGCGGCCGATCCCGGCAACACCAACACGGCAACAAAGACCAAACCGACCGCTGGCGCGGCGGCGAAGGGACTCAAAGTCGAGGCGCGCGGATGGAATTGGGCTGTGGGCGTCGTCATCGTGACGGGAGGGTTAGCCGGATGCACGCTGCAACGCAAACTCTCGGCTGCTATCCTCGCTGCGTCATGAGCAGGTGGACCGCCCAATCGACGCGCCGGGGACCGCTGAAAACGGTCGTCTTTGCGGCCGCTCTCGCGTTTGTCTGCGCAGCGGCCACAGCGTTTGCGAGCCCCGCCACCTCCGCCCAACCGAAATGCCCGCCCGATCACGACATCGGGGAAGAGCGGCATCCAACCCTCGGCCTGGCCGCCCACTACTGCGAACGTGACGGCGTGCGCAACGGGCCTTACTGGGTGCGGCGATTCGGAGGCGGCCTGCGGCTTCACGAGCTGTTCGTCGCTGGCAAACGTCACGGGCCCGCCCTGGCCTGGCACGCGGACGGCACACCGGCAAGCAACGGGCGCTATCACGACGGCAAGCCCGATGGCACGTGGCGCCAATTCAGCGAGCGTGGAGCCCTGATCGCCGAGTTCACACTGCGCCATGGCACAGGCACCTGGATGCGCGCATGGGACAGCGGCCGATTCAAGGAACGGGGACCGCTCGTCAACGGCGAACGACACGGCACGTGGGTGTTCTGGCGGGCGTCCGGCAAGCTCGATCGCATCGGTGATTACGTGCGCGGCGACCGACACGGGGTATGGCACTTCTTCTCCCGCGAAGGCCGCGTCAACGGGACCAACGTTTTTGATCGCGGCAGCGGTCTGGCGGTGCGCTGGCACGACAACGGTCAACCCCGATCGCGCGGGTGGTTGCGCCATGAAAAGCGCGAAGGCACGTGGACCTGGTGGCACAACAACGGCCAATTGTCGCTGCGCGCGACGTTCCGCGGTGGCCACATGAACGGCGTCGTCGTCGGCTGGCATCGCAACGGGACCCGCGCATCACGGCAAGTCTTCGCCGACGGGCGAGAGCACGGCACAGAGCAGCGCTGGAACGCCTCCGGTCGGCTTGTCGTGCAGCGCGCTTGGCAGCGCGGTCAGCCGCATGGTCGCGCGCTGTATTTCGACATGGCCGGCGTGTTGCGCGCGGTCAGCTGCTTTGACGCCGGCCGTATCACGCGCCACCTCCGCGACGTGGATCTCGCGCCCGACACACGGACACGGAAACGCTTGCTCAATCGGTTGCGGCTACATCCACTCAAAGCGGCGATGCTGAGCCACGCCGGTCGCCAGGTGCGCTGCGGGGTCGAACAGTCCGCGGTCGCGTCGCGGCCCCCTGCGAACAAGACGTCGGGTGGGCCTGAACGCCGACCAGATCATCGAGCCGATCAAGCGGTAGAACTGATCAAGCGATAGAATTGATCATTGCCCTAAGAACTGATCAAGCGATATATTCTTGTAGCGGGCATGACAGACTACCAGGTTCGGACTGTCACGCTCTCGCCGTTGGCGCCGTTGCTGCCCTTCTGCGTGGGTGAGGGTCCGCCGACGCCTCCCTTTCCAGCGACTGGCGGCACTTTCACGACGTTGTTTTGGATGAACTCGCCGGCGAGAACGCCCTTGCCGTGAGACGCAGCGATCACCGCCGGACCGCCACAGCCGCCACCGCCGCCGCCGCCGTGACCGCCAGCACCGCCTTCACCACCGGCACCGCCACCGTAGGCGCAGAACGTCTTGGGGTTGCCTGCGCCGGGCTTGCCGCCGGGACGACCAACCGCGCCGAATCCGCCGTAGCCGCCCGCACCGCCAGCGCCACCGTTGCCGCCTTTGCCGCCGTACAGCTCGTTGCCGACCAGCGTCGGGCGCCCGTTGCCACCGGTCACAAAGATGAGGAACGACGCCCCGCCAGACCCGCCGCCCTGACCGCCCTGACCGCCACAACCGCCGGACCCGCCGCCGCCGCCGGAGCCGCCAATGTCCGAGAATCCGGCCTGCTGCAAACATCCAACAACTTCGACGCCGCCGGACGCACCACCGCCACCGCCGCCGCCACCGTGGGTGCCGAATCCGCCGGTTTTGCCCGTGCCGCCGACCCACTTGCCGCCGTGAATCGCGCCGGATCCCGTGCAGCCGTTACCGCCGAGCCCGTTGACACCGGGAACCCCAGGGACGCCGTTGTCGCCGCTGACCTTGTGCAATCCGGTCTCGCAACGAACGCACGTGTGCCCGGGATCTTTGCACTTGGTCGTCACGCCGTTGTTCGGATCGATATAGCCGTCGAACCCGGCCGAGCCGCCCTTGCCGCCGCCCTTGCCGTGACCGCCCGTACCGTGCTCCTGGCTCGCCTGGATCTGGTACCAGGACGGCGCCAGCGAACAGAGGGGAGGCTTCACCTTGTCGTGGTAGTCGGGACAAACCGCGGTGCCACCGTTGCCGCCCGAAACGTTGACGCCGGCGCAGGTCAACTGGCCGCCGACGCCGCCGCCCGAATGATCCTTGGCGCTGCAGAACTTGTGGCCGACATCGCGCGCGGACTTGCCTGACGTACCGACCTTGCCGTGCTGGCCGTTGCCGCCCGACAGCCCGTCTGCTCCCGGCGCCCCGTGACCACCGATCAGGCGGCTCCCGGTGACGATGGTGTTCTTGCTGCAGCCTTGGAGCCACACCGCGATGCTGGCGCGACCGTACTGTTTGGCGTCGCCGGCGCGAATCGTCAGGCCCGAGATGACGGCGTTGGGCCCTTTGCTCGACAGCGCGCACACGACGCGCACCGCAACCGCGTCCCCAACCGACATGTTGATGCCCTGGATCGTCGTCTCGTGCGACTTGGGATCGCGCACGGCGAAATCGGTGCTGAACCCGCCGTAGAGCCGCACGCCGCCGATAACGAGGTTGCCGGGATATGAACCGCCCGCGATGTAGATGTCGCGCCGAGCGGCGGTCGCCTTGGAGAAAGCCTTGCCGATGGTCGCGAACGGCTTGGCGACCGTGCCCGGGTTGGAATCGTTGCCGTGCTTGGCGACAAACCAGGCCTTCGTGGCGTCACCGTCGACGCCGTCGCAGTTGAGATCGCCGCCACCGGGCTCGTCGTCCTTGGACACGAACTTGCACTCGCAACCGTCGACCGCGGACTTGTTGGCGTCGAAGTAGCCCTGTTTGCAGCCCGATTTGCAGGACGCCTTGCCATCTTCGACAGCGCAAGCGGTCAACACGTTTGGCGCGAGCGTCGGCTTGCACGCCTGGCCGCAGATTCCGCAATGGTCCGATGTCACATACAGGCCCTGCGCGTTGACGAAGTCTTCGTCGGTCTTGCCATCGCAGTCGTTGTCGAAGCCGTCGCAGATCTCCTTGTCCGCCTTGACAGCATCGCAGTCCCAACCGCCGCTGCCGTTGCACTTGAGCACGCCCTTGCACGCCCCAAACGCGTTGGCTTTGACACACGTTCCGCCGTCCGCGAGGCCGTTGTCGATCACGCCGTCACAGTTGTCGTCGACGCCATTGCAGGTCTCGGGCTTTGGCTTTTTCGCCGTGCAGCCGAGCCATCCCTCATCGCCCTTGTTGACGTCCGACGGCGTGCACGTCTCGATTCCTTCGCACGTGCCGTGGCCGTTGTTGACCGCGCAAGCCCGCGTCTCACCGGCGTTCTTCTGCGTGCACGTGCAGTTGCCGGTCGGACAGTTCGGGTCGGGCTTCTTCACACAGCCGTTCTTGCCGAGCACGTAGCCCGGATCGCACAGCGCAACGATGCAATGAGGCGGCTTACCCGCTGGATTACACGCGCCTTTTCCGTTTTTATAAGCTTTCGTACAATCGCCGCCGCAGACGCCGCAGTTCTTGTCGTCAACGTACACACCGCCAACCATCCAGGGGTCGTCGGTCAGCCCGTCGCAGTCGTTGTCGAGGCCGTCGCAAACCTCCGCCTCAGCTTCTTCGCCCTTGCACGTCATCCCGTCGGCGCCCTTGCAGTCCCAGGTGCCCGGGCACGACCCGTACTTGTTGTTGATCGCGCAGGACGCCCCCGCTTGCAGGCCCTCGTCGGTTTTACCGTCGCAGTCGTTGTCGAGCCCGTCGCACACCTCGGTCTTGGATCCCAAGGCGGTGCATTCGCCCCAGCCCTTCGTGGTGCACGTGCTGCCGCCGGGACATGGGCCCTTGTCGAGCGCGCACGCCTTGACCTTGCCGGCGTCGGTCGGCGAACAGCTGCACGAGTTGGTGGTGGGTTTGCAGACCTTGGTCCCGGCGTCGCCCGCCAGTGGTTCGCACGCGTAGCCGCTGGGACAGGAGCTCCCGAGCGGTCCGGTTCGGCACGGAATCAGGCAAAACGGGCCTTCTCCGTCGACGTTCGCGCATGCTCCCCCGAGACATCCCGCATCGCTGCCGCACTTCTTGCACGCCAGGGCATGATCGACGACGCAAACCGGCCCGCTGCCCACGGACACGCACACATACCCCGGCAGACAGTCGGGCTCACAGTGGGTCGAGGCATCGATCGGCCCGGCGTCGGTGCCGATGTGGCCGCCGTCATGAATGGAGCCGTCGACCGACGCATCACCAGCGCTGCCGTTGACCGGATCGTCGTTGTTGGGATCGCTGGTACATGCGGCGCAGAAGACCAGGAACAGAGCGACGACTGAGAGCGCGTGGGCGCGTGTTTCGGTCGCTCTGCGGGGCATCATTTGCGCGATAGCGCGGAACATCATTTCCATTGGATCACCGCCTTGACCGCGCCGTTGCTGCCACCCGTTCCGTTGAGTCCGCCGGATTTTCCGCCGGCGCCACCCGGGCCCCCCTTGCCCGCCGTGACGATCTTGTTTTGGCCCGCGTAGACCTTGTCGAGCGCCGCGACTCCGCCGCCGATTCCGATGCCAACCGATGGTCCGCCGCAGCCTCCACCGCCGCCGCCGCCGTGACCGCCGGGCCCGCCGACGCCGCCTGCACCGCCGGGCATCGCGCACTTGGTTAGCTCGACCGTGAACCCGCCGGGGCCGCCAGGGCCTCCCTTGCCACCGAGCCCGCCAAAGCCGCCGACGCCGCCACCACCGCCCGGCCCGCCGTCACCGGTGACCATGACGTTGGGCACGAGCCCGAGGCCGCCGATCGCGGGGAGCGCGCCGCTGGACGCGTCGATGAAGACCGCGAACGAAGCGCCGCCACCACCGCCGCCCTTGCCGCCCGATCCGCCACATCCACCGGCGCCGCCACCGCCGCCGGAACCGCCGAGATCGGTGTACTTGCTGGGCTCCCACTTGCAGCCGACAGTCTCGATGCCGCCTGCTGCACCACCACCACCGCCGCCGCTACCCGGCGCGCCAAGTCCGCCGCTTTGCCCGACGAACGCGCGCCACGCGCCATTGACGACATGACCGACCCCGGAGCCACAGCCGGCCCCACGTTTACCCGACCCTCCTTTGGCGCCCGGCCAGCCTTTCTTGCCGTCGAAGCTCTTCTTGGCCACCACGCAGTCGTCGCAGCCGTATTTGGCGAACTTGCACTGACTCGCGATGCCGTTGTTGACGTCCGTGTACCCGTCGCCACCCGGTTCACCACCGCCGCCACCGGCCTGGCCAAGCCCCTTTCGACCCCACTCGATGGCCTTGGGCACCTGGTTGTATGGCTGCGTAAACGGACACTTGGGAGGCGACACCTTGTTGTTGTAGTCCGGGCACGCCGACGTGCCGCCCTGGCCGCCGTGGACATGGACACCCTTGCACGTTGTCTGCCCGCCGAGCCCGCCGACCATGTGATCGTCGGCGCCGCACCACGCCTTGCCGATGTCCTTGGCCTTCAGACCGACCTTGCCGGCCGAGCCGTTGACGCCGTTGTCGCCAGCCGAGCCGCTGACTCCTTCGCCTCCGTTGCCGCCGATGAACATGCTCCCGCCGACCCGCAGGCCAGCGCAGTTGCGGACATACATGGCGTAGGAAGACGCGCCGATGGCCTTTGCGTGGGCCCCATGGGCGCGCATGCCGAGCAAAAACGTCGGCGACGCGACACCTTCGCAGCGCACGGTGACCGCGTCGCCGCTGCCCGGAGCGATCCCGACAATGGAGCTCGCGTAGGCCTCCGGATCGCGGACCGCAAAGCCCTTTCCATAGCCGCCCGAGAGCGACACCCCGTCGATCAGCTTGACGTTCTCGAGATACGCGCCGGCGCCGACGAGCACCCACGCCTTCTTCTTCTGCTTGGCGACCGCGAGGGCCTTGTTCAGCGTCAGGACGGGCTTGTCGCGCGTGCCCGGGTTGGTGTCTGTGCCCACCTTCGCGACGAAGATCGACTGGTCGACCATGCCGTCAACGCCGTCGCAGTTGGCGTCGCCGCCACCGGGCGTATCGACCTTGTTCTTGAACTGGCACTCGCAGCCGTCGGCGTGGATGCCGTTGGCGTCGTGAAAGCCCGGCTTGCACTTCAATCCGCACGTCGGCTTGCCGTTTTTCAGGTCGCACGCAGCGAGGCTGTTCGGATCGAGCGGCTTGGGGCACGCGTTGTCACACTTGCCGCAGTGGGCGACGTCGAGGTAGTGGCCGCCCTTGATCCACGTCTCGTCGATCTTGCCGTCGCAGTCGTCATCGGCGCCGTTGCAGGTCTCGCCGGCGGGCTTTTTCGCGTCGCACCAGGGCCCACCGGCCCCCGCACATTGCAGTTTGCCCTTGCACACGCCGAACGGGTTGCTGTTGGTGCACGCAGCGCCGGTTGTGCCTTCGTCGGTCTTGCCATCGCAGTCTTCATCGAGGCCGTTGCAGATCTCGGCGGCGGCAACCGTCGCGTCGCACTTGGCCCACCCGAGCGAACCCTGGCACAGCTGCTTGCCCCAGCACGTGCCGTGGTCATTGGTCCGCGTGCAGTCGCGCTTGTCGCCCTTCTTGTCGGCTGTGCAGGAGCAGTCGCCTTTGCACGTCGGTTTGCTCTGCGGGACGCACGTTCCGTCGTCGCCGAGCTCGTAGCCGTCGTCGCATTTGACCACGACGCAGTGCGGGGGCAGTCCGGTTGGATCACACGCAGATGTGGCGTGCGCGAAGGCCGTGGCGCAGCCGTTGTTGCACGTCCCGCAGTGTTCGTGGGCGATGTACTTGCCGCCGAGCAGCCACGGTTCATCGGTCGTGCCGTCGCAGTCATCATCGACGCCGTTGCACGTCTCCGGCGTGGCGACCTTCGCGTCGCATACCCAGCCCTGCTTGCCCTGGCAGATCGCGTTGCCCGCGCATGACCCGCCGGGCGCGTTGTTCGTGCAGGCCTTGGTCTCGGGCAGCCCGTCGTCGATCGCCCCGTCGCAGTCGTTGTCTTTGCCGTCGCAGATCTCTTCGGTGGCCCCGGGCGCGTCACACAACGTCCAGCCCTGTTCCTTGCAGGTCTGCGTCCCCGAACACGTCGCTGCTTTGCAAGGTCGCTGCTGTCCGAGGTTGGTGGGGCGACAGGTGCAGCTGCCGTTGTCAGGCATGCACACCAGCTCGGTCGCGCCATCTTTCGTCAGCGGCGTGCACGAGAAGCCGGTTGGGCAGCTATCGGTCTGGTCCGGGCCAATTTTGCACGGAACTGCGCAAAAAGAGCCGTCTCCGTCGAGCGCGCGACACCGGCCGCCGAGGCATTCGTGATCTCCGGCGCAGCTCGCGCAGGCGACGGTGGCATCTGGCAGGCATTCGAGGCCGCTTCCGACGTCGACACACGCATAGCCGAGCGGACAACTGCAACCTGCGTCAGCGGGTCCTGAATCAATGCCGCCGGTGATGCTGCCGTTGGCGTCGTTTTCGATCGATGGGCCCGGTACGAGCTGATCGCCAACGCCATCGGCGCCGCATGCGGTCAGGCAACCGGCGGCGAGGAGAGTGACGGCGACGCGCAGGCCGAAACGCCACAATAGGGGGCGCCCGGGCTGGCGACGCCCTGTGGGGGTGGAGAGTCCCATGTATGCAAAAGGTCCTTGGTGCCCGCTCGCTTCAACCATCATATCTTTTGGAACACCGCACATGCACGTAAAGTGCACCGAGCTTGCACCGATGCATGACGCGGCGGGGGTTTGGCCGCCGAAAGGAGCCGATGGGCCGCTTCCGACCACACCGTATGTATCCCGGTGCCTTGTTGGCGCAGGAAGCGTGTACATACCAGGCAAGTTGCGAACTCCTCGCGCAGCTGCGCGGCGATCTCGTGGTGTTGATCCACAGCGATCGCGACTGCAGCAATGTGTTGCCGAAAACGCGCCGCCGGATCTGGGCGGAGCACGAATATAAATTTCTGTGCACCAACCTGACCGAAGACGAAATGGTCACCGGCATGGGCAATCGCAAGCTCCGCCGCGCGATCGAGCTCATCCACGAAGCCTACAAGCCGGAGTTGATCGTCGTGCTGTCGACCTGTCCGACGGTGATGATCGGCGACAACGTCAAGAACGTGGCGCGCAAAGCGGGCAGAGAGCTCGGCATCCGCGTCGTCTCGCAGATCACCCACGGCCTCAAACCCAAGAGCCCCGCCGAGGTCGTCGACAAGCTCTACAAGACGCTCGCCAAGGCCGCAGAGGCCCCATCCGGCGATGTCGGCAAGCGCGTCAACCTCGTGGGCATCGGCATGAACCGCGCGGAACGGCGTGAGATCGAAGCGGTGCTCGGCGCCATGGGGCTGGCGATCAACGTGGTCATCGACGAACGGGCACAGGTCGACGACTTCCTGGCGGTCGGCAACGCCGGGTGGAACGTGCATCCGGGCCCGCACATGCTGCTCGACTTCAGCGAATGGGCCGAAAAACGCCTCGGCGCGCGCAGCATCGAAGTGCCCCTGCCCTACGGCGTCGACGCGACCGATCGGTTCTATCGCCAGATCGCCGACGCCATCGGTATCGATGACGCGACCGCCACCGAAGCGATCGGCGAACGACGAAACCTCGCCTGTGCGGCCCGCGACACCTTCCGCGACCGCATGACCGAACGGTTCGGCGATCGGCGCCCGGCACTCGGGTACAACATCGGGTCTGTCCGCAGCTTCGACCTGCGTCGCATCGCGCTCGAAGAACTTGGCGAGCTGCCGATGATGCATGAGCTCGGCTTCGACGTGCGCCTGTTCATCCAGGGACCGCAACACGAGGCCAACTGGGACCGCACATCCGGGGTGCTCGAAGAACTCGGCGTCGACCTGCCCTTCCTGCTGTTCCCCGATCCCGGCCTGCTCGTTCACTTCCTCGCCGATCCCGCCGAGCGCCCCGACCTGTTTTACGGAGCGCGTTTCCTCGGCGATCAGCTCCTGCAGGTGAATGTGCCGCTCGTTCACCACCGCGACACGCGCATGGGCTACGACGGCGTGGCGGCCAACTGTGCGCTGATGGACGGCGCGCTCACATCCCGTTTCTTCGAACACTTCGACGAAGAGGTGGTCACGGCGGGCGGCACCGAGCTGCTCGACGAGATGCGCAGCCAGGGCAAAGGCGGTGGTCCCGGCAACGGCCGTGGCGCGACGATCGCGACAAAACAGCTCGGCGTGGGGCGACGTGATGGCTGAACTGACGCTCGACGACCTTGTCATCAAGGCGTCCAGTCATACCCCGTTTTTCGGTGTGTACCTGGCGAGCCACGGCATCATCGACTCGATGTGCATGTGCCACGCGTCGGTCGGCTGCAAGGTCAAGACGCAGTACCACCTCGTTGACCACGACGGCATCGAAGACGCGCACAACCGACGGCGCTACTCGCAGTTCATCGACGAAGACCTGATCCAGGGCAGCACCGACCAGCTCGAAGACGAAATCCGGGCCTGGCAAGCGCGCCGCAACTCGCAGCTTGTGATCATCGACGGGTCCACGCCGATTTCGCTGCAAGCGCAGCCGATGAAGCCGGTCATCAAGCGCATGGAAGAGGTCACCGGCGTCGATGTGGTCCATGTCGACACCCGCAACTACGACGATGACCTGTACGCCGGCTGGGCGCAGACAATCGGCACGCTCTTGCGCCGCCAGGAGTGGCCCGATGAGTCCGACGCCAACGCCGACGAGGTCTCGGTGCTCGGCTACCCATTTGACCGTTATGAGTCCGACAACACCGCCAATGTCGCGGAGATCCGGCGCCTGCTCTGGGCGCTTGGCTTCAAGGCGAAGGCCATCGCGTTTGCGGGAGAGCGCTACGAGGACTTCCAGCAAGTCGTCGATGCCCGCA
>Ga0209992_10002158_pt1 | contig 18646 bp, 21 predicted proteins | sample 2SBtaG_2_FD_182564 | JGI IMG/M metagenome (GOLD analysis project Ga0209992, IMG submission 182564) | Deep subsurface microbial communities from Kolumbo volcano to uncover new lineages of life (NeLLi) - 2SBTROV12_ACTIVE470 metaG (SPAdes)... | ecosystem: Environmental > Aquatic > Marine >... | reverse complement strand
ATGATTAAGTTCATACTCTGTTTAATCAAAAAAAACACACACAGCAATACATATCGAATTATCAGGGAAAATAATATGAGTATGCAAATGATCAACTATCACAAATATCTAAAATGTCAGGAATGTAAAGATTCAGGACTTTATTGTAAACCACATAGAATTGAAGTGGATGCAATTCTTAATAATACAAAATGAAATTTTAAACTTTAAAAATTTACATTAAAGAAACATCATGTGGCTGACTTTCTGCAAATCCAGCTCTTGACATTTTGATAAACTCTGCATTTTCTTGCATTTGTGTAATAGTATGTGCACCACAATAGCTCAATCCAGAACGAACACCACCTGAAAGTTGTTTTAAAATATCAACTACTGTTCCTTTGTAAGGAACCATAGCTTCAACTCCTTCTGCAACATAATCATTAAGATCATCATCAAAAGATGATGAACCAGTTTCTTTTGACTTTCGACCAAGTGAAGCAGCAAGAGATGCCATTCCACGATAAACTTTGAAACGTTTTCCATTTTTAGTTAAAACTGTACCAGGTGATTCATCAGTTCCTCCAAGCATACTACCAACCATGACAGATGAAGCACCAGAAGCTAATGCCTTTGTTGCATCACCAGAAGTTCTTGTACCACCATCAGAAATAATTGGTACACCATGATCATTGGCAACTTTAGCACAATCCATTACTGCAGTTAACTGAGGAACACCAGAACCAGTAATTACTCTAGTAATACAGATAGAACCAGAGCCTACTCCAACTTTAACTGCATCAACTCCTGCTTTAATTAAATCCTCAGCACCTTGAGCAGTTGCAATATTTCCCGCAATTAATTCACAATCAGGAAATGCTTTTTTGATATTTTTAACAGTACTAATTGCATTTTCACTATGTCCATGTGCAATATCTACAACAAGTACATCAGCACCTGCATCTAAAAGAGATTCACTTCGTTCTAAAAAGTCACCCTTTACTCCAACTGCTGCGCCAACTAGTGGACTTCCTTTCTTATCTTTTGAAGCATTTGGGTAATCAGTATTATTTGTAATATCTTTACTAGTAATCAGACCTTTGATAATTCCATAATCATCAACTATTGGTAATTTTTCGATTCTGTGTTGATGTAAGATTTGTTTTGCATCATCTAATGTTACACCAGGTTTTGCAGTTACAACATCTTTAGTCATAATATCATGAATGTTTCCAGATGGATTTGCAAATAACAAATCTCGTTCAGTAACAATTCCTACTAGTTTAGAATCAGAATCAACAATTAGTAGACCAGAAATTTCTTTGTCTTCTGCAAATTCTTGAGCATCTTGAATTGACTTATCAATAGAAATAGAATATGGGTTTTCTATCATTACACTTCCTGAACGTTTTACTTTGAGAACTTCATTTGCTTGTTCTTGAATAGTCAAAAATCTATGAATTATTCCTATTCCACCAGCACGGGCCATAGCCACAGCCATTGAAGATTCAGTCACTGTATCCATATTTGCACTAACAAAAGGAATGTTAATTGAGATATTTCGGGATAATTTTGTGCTTAGATCGGTTTGAGTTCTACTTGTGATATCTGAATATTTAGGTACAAGAAGTACATCGTCAAAAGTTAATCCTTCTTTAAATTCCAATGAAACCTTGTTAAAAAGCTGAAAGATTGATTATAAGCCTTTGTGTTATTTGGATAATTTTGAAGCAATAGTAATTGCATCTCTAGTTGCAATAACATTATGAGTACGAATAATATTTGCCCCATTAATCACAGAGATTGCCTCAGCTGCAATCGATCCAAATAATCGATCAGATGAATTTTCTTTTCCTAAAATATTTCCTATAAATGATTTATTTGAAACAGAGATCAAAATTGGGAAATTTTGTTTTATAGATTTTAGATTTTTTATTATTGATAGATCTCTTTTTATCCAATCTGATTTGATTTTTGTAAAAAATTGTCCTTTACCAGTTTTTCTAAAAAATCCAACTGCGGGATCTAATACTATATTGTTAGATGCAATGTGGGATTTTTTTGCAATATTCAAACTCTCTTTGAGAAGTTTTTTTGTTAAAACAATATCGTTTCCAGATACTGTTTTAGAACCATATGCACATAAAATTAGAGATGGTGTAAATTCAGAAATCACATCTTTCATTTTTGCATCAAATTTTAATCCAGAAATATCATTGATTATTTCAACGCCATTTTCTAAAGCAATTCTTGCAACATCAGATCTACACGTATCAATAGAAATTGGTAAATTAGAATTATTTTGTGCAATTTTTATTGCATCAAGAATTCGTCTGATTTCAACTTTTTCTGATACGATAGTAGAGAGATAAGGTGCAGTTGACATTCCTCCAATATCAATAAAATCTGCACCATCAGTTTCCATCTGTTTTACAGAATTTTTAATATCATTTTTTGTTGTACTGATAGATTTTTTATGAAATGATTCAGGACTGGTGTTAAGAATTCCCATAATTCTGACTTGATTTTTACCTCCTACACCTACATTTGCAATTCGAGTCACATGGTTTATCAAAAACTAATACAATTTGAGTGATATGATGATTTCAGGTTGGAAAAAGAGGTATTCAGATATTCTTAAAGAATTCAACTATAGTGAAAAAAAAGACAAAGAATCAGCTGTTGTACTAAACTCTATTATAAAAAAATCAAATATCAATGAAAAAATTATCAAACTAATCAAAGGTGAAACGGTTTTTGTGATAGGATCTGGTCCTTCCTTATCAACTGCAATTCCAAAATTAAAAAATTACAAAAAAACAATAAAAATTGCAGCAGATAGTTCTGTAAAGCATCTTGTAGAAAATGGAATTATTCCAGATATTGTAATTACTGATTTGGATGGAGATGGAAAAACTTTGAAAAAAATTGGAGGAAAATCTATTTTCATTGTACATGCACATGGAGATAATATTGAAAAATTAGAATTTGCAAAAAAATTTAAAAAATGTATTGGAACAACTCAATCAAACCCTTTTGATAAAATACAAAATTTTGGAGGATTTACTGATGGAGATAGAGGAGTTTTTTTAGCAAATCATTTTGGTGCAAAAAAAATTATTTTATTTGGAATGGATTTTGGAGAAAAAATTGGAAGGTATTCAAATACAAAAAAATCAGAAAGGAAAATTAAATTAATGAAATTACATAAAGGAAAATTACTTTTAGAGTGGCTAGCAACATTATCAAAATCAGAATTATTTACAACATCAAAGTCAATAAATGGATTTAAAAAAATATCATACAAAAATGTGGATATCATAATTACCTAGAATGCATTTAATACCCATCATACATTAATCAAATTATGAAATTCTCCGAAGAGCAAGTAAAAGATATTGTTGCCTTAAAGGAGAGTTTGATCGAACAAATTGATAGACACCAAGAGTCTATTGAAATGCTAGAAAAAAATGTCACAGTTTTAGATTTATTCTTAAAAGATTCAAGTTTTACAAAAGCTTCTCAACTAGGAACAAAAATAGAAGAAAGTCAAAAGGATTCTGAAATTATTGAAAAGCCAAAAGAGAATTCAATTCCAATTAAAAGAGGAAATGATGGTAAGATTATTGCAAATGCATTCATCACTCCAGAACAAGTATCCATTGTTTTAGATAATGGAATTGAAATCAATGCAGATACTCCACCTTTCAAATCATTTTTCATAGATAGAATAATTGGAGAAATGAAAAAGAAAGATTTTGTTGCAGTTGAAAATGGAAAAATTCAGAAAGAATCAATCATTGATTATATTATTAACAAAAACGGTTCAGACATTAGAGAAATAATCATTAAAAATTATAGACAAAAAGAAAGAGTCAATGAATTAATCAATACAGCAGGATGGTCATTAACACGAATGCTTGAAAATATCAACAAGTGATAGTATGGATAAAATTGTTGTTTTAGATTTTGGATCACAGTATAGTCACCTAATTTGTAGAAGAATAAGAGAATTTTCTGTCTATGCAGAACTTGTTCCTTTTGATATTAGTTATGAAGAATTACAAAAAATAAATCCTAAAGGAGTAATTTTTTCTGGTGGTCCTTCAAGTGTTTATAATTCAGATGCTCCAGTTCCAGATACTAAAATTTTTGAAATGAATTTACCGTTACTAGGAATTTGTTATGGACATCAATTAATTGTAAACAAGTATGGTGGTAAAGTAAAAAGAGCAAACAAGGAATATGGATCATCTTTACTAACAATTGATAGTGATAAAGATCTTCTAAGCGATGTTGGGGAGTCAGTTCGAGCCTGGATGAGTCATGGAGATGAAGCAGAAGAAATTCCACCAGGATTTCAAGTGATAGGGCACACAGAAGGTGCAAAAGCTGCTGCAATTGCATCAGAAGAAAAATCAGTTTATGGAATTCAATTTCATCCTGAAGTAGTACACACAGAACAAGGAACTGAAATTCTTAAAAATTTTGTATTAAAAGTATGTCAAGCAAAACAAGATTGGAGTATGGAGGGATTCATTGATACTGCTGTTGAAAAAATTTCAAAAATTGAAGGAAATGTATTATGTGGTGTAAGTGGAGGAATTGATTCAACTGTTGTAGCATTACTTATTCACAAAGCAATTGGGGATAGACTAAAGTGTGTTTTTGTAAATAATGGTTTGTTAAGATTAAATGAAGAAGCAGAAGTTGAGGAGATGTTTAAAAATAATTTTAATGTTAATTTTACACTAGTTGATGCATCTGAGAAATTTTTAGGAAAACTCAAGGGAATAGAAGACCCAGAGAAGAAAAGAATGATTGTAGGTGAAGAATTTGTTACTGTTTTTACTGAATTTGCTGAAAAAAATGGTCCTTTCAAATGGTTAGCTCAAGGTACACTGTATCCAGATGTAATTGAAAGTGGGGTTTCAAAGGGTCCAGCAGCTGTAATAAAATCACATCATAATGTAGGTGGATTACCTGATTGGTTAAACTTGGAAATTTTAGAACCAGTAAGAGATCTTTACAAAGATGAAGTAAGAAAAATTGCAGAAATTCTTAATGTTCCAGAAAAACTTTTCATGAGACATCCATTTCCTGGACCAGGACTTGCAGTTAGAATCATTGGAGAAGTTACACCAACAAAATTGCAAATCTCCAAAAAAGCAAGTAAAATTGTTGAGGAGGAATTAATCGAGGCTGGTTTGTATGGTAAAGTGTGGCAAGCATATGCTTCAGTAGGAGATGACAGAGCAGTTGGTGTTGTCGGAGATGAGAGAAGATATGGAAACATAGTCATGATTAGAGTTGTGGATTCAATTGATGCAATGACTGCAGATTGGACTAGATTACCACATGGATTATTAGAAAAAATGAGTAATAGAATTACAAATGAGATTGAAGATGTAACATGGGTGACTTACACCATTTCAAGTAAACCTCCTGCTACAATTGAACCACAATAGCAAATAATTTCTCAAAAGTTTTAAAAAATAAATATTCTCAATAATTTGTCATAGTATGAATTTTCATGTATTTGATACATATGTTAAAGCAAAAGATGGACACACCATGCACTTTGATGTGATTACTGATAATAACAATACAGAAAAAGCAATTTCTTTTGCAAAAGAATGGTTAAAAAGTATCAATGAGGATTCTGCAAAAGTTACAACAGAGGAATGTAAATTCTGTCATTCACAATCAGTTCCAGAAGATGTAGAGATTGAAATAATGACTAGTGGTTATTTTATTTCAAAAATGGATGGTTGTCCTCAATAGTTATCTAAGAAGAGCTGCACCATATACTCCTGCAGAATCACCTAGTTTATTTTTAATAATTGGTGTTTCAACTAAATCTGAAAAGACTTTTTCATATACAGATTCTTTTCCTTCAGAATACAAAAAATCAATATTTGATAGTCCTCCACCAAGAACTATGACATCAGGATCTAAAATATCAATTACATTAGCAAGACCAAATCCGAAATTTTCTAAAAATTCATTTTTCCATTTTTCCCTTATCTCACCAGAAACATTTGAAAGAATTTCAGGCATACTTTGAGATTTTCCAGTTAGTTTTAGCCATTGTTTTTCCAATGAAGGGCCGCTGATATAGGTCTCAACACATCCAGTTTTACCACAATAACATGGATTTCCATTTTGATGTAAAGTATGATGTCCCCATTCACCGGCAATGTTTGTTCTTCCAGAATGAAGTGTTCCATCAATTACAATACCACCACCTACTCCAGTTCCCATAATCACTCCAAAAACTAATCCAAACTCTTTGGCAGCACCCATTTGTGATTCAGCCATTGTAAAACAATTAGCATCATTTTCAATAGAAATTTTTTTGTCCAGATTTTTTTCTAGATCTTCTTTGAAGGGTTTTCCAATCAAACATTGTGTATTGCTATTTTTAATTAATCCAGTTTGTTTTGAAATTGCACCAGGAGTACAAACACCAATAGAAAAATCATCAATATCTTTTGAAATTTCTAAAACTAAAGATGAAATTGAATTAATAATTTTATTATAATCAAGTTGGGGTGTTTGAATTCTTTTTCTATCTATTACAGTTTGATTTTCATCAAGTAGAATAGCTTCTGTTTTAGTTCCACCTAAATCTACACCAAGATTATACAACAATAATTTATGAAAATTTGAATGCTTAAGTTTTGATTATCCCATTGGAGGCATACCGCCGCCACCAGGAGCGCCTGATGTAGCAATAACATCATCGATTCTAAGAATCATGGCTGCTGCTTCTGTTGCAGATTTTATAATTTGTTCTTTAACTGCAATTGGTTCTACAACATCAATAGATAACATATCAGAAATCTTTGTGTTTCTAGCATCAATACCAGTCCATTTTTGACCTTGGTTTTGTTTTGCTCTTAGAGTAGCCATTGTATCAATTGGATCCATTCCTGCATTTTCTGCAATTGTTAATGGAATAATTTCTAATGCTTCAGCGTATTTTTTAATTGCAAGTTGTTCTCGTCCATCAAAATTATCAGCCCAATCTTTTAGTTGTGAGGCTGCAAATGCTTCAGGAGCACCACCGCCTGCAACTATTTCTGGTTTTTCAATTACATCTTTTACAACCATTAAGGAATCATGAATAGAACGGTCAACCTCATCGATTACTCTTTGAGAGCCACCACGAATTAACATAGTAATTGATTGTGGATGTCTACAACCTTCAATGAATACCCATTTATCTGATTCAACTTTCTTTTGTTGAACTAAATCAGCTGAACCAAGATCTTGTTCAGTTAAATCATCTAAGTTGCTAATTACACGTCCACCAGAAGCTTTTCCAAGTTTAATCATATCACTTTCTTTTACACGTCTTACTGCCATAATTCCATGTTTTGCAAGATAGTGTTGTGCAATGTCGTCAATTCCTTTTTGACAAATTAGAACATTAGTTCCAATATCATGTAATTTATCAACCATTGTCTTTAGCATTCTGTTTTCTTCTTCTAAGAACATCTGCATTTGAGTAGGATCAGTGATTCTGATTTCAGAACTCATTTCAGTTTTTTCAATTTCTAATGCTGAATTAATTAATGCAATTTTTGCCTTTTCGATTTTAGTAGGCATTCCACTATGAACAATTTCTTTATCTAAAACAATTCCTTTTACAATTTGTGTGTCAGTAATTGAGCCACCAGTTTTCTTTTCAACTTTGATGTTTTCAAGATCAACTGTGTATTCTTCATCTTTCTTTTTTGCAATTCTCAAAATTGCATCAACTACAATTTTTGATAAGACATCACTATCTTCAGAGATTAACTTTGATTGCATACTTGTTGTAGCAATTTTAATTAGTGATTCTCTATCATCAGGTTTAATTTTCTTTGATAATTCTGAGTAAATTTCAAGGGTCTTTTCAGCAGCTGCTTGAAAACCATCAACAATTATTGAAGAATGAACATCTTTTTTGAGAAGATCTTCTGCTCTTGCCAATAAGGTTCCTCCAAAAACAACTGAAGATGTTGTTCCATCTCCAACTTCATTATCAACAGTTTTAGAAATTTCGACTATCATTTTTGCTGCTGGGTGCTGAACATCAATTTCTTTTAGAATTGTTGCACCATCATTTGTAATTGTAACATCACCTAAGGAATCAACTAACATTTTATCAAGACCACGTGGTCCAAGACTACTTTTTACTAAATCAGCAACCAATTTTGCGGCTGCAATATTATTTTGCTGTGCGTCTTTACCTTTTTGTTGTAGTGCGCTCTCTTTGAGAACTAAAACAGGTCCATTTGGTCCTTGTTGAATTGATGCCATCTAGATTCAGATTGAATCCCCTAAATCCCCCTTTTTAACATTACTTAGTTGATCGGTGGAATGTAGCTCCGTTTTTTCACATCAACAATTCCACCTGAAAGAATTCTGACAGAAGGTAGAGCCAAGAAAGGTAAGAATAAAGGAATCAGATGCGGTCTTGAAAATTTACATCCTGAATCCACAATTACATTATTGATTTTTTTAAAATTTGAAGAAACTTTTTCAAAGGAATCAGTTGAAACAATCCCTGCAAAAGGCAAAGGTAAAGAAGCAAGAATTTTTCCAGATTTTACTACTACAAGTCCACCTTGATTTTTAATTAGATGGTTTGATGCTATTGCCATATCAGAATCATTAGAACCAATTACTATCAAATCATTTTCATGAAAACTCCAAGTTGATGCAAAAGCACCAATGTCTGCTCCAAAATTTTCAAGAAATCCAATAGAGTGTCTGTTTGTTCCATGAATTCTATCAAAAGCAGCAACTTTCCAGACATCAGAATTTAGAGAAGCAGGAACATTTCCATCTTTTGATTGAAGTTCAGATGAACCAATCTTTGTAATTATTTCAGATTGCATGAAGATAGTATTTGCAAGTACGTTTTTCTTTTTTGATTTAATTAGAAAATCATTTTTTGAGAATTTTTTTAGTTTTACAGTTTTCTTTATCCATGAAGGAATTTGTTTTTTCTTTATAGGAATTACAAAACGTCCATTTGAGATAACAAGTTTTCCACCAACAAATACTTTGGTTGGTTTAAATGATTTTAAATCATCAAAAATTAAAATATCTGCTAATTTTCCAGGTGCAATTCCTCCAAGATCTTTTCCCATGTTATAATAATCAAAATTATTCTTTGATGCAATAGTAATAGCATCAATTGGTTTTAGACCATGCCTAATTGATTCTCTAATACAATGATCAATATGACCAAATTTTGTAATATCTAATGGATCAAGACCATCAGAACAAAACATTAAGCGATTTAGATACGTGCCATGAGACAAAACACGTGGAATGATTTCATTTAAATCTCGTCTAATAGAACCTTCTCTAATCATTATCCACATTCCAAGACGTAATCTTTCTAACACTTGATCAAAATTGATTGGTTCATGACATGAGAGAATACCTGATGAAACATATGCATTAAGTTTTTTTTCACTTGCACCTGCAGTATGTCCATTAATTATACAATCACACTCTAACATTGATGAAATAGATTTCATTGTTTTAGGTTCACGAAGAGTTACTTTAGTCCAAGAAAAAACTTCACCTAAACCAAGAACGTGTGGATGTTTAACTGCAATTTTTTCTTGTGAAAGTGAAAGTGATTTACTATTACTAAACTTTGCATCAACTGGAAGACCTCCAGGAACCACTTGAAAAATTCTAATTGGTAAATCTTCTCCAAGCTTTAGAAATTCTTGAAAACCTTTGTTACCTCCTACACTTACAACATCAATTGGATCTGAAAAAAGAGAAGTTACTCCACAAAGAAGTGCTTTTTTTGCAAATTCAGATGGCAATACAAATTGATCAATATGTAAATGAGGATCAGCAAACCCAGGACTGACATATTTATTTTTTATATCAACTAGTTTTGTTTTTGGACCAATCGTATGAGAGGCATCTGGACCAACATATGCAATTCTATCAGAAATAATTGCAATCTGAATTTTTGGAATTACTTCTCTTGTATAGACAGAAAGTAAATTACAATTTTTTAAAACTAGATCGGCTTTTTTGTCACCCATTGCAACAGAATTTAACGAATGAATCGAATTGGCTAGGCTTGAACTCACGCCTTTGAATTGGGTTTTGCGCCTATTATAGATTCAATGCTTAAATTACGGATGAAGAGGTTTTGTTGATATGAACATTCCCAAGGTCATCAGAAAGTATTGTGCAAAATGTAAAACACATACTGAACAAAAGGTCGGAATTTACAAGGCTGGGAAAAGAAGAGGTTCTGCAAGAGGTGAACGTCGACATGCTGAGCGTAAACATGGATACGGTGGACAGAAATTCCCTAAATTAGCAAAACCTGCAAAAGTTACAAAGAAAGTTACTCCTATTATGACATGTACTGTCTGTAAAAAGAAATATAATAAAAAAGGCGTCAGAATTAAGAAATTTGAGTTGGTAGCAGCATGAAGAAAGATCATATCGAAATTCCAAAGCCATCAAGCAAGTTCCAGAAAGTTAACTGTGACGAATGTGGTGAACTACAAATAGTTTATTCACATGCATCAACACAAATTGCATGCAATTCATGTGGAAATACTATTTCAGAACCAACAGGTTCTAAAGCAAAAATAAATGGTAAAATCTCAGGTAGTGCTGAGTAAATCATAATCTTGTTTTGTATTTAGATTAAATGCTATTCTTTTATCATCAATTATAATATAATCTTCATCCAAATTTTCAAGCGATGTAATTTTAGTTGAATTAACTAAAGAAACTCCAGAATAATGACATTTTTGATTTGAAAAATTTACAAAATATTCAGACTCGATTCCAATAGAAGACAAAAAATTACTAGTTACAAGAATGCTAGTCCAAATTTTTTGAGAATCATATTGATGTACAATTTTCTGTATGATTTCTTTATCTAATAATGGTAAATCACCAGATGTAACTAAAACATCATCATCTATTGTTTTAAGAATTGAATTTAGATCATTGACATAATTGATTCCAAGTGTATCAAAAGTTTCAATATTATTTTCTAGTAGTAATTTTTTTGTTTTAGGTGAATTGGAACTAGTAATAGCAATAATTTTTGAAAAACAGTTTGAATTTTTTAAAGAATCAACAACTTGTAAAATAATAGGTTTTTTGTATTCAAGTAATAGTTTTTCATCACCCAAATTCATACGAGTGCCTTTTCCACCAGCCATTACAAGTCCAATCATATTGAGACAAACACCATCAACGAAGCTAATCTACTAAGTTCATTTGTAGCACCAAGAACATCTCCAGTAATTCCACCAAAACTGCGAGTAGATATGGCTAAAAGAAATAGAGTTAAAGTGACAGTTACACCTAACATAACTAATCCTGTAGTTTCACCTATCACAATTACAGGAATTAACATTATTACAAATGCAGCTCCAAGTTTTTTCTTATCTTTCATTATTTGAACAAATGGTGAATTTGAGCCTAAAGATGCAGAATTTCCCAGGCTTGCCATTAATACCATTGAGAATTTTGCTAAAATTTCACTAATCAAAATTGCTTTAAACAAATCAAATCCATTCATTAAAGAAATTGTGATAATCAACCCTACAAGATACAAAACAATTCCTACAATTCCTGCAGAACCAGTAGAAAGATCTTTCATTGCTTTAATTTTTTTATCTTTACTACCCTTCACCATTAGACCATCTGCAAAATCAGCTAGACCATCTGCATGATGAATTCCAGTAAGGATTGCAATAGATGAAACTACTAACAAACTTACCAACAAAGGATCTAAAAAGAATGATAATCCAAAACCAAATGAACCAATTAAAAGTCCAATAACAATTCCAACTATAGGAAAAACATACATGTATTTTGCAATATTTTCTAATGTTGAATTAGATGAAGGAAAAATTGTCAGAAAAGAAAAAACTGCACCAATTTCTTTAAGCATGAATCCACCATCCAACTAATGATAAAGCAGTAATTATTGGAACAGATACCATTCCAAAGAAAAGAATTGAAGTTAATTTCATAATTTTGATTGCAGATAATACGTATTCTTTTGTCAATGTGGTTTCTACATCACCCAAACTATAATGATCAAGTTTTTCAAACTTTGTTTCAAGAGCCCCTGCAAGTGCAGCCATAGGATATCCAGCATTAGGACTAGCAGTTTTTTTACCATCACGTAACATAATTTTGTATGATTCTTTCCAATTATTTTGTAATATTGCAGCTGAAATTATCATAATTAATCCAGTAAGTCTTGATGGGATGTAATTTAGAATTGTATCGCAAGTAGCTGCAAACCAACCTATGTTTTTGAACATATCTGATTTGTAACCAATCATTGAATCTGCAGTATTGATTATTCTATACACAAATGCTCCAGGTAAACCAAAAATGGCATAATAAAATAGAGGACCTGTAATACCATCAACTGTATTTTCACTAACACTCTCAAGCACTCCTGAAATAACGTGATTTTTATCCAAATCTGCAGTATTTCTCTTGACAATCATTGAAAGATTAGTTCGTGCTGAATCCAAATTCTCATTCTCTAAAGAAGTCATCACGGCTAGAGCATAACGCTCCATGCCTCTAATAGCAATAGTACTTTTGAGTAAAATTATTCCAGCAACAGATGTAGCAGTGATTGTAATCCAATCAGTTGTAAGTATCGAAATTCCTAAATCTAAAATTTGTAGTAATGAAACTACAACTACTACAGGAATTATAATTATAAAAATTCCTCCAAATTTTTCAAGTTGAGGATTTTTATTTTTACTCAATGGGGTTAATCTTGCAATTATTCTTCCAATCCATGCAGTAGGATGATATCTATTTTTAGGATCACCAAATGTAAAATCTAATCCTAATGCTAATCCAATTATCAATAAAGACTCTAAAATCATTTAATTAACATCTCTATTTTTTTCATATCTAAATTATTTTTTACAATTTTTGCTAATTTATCAAGTTCTTTATCAATTTTTGAAATATTATTTTTGGTCCAAGCAATTTCTTTAGCTTTTACATTTAGTGAATCTTCTTCAGGTAAATTCATCTTTAACATAGGAATCGTTCCTAAAACAGGAATTTTTGTTAATTGTTTTATTTTTCTAAATCCTGGCTTTAACACATCAATATCTCCACGAAATTTGTTTAATACAAATCCCTTGATGAGTTTTTGATATTTTTTCTCAATTAAAGCCATAGTTCCAGCAAGACTTGCAAACGATCCACCTTTATCAATATCAGCCACTAGTAAGACTGATGCATTTGCTTTTTGTGCAATTTTCATATTAGCAATATCATATTTTTGTAAATTTATTTCTGCAGGAGAACCTGCACCCTCTAAAATTACCAAGTCATTATTATTTTGTAATCTAAATAAAGAATCAGTGGCAGCTTTGATACCTTTAGTATTTACAAAATTAGAATAGTAGTCTTTAGCATGCATTTTCTTGTATCGTTTTCCATTAAGATATACTGAGCTATAATAATTCCCTAATGGTTTTAGCATAATCGGATTTAGATCTGATTCAATTTTACATCTAGCAGCAATTGCCTGAATTACTTGAGCACGAGATATCTCAAAATCAGGCGTGGCATAACCGAAATTTGACATATTTTGTGACTTGAATGGGGCTACCTTGAATCCTTTATCAGAAAAAATTCTACACAATGCTGCAACCAATGTAGTTTTTCCTACACCAGAAGCAGTTCCCTGAATCATTAAAGATTTCATATTGTTGCCCTCAATGCACTAACTAGTTTAAGATTATCTTTATGAGATTTTATTGCAACTCTAATGTAATGATTGTTTAAACCACGAAAATTTTTACAATCTCTTACCAAAATTTTATTTTTCAATAATTTCTTTTGTAGTTTTGTAGAATCTTTTTTTGTTTTAATTAAAATAAAATTAGTTGCAGAATCATGACATTCAAAACCAGATATAGTTGAAATTTTGTTTTTTAGAAAAATGTATTCTTTTTTAATAATAGATTTTGATTTTGTTAAATGAGATTTATTTTTAATTGCAATTATACCAGCTTCTTGGGCTAAAACATTAACGCTCCAGGGAATTTTCATTTTTTGTAAAATATCTATGAATTGTTTTGATGCTATAGCATATCCAATTCTTATTCCAGCTAAACCAAACGATTTGGTAAGAGATCTTAAAACAAATAGATTATCATATTTTTTTATTAAATTTATTACAGATTGATTTGATTGTGGAACTAATTCTATAAAACATTCATCAACAAATACAATACAAGATTTTTGTTTGGCAGAAGAAATGATTTTTGTTAATTGTTTTTTGGATAAAATATTTCCAGTAGGATTATTTGGATTACAAATAAAAATACAACCATTAACGGGAATTTTAGAAATAAATGAATCTAGATTTTCAGATAAATTCATTGTTTTAAAAAAAGAAATTTTACAATCAGAAAGTTTTGCTGCAGCCTCATATTCTTCAAAAGTAGGCACAGGAATCAAAACAGATTTTTTTGATAAAAATGCACTACAAAAATTATAGATTATCTCAATTGCTCCATTTCCAACAACTAAATTTGATTTTGGTAATCCAATGAATTTTTTTAGATCATTGCTCAAAGTCGATGAATGTAAATCAGGATAGGATATCATTTGATCTAGTCTTTTTTTTAATATTGGTTTGACAGAAGGAGGCATTCCAATAGGACTAACATTTGAGCTAAAATCCAGAATATTTGGATCTTGATTAGTTACAGAAAATCTGCCTCCATGAACAACAGGATTATGAGTTTCAATAGCACTAGTTGTTCTTATTTTCACAGATCCAAGTAAAATTGGTGGATTTAGTATGTTGTGGTAATTCAGAAAACGAATATTAATTGAAGGCGATCAATTTCAAATTATGGATAAAAAAAGAGTTGCAATTATAGGAGTTACAGGTGCTGTAGGCCAAGAATTTGTCACATCTTTAGATAATCATCCATGGTTTGAAGTTACTCAAATTGCAGCTTCTGAACGTTCTGCAGGTAAAAATTATTTAGATGCAATTAAAGATGCTAGTGGAATTATTGCATGGGATGTAGGTGGAGAAATTCCTGAATATATCAAATCAATGACTGTTAAAAAAATTGATGAACTTGATGTATCAAAATTAGATTTAATTTTTTCAGCAGTTGAATCTGTAGCTGCAAGAGATATTGAAACTAAAATGGCAGCAGATTTACCAGTAATTTCTACTAGTTCAGCATATAGATATGAAGAAGACGTACCAATTCTAATTCCAGGAATTAACGATGAACAAACCGAACTACTTGAAGTTCAAAAGAAAAATAGAAACTGGAAAGGATGGGTAGCACCATTACCAAACTGTACTACTACAGGATTAGCAATAACATTAAAACCATTATTAGAAAAATATGGTGCAAAAAAAGTTATGATGACTTCAATGCAAGCAATTTCAGGAGGAGGAAAATCAGGAGTGTCTGCAATGGGAATTACTGATAATATTTTACCATACATTCCAAAAGAAGAAGGGAAAGTAAGATTAGAAACAAGAAAAATTTTAGGAAAACTAAAAGACGGAAAAATTGAAGATGCCGACATTAGAATTAGTTGTACATGTACTAGAGTTCCAGTAATAGATGGACATACTGAATCTGTTTTTGTTGAAACAACAAAAGAAATTGATCCTGTAAAAGCAAAAGAGACTTACAATCAATCAAATAAAGAAATTTCTGTAGATGGTTTACCATCTGCACCTGAAAAATACTATGCATTTCACGAGGATCCAACAAGACCTCAACCAAGAATGGAAAGAACTGTTGGTGATGGAATGACTACAACTATTGGAAGAGTTGAGAAAGAAGAGCTCTTTGATCATGGACTCAAATACATGTTATTTTCACACAACAAAAAAATGGGTTCAGCAAAAGGTGCTGTATTATTAGCAGAAATGTTATACAAAAAAGGCAAGATTTAGATAATTTTTTGCAATTTTTACAATAATAACTTTATAAGATCCTGAAATCTAGATCGTCTCAGGTGTTTTAGATAGCAAAAGTAGATGATTTGGACTTGCAAATTTTATCAGAATTATCTAATGATGCCTCAATTTCTGTCCCACGTTTATCTAAAAAAATCGATGTAAATTCATCTGTAGTATATTCTAGAATCAAAAGACTAGTCAAAAGAAAATTAATTGAAAGATTTACAATTGTTGTAAATGATGCAGAGCTTGGATATGATGTTAAGGCTCTAACTGGTATTAACATGGATACAAAAAAGCGCGATCATGTTATTGAAGAATTATTCAAAATAAACGGTGTAAGAAAAATTGCTGAAGTTACAGGTAGATTTGACATACTAGTAACAATGTATTCAAAATCATTAGATCAAATGCACAAAATGGTTTCTGAAAAAATTGGCAGAATTGAAGGAATTCAATCCTCAGAGTCATTTATTGAGATGAAATCACGAACAAAAGCAATGCCATATATGCCATCAAAAGGTAACGACTAGAATTGCAGAAACAAAAATCAGAATCCAGAGTTGCAGTATATTATGAACTAACAAAACCAAAAATTTGGTATTTACTAGTATTTACCGCATTTGGTGCAGCACTAACAGCAGCTCAGATTTATGATATTGAAATTTCACCATCAACTTGGATACTAATGTTATTTTCAGTTGCTGCAGGTTCTGCTGCTGCAAATACTTTGACAAATTATCATGATAGAGATATCGATGCCATAATGGAGAGAACAAAAGGTAGACCACTTCCATCAAAGAGAATTTTTCCTGCAGTTAAAGCAAGGAATTTTGGATTAGCATTAGCAGGTATTTCATTAGGATTAGCATTTGGGATTTCGTTTACTACAACAGTAGAACAGGGTTTATGGGCAACAGCTTTCATTGCATTTGGATTACTAAACAATGTTTTAGTTTACTCTTATGGATTAAAACGAAGATCAAGAACTAACATAATTTTAGGAGGATTATGTGGTGGTTCACCTCCAATGATTGGTTGGGTAGCTGTTACAATGTCAGATTTATGGACTATGGGTCTTGCAATGGCAGGACTAGTATTCATTTGGATTCCAATGCACATTTGGGCATTAACCTTACACTTCAAAGAAGATTACAATAAAGTAAATGTGCCAATGTTAACTGCAGTACAATCTGAAAAAACAGCTTCTAGAGCCATTGCAGTTTCAACTGTTGTAATGGTATTATTTTCAATTGCTCCATTTTTCATCTCAACAGAAGCAGGAGAAAAAATGATTGGAGATGTATATCTATGGACTGCAATTGCATCTGGTGCATTAATGGTAGGATTATCAATTTGGGTAATAGTAAAACCAATTGAAAAAGCAGCATGGACTTTGTTTAAATTTTCTAGTCCATATTTGGCAGTATTATTTATTGCATTAATGGTAGACTCTGCATTATAAAATACTGCTATTATCATCAAGATTGTTTAGTTCTTTAGTAATTGTAGTATGTTTTTCAACTAGAGATTCAAGTTCTGTTTTTAATTCAACAGAATCCCATTTTGAATCAATCAAAGAAGATAACTTTGCAACAATACTCCATTGATAATTATTTTGATCATCAATTAATTTTAAAAATTTCTTGCCTTTTTCGTCATCATCCATATTTTTCTGATATCATGCAATGATAAAAATCTAATAGAAGGTTATTACATAATTTCAAAGTTTTATTAAGAAATTTGAACTATTTTTCATATTGCAATGTAGTATTTCTGAATGTAAGTTGAAATCGATAACCACAGTAAAAATCAGTTTTCGAGAAACCAGAAATTTATGCAAAAGACACTTTGAATTATTCGCAAATAAGAATGCAAAATATTTTCCTAAATTTACTAAAGCATCAGAATTTTAATTAAATTTTCAATCTTTGGAATTGCTGAAAGATTTAACATCTACTATTTTTAATCAACGTCATGGCTGCAAAGAAAAAAAGTGTTGTAAAAAAGAAAACCGCCAAAAAAACAAAATCCAAGCCTAAAAAATCAGTAAAATCAACATCAAAAAAACCAGAATTTGAAAAAGCATGGAAAGAATACAATTCTGCATTAACTGGTTGGAAAGAATCTCTTGCACAATGGCAAAAAGCTACAAATGAAACTTTAATGACATATCATGATGCTTGTCAAAAAGCAATAGAATCTGATGCTGAATTATTAAAAAAAGTTAGTTCAAGTTGGGAGAATACATGGGAAGAAATTGGTCCAGAATACATCAAACAACAAACAAAAATGATTGAAGGTATTTTCAAAGAAACCAATATTGATTCTGTAAAACAATTCAATAATCAATGGGATCGATTTCTCAAAACATCAGGAAGTGATTCTATTACTGCCTATCAAGAAGCTATCAAAAAATTCAATCAAGCTTGGCAATCAGGACAAATGTAAATCTGTGATATTTTAAATCTCAAAAAATTTCTTATTTTTTCATCTTCCCAATTCGGAAAACTTTACAGTCACAAATCGAACAAGTTCCTCTTATAGCATCTCGACCATTTTTCATAACAGTTGCTTCAGGATTTTTAATTTCTCTTTTAGTTTTACATTTTACACAATAGGCTTCAAGTGAATCAGATGTTGTGGATTTTTTAGTTGTGGATTTTTTAGTTG
>Ga0209992_10002157_pt1 | contig 18665 bp, 22 predicted proteins | sample 2SBtaG_2_FD_182564 | JGI IMG/M metagenome (GOLD analysis project Ga0209992, IMG submission 182564) | Deep subsurface microbial communities from Kolumbo volcano to uncover new lineages of life (NeLLi) - 2SBTROV12_ACTIVE470 metaG (SPAdes)... | ecosystem: Environmental > Aquatic > Marine >... | reverse complement strand
AACAACACACTGATTCAGTAATTGTAGTTAAGTAAACAAATGTAAAACTTAACTATTCACCCCCAGGGCCGGAAGTGGTCTTTTCAGAGAGACTATCACTCTCCGAAAAACGGTCGTTTTTCGGAGACACAACATGTTGTGTTTTCGATTAATTTGCTGTGTCAAAAGGGTTCCCTTTTGACACACATTCAGCATATTCTAAACAACCTAGTTTGTTTTCTTGTTCGGGTACACCTATTGGGCTTCCCTCTGTTGACGTAAGAACCATAAAATCATGGCTAGGTTAGCTGCGCTCCCTTTAGGCCCAATTGGGATGATTTTCTCCGCCTGATAGTGACCATCAAGCTCAAAGAAACAACGGCATCTGATATATTCCGCAGACTGAACTCATATTCCAAGCGGCATGCCTTGTACAAGGCTATGAAGGCCTTTGGCCAAATCATCAAAACCCTGTTCATCCTGCGCTATATCGATGAGATTGAGCTGCGTCAGGCCATCGAAAAGCAACTTAACAAGGTGGAACTGGCCAACCGATTTACCCGCGCCGTCGCGGTCGGTAATCCAAGGGAATACACCCAGGCCGAAAAGGAAGAACGAGAAATTGCCGAGGCCTGCAATCGTCTGATTAAGAACTGTATTACTTGCTGGAATTATCTTTATTTGTCCCAGAAACTGGCTCAAGCCGAGACCAAGGAGGCTAGGGAGCGCATACTGTCCGCCATCGCGACCCATTCTGTGGTTGCTTGGCAACACCTAAATCTGCTTGGAGAATATGATTTCTCAGATGAAAAGCTCCAAGACACTGTTGGCATCCTTTCCCCCAAATTGGCTGCATAAGAGTCCTTGAGCTTTGAGAGACGGCTTAATTGCAGAATAACGCCCCGCTTGGGGCCTTCCAATAATACCTATGTCGCGTTACGTACCTTTATGTAAGATGACCCTATGTTGATAGTTCGGTCCTGTAGGCAATCTCCTTTAATTTCCCAACGACCTCACTAGAACATTTTCCGGGATCAACGCCATCTACGATGGCAGTAAATTTTACGTAGGCATTGAATTTTTCACCAGGTTGGAGGGTTACCCGTCGTTTTCGGCTTGCTTCGACTAATTGACCATTTCTTAGGTTAGTCTGATCGTCAGCAATTGGCAAAAATTCATCTGCTACTGTTATTGGTTTAGAATTTACGAAGGTTTCGACTTTTCCTTTCACCTTTGTCGTATCGTTATTGGTTTCAAAACTAAAACGATAGTCGAAAATAAATTCGATCACATAGGCAAATTCTTTATGACCAGAATTCTGGAACTCAAAACCTAATTCAGCTGTAGCTAGCGCATTTCCAGTGCCATCAACAATAGCTTTCGCGTTAAGTTCTCCTGTTTCCTCGCTTTCTTGGTGATCAGCTTCGGCACTTTCACCCTTTGTGTCGGCATTACCGCTTTTGTAGTTGTATTTGGGCGGATGGATATATACACGCTTTGTATCCATCCAAACAATGATTCCAAAAATAATGGCGAAAGCCACGAAGAATACGGCGAGTATGGCAGACATTGAAGACATAATTTTTGCTCCTTTTATAAATTTTTTTAAGATATATGGCCCAAGACGATTTTCGATTCTGAACGGGTTTGCCGTATACGATTGTTAACCGTTTTTTTATTTTTGTCCAATCAATATAGTGTTGTAAGATATTTTAGGTAACCATAATTTGGTTTACAGTAGCTTTATTTTGAATGCAGTTTTTGCATTCAAGCAGTGTTCAAAATCGATTCCCCTCCATAAATCTCTAACAAACGAGGAAAAAACTCCGCTAGTTCATGACTCATAATGGCGAAATCGGCATCGAATCGTTGAGCGTCATCGTCGGTGTTAATTTCAGCAGCCTGATCTAGAACTAGATCAAGAAAACGTAAACGTTTAATTCCAAGAGAATCATCGAGTACGAAAGTCATCCGATCATTCCAGCTAACTGCCAGTTTAATCACTTCCTTTCCTGCTTTCAGGTGAGCCTGGATCTCTGGTGAAGAAAGATCATGATTTTTGCAGCGTACAGTACTACTCTCATCATCAGGAGAACGCAATTCGCACTCATTTTCGATGTTAAGATCGGGGGGAGCACTTTTTTTAGAAAGCCAATCCGTCATAATAAAGGATGGTGAGTTATTAGTTTTTGGAATTGTTAGCGGCAAAGACCCCAGCGTCTCTCGCAGCAAGGATAGTAATTCCTCCGCTTTTTTGCTGCTGGCCGAATCGATGACTATAAACCCTTGGTTTGGATCGATATAGGCATATGTTTTAATAGATCGGCTGAAGGCACGCGGCATTAGTTCGTGGATAACATCAGCCCGCATCCGTTCACGCTCCTTTCTCCCGATGGGGCGTCCTTGTTTGTCCTCAAGCTCATTCATACGGTCTGCAACAATTTCCGATACTACGGAAGCTGGGAGAATTTTTTCTTCCCTGCATGCGCATATCATAAGAAATCTATTACAACTATGCACTAATAAATCAGCGTGGCGACCTAGTGGAGAGATCCATCCGTAACTGAACTCTTGAAGGCTTCCACATGAACGAAACCGATGAGGTTGCAATTTAACTTCCAGATCTGAGCTTGAAAGTTTGAATGGTTCGATCAATCGAAATAGCAAAAGGTTTTTAAACCACATATTTGTTGTGTTACCGCTTTTTTAAATGGCCCGGGATTATACAGCACTCCTTAATGGCAAGACTAAATTACTCTGGCCATAGGATGTTTCGATCCTGTTTGCTTTATTACATTTTTTTAGATAGGCAGCTTGATTGCTGTTATTTTTCGAGCCAAAGCGGAATATAACGCCAAGCTTCTCGCAACGCCTTTTCACGATGCCGGAAAGCCGGTTCAAATTTAGCGACTAGTGCCCAAAATTTCGCTGAATGATTAAGTTGGCAAGTATGACAAAGCTCATGAACCAGTATGTAATGGGTTAATTCGGGAGGCAAGAACAACAATTTGTCATTGAGGTTAATGATGCCTTTTGCGGAACAACTACCCCACCGCGTACGCTGGGATTTTATCCGTACACAGCGGTATCTAAATCCAGTTTTTTTAGATACGTTGTCCAACATGAAAGGCAATGCAAATCGGGCTTTTTCACGTAGCCAATGTCTTAATAATTCAGAACCGAGAACAATATCTGAAACTTGGCAATCGAGGCGCAGCAAATTTTTTCCTTCTTCAATCACAGAAGGTTTCTGAGCATTGCACGCTGAATATTTAATCTGCCAACATTCGCCAATAGTCCTTAGTTGCAATGCAGGGGGGAGAGATTCTCCATTCAAGCTCGTTAGTTTAGTCTTAGAATATGCACGTTTCTTAAGTTGGCGTTCGATCCATGCGCGATGCCCATTCAGTATTTCAGGCACGACTTTAGGGTCGCAATTGGTGGGCAACACTACTTCTAAGCCAGTTCCTAAGGTTACTCGCAATGAGGCTCGACGTGCTTTTTTGCTGATTCGTAAGATATAGGGTGGATGAAAATCAAGATCCATGACTTCTTCTATTAAGGTTCTAAAGCCCAATTGAGAGTTTTAAACTTAGGCAAACGAAAACCTAATCGTTATGATGGTTGCTACCACAAAGGTAAACGTAACGTGTGCTGACTACGAATCAACATCGTAGAGAGAGAAGACTCTCATTCAAAACATTGCAATCGAGTTGTCGGCGATACAAACCATCGAGTGATGATAGATAATGAGTATTCGAAGTGCTAGTTTTAACCGCTATTGGCATCATGGTGTCGTGCAATAGTTTTTGTACACCCCTATAATTCCACTTGTGAGAATAGATAATCTAAAACCTTTCCAAATTGTTTTAATTGTAAGTTTTTGCCTGACGGGATGCGACAAAAACGAGACTATAGAGCTAACGCCCATTCGTGTAGGGGAAACTCAAGCCTTTGTGGAGATCGCCGCGACCGACGAGGCCAGACAAACCGGTTTGATGCAACGACGATCAATGAACCTCAATGAGGGCATGCTTTTTATATTCTCTAAACCAAAAATACTACGTTTTTGGACTAAGAATACTCCTTTAACTCTTGATATTGGTTTTTTTGATGAGAGGGGTGTATTGCTTAAATATTTGACAATGGAACCTGAAGACGAAAGAACGATACATCAATCGCCAGAACCAGCTCTCTATGCTTTAGAAATGAATGAAGGATGGTTCGAATCCAATCGCATTGCTGTCGGATCCAGACTTATACTGCCACATTAGGAAAAGGGGCTGCTTTTCAGTGTGTAATGACTGTTTGCCGACGTTTTTTTAAATAACTACAACCCCTAATTTCTCCAATAGTTGGCGTAAGCGAATTAACGGCAAACCCACGACTGCATTTGGATCTTCTCCCTCAAACTTTTCGAACAAAGCAATCCCTAATCCTTCGAATTTGAATCCGCCAGCACAGTCAAAAGGTTTTTCTTTTTCAACATAACGGATGATTTGGTGTTTTTCCAGGTGCCTAAAAAAAACTTTAGAGCTATCAACATCGGATTCTAAACAGTTTGTTTTAGAATCCAGAGCACACACACTCGTGTGAAATGTCAAGGTTTTACCTGAAGCACGAACTAAGTGTTCAATATTTACGCCTCGATTCTTAGGCTTTCTTAGCTGTTTCCCATCTAATACAGCAACCTGATCAGATCCAATAATGATATGATTGGTGTACTTAGTACCTAATGAGCGTGCTTTTTGTTCTGCAAGACGAATACTAAGCTGCACCGGATTTTCACCGGGCCGAGCTGTTTCATCAATTTTAGGCGCCTCAGTTTCAAAGTTGAGCCCTAATCGCTTAAGCAATTGTTTGCGATAAGAGGAACTTGATGCGAGTACTATCAACCGTTGGGTTGATTTGTTTTCGATAATTGAGAGTGGCATATTGATATCGGTCCCATTCGTTTTGACAGCAATTCCGAATTAAAGATAATATATTCCAGCTATGATAGGGCAATTGGGTGATCTTATCGATCCAATACAGCTTGCCGAAAAAAGAGGTTTTTTCGAAGATAAGCTATCCATACGCGAATTGGAACGGCTCAGTGGATTATTAATGGACGATGTCGGTGAAGCGGCGTTTGAATTGCTTTTTAGTAAACAAGGCAAATTCACGGCTATTTCTGGTTTTGTTAATGCAAATTTGGCGATTAAATGCCAAACATGTTTGGAAAAGCTAGTTTTTTCAGTTCAAAGCCAGATCAAATTGGCGGTGGTTTCGTCGATCGATGAAGCGAAAATATTGCCAGAATCCTACGAACCGTTGTTATTAGAGGGAAAAGGTATTGCGATTACAGACATCATTGAAGACGAAATATTATTGGCTCTGCCAATAGTACCGAAACATAATAATTGTCGACCACAATCAACATCGGTACAAAAATTTCCAGAAGAAAACCCTTTTGCAATTTTAAGTCAACTCAAAAATCAAGGAGATCATTAAATGGCAGTACAAAAAAGTCGGAAATCTCGATCACGACGCGGAATGCGCCGTGCTCACGATGGTTTGGAAGCGAAATCCCTCTCCCAGGATCCTCTGAGTGGAGAAACCCATCTTCGCCACCATGTCGGGGCAGATGGATATTATCGAGGTAAAAAAGTGATTGAATCCAAAGAAGACGAATAATCCGTCACTCTTTCGGATGTAGTTTGAATTTCTAATAGAGAATTACATGGATGCATTGGTATGGATGTGAGTAAGTGGGGTATCTAATGGGTAACCGGTCTATCATAAGCCTGGATGCGATGGGTGGTGATCATGGCCCTAGTGTAATTGTACCTGGTGCGTTACGCAGTCTGGAAATACACCCTGATCTCGAACTTGTTTTGGTTGGAAAAAAAGACGTCTTGGAACAGGAATTAGCCAACCATTCGAGTCCATTGAAAGATCGTATTAGTATTCGCCATGCTTCGGAATGTATAGAAATGGACGATTCGCCATCAAAAGTATTACGGAATAAAAAAGATTCTTCGATGCGGGTCGCTATCAATCTGGTTAAGGATGACCTGGCCCAAGCCTGTGTTAGTGCAGGGAATACCGGTGCGTTGATGGCAACAGCTCGGTTTGTGCTTAAAACAATACCCGGGATTGATCGCCCAGCGATTATTGCTACGATACCCTCAATTCATGGTCATACTCATGTTTTGGATTTAGGGGCTAATGTGGATAGTTCGGCGGAACATCTTTTTCAATTTGCGGTAATGGGAAACGAATTAGTGCGTTCAATCGAAAATATTGACCGGCCCAAGGTTGGACTACTCAATATTGGAGAAGAAGAGATAAAAGGCAATGAACAGGTGAAGCAGGCGTCAAAGCTACTATCAAATTCGCATCTAAATTTTATCGGCTATGTAGAGGGAGACCATCTATGTACCGGTGAAGTTGATGTTGTCGTCACCGATGGGTTTGCTGGTAATGTAGCATTAAAAGCAACCGAAGGTGTGGCAAAGATGATCAGTCATTCACTAAAGCAGGCGTTTGCAAAAAGTTTTCTTACTAAACTAGCGAGCGTTGTAGCTTATCCTGTATTAAAAGCTGTTAAGAATCATATTGATCCAAGGTTATACAACGGAGCAAGTTTATTAGGACTAAAAGGAATTGTCATTAAAAGTCATGGTAGTGCAGACGAGATCGCATTTGCAAATGCAATTCATATTGCAAGTTTAGAAATTCAGAAAGGCGTACCGTTACAAATTAGTAATCGAGTTGAGTCTATTTTTGCGGAACGGAGGACGGCGTGAGCCGTTTTTCTCGTATTATCGGGACTGGAGCATATTTACCTAAAGCGGTTAGAACTAACGAAGAAATCGCGCAAAGAGTCGATACATCGGACGCATGGATATTTGACCGCACTGGGATAAAAGGGCGGCGTATTGCGGCAGATTCTGAAACCGCATCGAGTATGGCAGAAATTGCCAGCCGGGCTGCCATTGAAGCAGCTCAAATAGACGCTAACGACATTGACCTTATATTAGTAGCAACTAGTTCTCCTGATCGAACTTTTCCCAGTACTGCATGTTTGTTGCAGAACCGTCTGGGAATTGCCAATAATTGTGGAGCCTTTGATATACAAGCAGCTTGCGCAGGGTTTATATATGCTCTGAATATCGCTGATCAATATATCAAATCTGGGGCGGCCAGTCGTATTTTAGTTGTTGGAAGTGAAATTAATTCACGCTTGGTCGATTGGACGGACCGAGGAACTTGTATAATTTTTGGGGATGGGGCTGGGGCAGTCATTCTTGAGGAAAATGGCGAGCCTGGAATTATATCGACCCATATTCATGCTGATGGCCGTTATGAAGAGTTATTGTACGTGCCAACTGCCACGGGAGCAGGTGACGGGGAAAGTAAGGATCCACCCTTCTTTTTCATGAAGGGAAATGCTGTATTTAAAATGGCTGTTACAAAATTGGGTCAAATCGTGGATGAAACGCTTGCCGCCAACAATATGGATAATTCGGATGTTGATTGGCTGGTTCCTCACCAAGCGAATATCCGTATCATTGCAGCCACGGCCAAGCAACTTGGGGTGTCTATGGAACGTGTCATTGTAACGATCGAGAATCAAGGAAATACCTCGGCGGCATCGATACCATTAGCGTTTAATGAGGCTGTCCGTGATGGTCGAATACAACGTGGTCAAACGTTATTGATGGAGGCTTTCGGTGGAGGTTTCGTTTGGGGATCTGCGTTAATTAAGTACTAACTATTTAATATTTAAATCACTAATAAGCTGTACTGTACTACCGTAACGTGTGGATTGCGGTATTAGAAGCTTGCCCAAGAAGTTGGTGTTTAGTATAAAAACCAAAGAATACAGTGATGGAATTAACAAAAAGAAAAACTATTTAAGGAGTGACATCACACAATGAATGATTTATTCAATAATCTCGCTTTCGTGTTTCCTGGGCAAGGATCTCAGTCGGTGGGGATGCTGTCAGAATTGGGGGCAGGTCGGGCTGAAATTAAACACACTTTTGAAGAAGCTTCTTCGGTTGCGGGTATAGATTTATGGCGCTTATCGCAGGAGGGCCCGGATGATCAGCTTAACTTAACAATCAATACACAACCGATAATGCTGGCTGCTGGTGTGGCGGTGTGGCGGGTATGGTGCAATGAAACTGACGTTCGTCCTAGCTGGTTGGCAGGTCACAGCCTTGGTGAATATACGGCATTAGTTTGTTCCAATGCAGTGTCGTTTCAGGATGCTGTCAAATTAGTCATTGAAAGAGCACGATTAATGCAGGAAGCTGTGAAACCTGGTGCAGGCGCAATGGCTGCAATATTGGGGATGGATGCCCCCGACGTTGTTAATCTTTGTTTGGAAATATCTGGTGAACAGGTCGTCGCACCCGTAAATTTTAATGCGCCTGGACAAATAGTCGTAGCAGGACATACAGAAGCAGTAGATCGGATGATTGCTATCGCCAAAGAGCATGGTGCCAAACGGGCGGTACTTTTGCCTGTCAGCGTACCTTCTCATTGTGTTTTGATGGAACAGGCAGCAGAAAAATTGGAGATTTTTATTCGGGAAATAACAATAAAAACACCCAAGATTTCTATCGTTCACAATTTTGATGTGGCATCCCACGCATCTCCTGAAGTAGTTATTAGTGTTTTAAAAAAGCAGTTATGTCATCCGGTTCGGTGGGTTGAGTCGGTGAAATTTTTGCATGAACAAGGTGTTGAGTTTTTAGTTGAATGTGGGCCGGGAAAGGTGTTAACTGGCCTGAATAAGCGGATTGCGCGGAGCTGCACAACTGCTTCTATTTTTGATGGTAAAACACTAGACCAAACTTTAGGACTGATTGCATGACAAACCAGATAACTTTAGTTACCGGCGCTAGCCGAGGAATTGGGCAAGCAATTGCTTTGCGATTGGCCGGTGCTGGAGATTTCGTCATCGGAACGGCAACTACGGAAGAAGGAGCAGAAGCAATTTCCTCATCTTTTGAGCAAGCTGGATTGCCTGGTGTAGGCTTGCGACTGGATGTAACCGAGACCGCCTCCATTGATATTTTTATTAAAAAAATAACAACCGAGTATGGTGCACCCACTACGGTCGTCAACAACGCCGCAATTACTCGCGACAATCTGCTTATGCGGATGAAGGACGACGAATGGGGTTCGGTAATGCAAACTAATTTAAACGCTATATTCAAGCTGTCTAAGGCTTGTTTAAGAGGTATGATGAAGGTACGTTACGGTCGTATTGTTAGCATTACTTCGGTCGTTGCGGCAACTGGTAATCAGGGACAAACAAATTATTGTGCGGCCAAAGCAGGGGTTATCGGGTTCACTAAAGCTTTAGCAAAAGAAGTCGGCAGCCGCAATATAACCGTTAACACAGTTTCTCCTGGGTTTATTGATACCGATATGACTAGCGGACTTCCTGAGCCGCACAAAGAAGCGTTATTGGCTGCTATTCCCCTGAATAGGCTGGGTTTGCCCGAAGATGTTGCTAATGCTGTTGCATTTTTGTGCTCTCCCGAAGCTGCATATATTACTGGAGAAACAGTGCATGTAAACGGTGGAATGTTTATGGCTTAAAACGCTATTTGAGAGTGGTAATCCTAACAATGTCTGACCAATGTGGTCCTGTCTTTTCTTTTGCATAGCCGCCTAAGAGACGAGTTGCAGGCCACTAGATCGATTTTCTTGAGTAAACTATAATTTAATTGTAATAACGTATCTAACTGTTAATAAATAACTTTTCTAATTTATAATCCATTCGTTTAAAATAATTTTAAAAAATGTTTTTAATTCTTGAGTTTTTAAGAATAAAATTAGCCTTGCTATTTATTTCGCCATAATAAAACTAATTGAGGAAGAAATATTATGAGTGACATTGCGGAACGTGTAAAAAAGATTGTTAGTGAACAATTGGGCGTAAAAAACGATGAAGAAATTTCAAATGAAGCTTCGTTCGTTGATGATCTAGGCGCTGACTCCCTCGATACTGTCGAGTTGGTCATGGCGCTTGAAGAAGAATTCGAGTGTGAAATTCCCGACGAAGAAGCAGAAAAGATTACAACGGTTCAACAAGCAGTTGACTACGTCCAAAGTCACTTGTAATCGTATCAATTAATCTGGCGGGATTACTCAACATTTGTGTGGGTTCCCGTAGGAATCTCCTTTAAAAAACCTTAAATCACCGAGAGCATACTTTGAGTAGTAGGCGAGTAGTTGTCACGGGGCTTGGTATAGTCAGCCCTGTTGGCCTTAATGTTAAAGATTCTTGGGCGAGTGTTATCGCAGGAAAGGGCGGTATTACATCGATTGAAGCCTTTGTGAATACTCAGTTTCCAACCCGGTTCGGCGGGCTTGTCAAAGATTTCGATATTAGTGAATACATTCCACACAAAGATGCAAAACGTATGGATGGGTTTATCCATTATGGGATCGCAGCAGGGTGTCAGGCAATTGAAGATTCTGGATTAGAGGTTAATGAATCTAATTCGGAAAGGATGGGGGTTGCAGTTGGCGCGGGAATAGGTGGAATATCAGGCATTGAACAAGGACACAATGGCTATTTAAAAGGGGGTCCGAGAAAAATTTCGCCGTTTTTCGTGCCAGGAAATATTATCAACATGATTTCGGGAAATCTGTCGATAAAGTATGGTTTAAAGGGACCGAATATCGCCATTGTAACGGCATGTACCACTGGTACTCACAATATTGGTGAGTCAGCTCGAATCATTCGTTGTGGAGACGCAGATGTAATGATAGCTGGTGGAGCAGAGATGGCGAGTAAGTCGGTTACTTCAATGGGTGGGTTTGCGTCCGCGCGTGCTTTATCTCGCCGAAATGACGATCCAGAGACTGCAAGTCGTCCCTGGGATAGAGACCGAGATGGATTCGTGCTTAGTGATGGTGCAGGTGTCGTTGTGTTGGAAGAATACGAACACGCAAATTCCCGTGGTGCAAAAATTTATGCAGAATTGATCGGATATGGGATGAGCGCTGATGCTTATCACATTACCCAACCAGTCGAAAGTGGAAGTGGTGCGGCGAGATGTATGAATAATGCTTTAAAGTCTGCTGGGCTCAACTCTGAAGCTATTGACTACGTCAATGCGCACGGCACCTCAACACCTGCGGGTGATATCGCTGAGACAAAGGCTTTGAAAATTGCTCTTGGCCAGCATGCCTATAAAACCACTATTAGTTCCACTAAATCGATGACGGGCCATATGCTGGGTGCGGCAGGGGGTATAGAGGCGATTTTTTCGGTGTTATCGATTTGTAATGGAATCATTCCCCCTACCATTAATCTGAAGAATCAAGACCCGGAATGTGACTTGGACTTCACGCCGTTAACTGCCCGCGAGAAAAAAGTCAAAATTGCTATGTCCAATTCATTCGGGTTTGGCGGGACTAACGGGACTTTGATTTTCAAGGGCGTTTAGAAATTATCTTTCGTCATCCCTAATTTAAAAGATCCGTGGTTGGTGTTGTCGAAGGTTTTCTGAAAACGACGGATTTGCTGTAAACAATCTGGATCGAGTATATTTCTTGATCAAATTGAAGAAGAGTTTTCCAAAAGGTCACTTGTAGGATTTGTTTCTAATGGGCGATTTCCGCTTTACGTGGATGTTGTCGTTAAATACAGTAATTATTCGTCTTACAATGATCGAAAATTCTTACTTAAATTGAGTTTACTACCCTCGCTATGATCATTATTCTCGGATTTCCTATTAGTATTTCCATTTCTATCTATCGGTACCCGACTTAGATCGATGGTTTTGATAAATGGCAAGAAAACCTCCCAAATCGAAATTGCTGACCGTGGATTTCAATATGGTGACGGGCTTTTCGAGACGATCAAAGTCAAAAATGGGGTACCTTTATTTCTGTGCAAGCACCTGGAGAGATTGATTCGTGATTGTAAAAAACTAAGCATTCCCTTCGAAGATAAGGCACTTTTGAAGCATGAAATATCGGTTTTAATACAGGAATACGGTAGAAATGGTGTATTAAAAATCATACTTTCCCGTGGAATAGGAGGCCGTGGTTATCGTCCCCTCGGGAAACCTCTACCTACGAGAGCACTTAGTATTCATCCCAATCCTGTTTACCCCGAATCATTCGAAAGACAAGGTGTCAAAGTTATACTTTGTCGAAATCGCTTAAGTAGCAACACTACTCTTGCAGGGATAAAACACCTTAATAGACTAGAACAGATCCTTGCAAGTCGAGAATGGAATGATTGTGACGCACAAGAAGGATTAATGGTCGATCAGGCCAACCGCATTGTTGAAGGTACAAAGAGCAATTTATTCATAGTAAAACACGGAATTATATACACTCCTGAAATTGACAATTGTGGTGTTGCGGGCGTAGTTCGATCCATTGTTATGGAATCGGCTTTAGAGCATGGTTTAGAGATAAAAGAAACTAGAATTAGAGTTGAGGATGTTGCTAGCGCGGATGAACTCTTCTTAACTAATAGTGTAATTATAATATGGCCGGTAAAACAGTTTGTGGAAAAAGTTATTGGCGTAGGCCCCGTAACCCAAAGAATACAAAATTGGTTATTCAAAACCATTGAACTGGAGATAGGAAAATGATTCTCCGTTGGATTGGATTAGGAACTGTTCTAATAAGCTTTGGTTTAGGGTGGGCGTGGATGGCTTACGAAAGCGCTATCGATAGCGCTATAAATACAGAACAACCCGTTAATTTTGAGATCAACAAGGGCGATAGCCTTAAGCGCGTTGTTACAAATCTCGTTTCTAAAGATGTGCTGACTAAACCATTTTATTTTAATGTCTTAGTCCGATTTGAAAATGCAGCGGGCCGTCTGAAAGCGGGTATGTATAGAGTTTTGCCTGGGATGACCTTACGGCAACTTTTAGCCATGATCATTCAAGGGAAAGAACGTCAATTTTCCTTGGTTTTCATCGAAGGATGGACTTTTGATAGAATACTGAAGGTACTTTCGGAAACGCCTCAGCTGACCCAAACTCTTAATGATAAAAGCCCCGAAGACATCATGGAACTTATCGGTGTGGGCAAACAACACGCGGAAGGGCGTTTCTTTCCGGATACCTACTTTTTTACCAAAGGCACAACGGACCTCCAAATTCTGAAGCGGGCCTACTATAAAATGGAACAGGCCCTCAATTTGGAGTGGGAAAATAGAGCTGATGGTTTGCCGCTGCGAACGCCTTTTGAAGCATTAATTCTTGCATCTATTGTGGAAAAGGAAACGGCTCAAGCAGATGAACGTCCCATCATTGCTGGGGTATTCACTCGGCGCTTACAAAAATCTATGCTATTGCAAACCGATCCTACGGTGATCTATGGGATGGGTAAACATTTTAATGGTAACCTGAGACGAAAAGACTTACGCGCAGATACACCCTATAACACTTATCGGCGTAAAGGTCTCCCACCAACCCCAATTGCTATGCCTGGTGCAGATTCAATCTATGCAGCGTTGCATCCCAAAAAGGGTAACAGCCTTTATTTTGTTGCTAGGGGTGATGGAAATCATGTGTTTTCTTCTACTCTGAAGGATCACAATCGAGCCGTTGCGCTTTTCCAGAAAAAAAAGAAACGTCGGTGACATTGGGGAAGTTCATTACCCTTGAAGGAGGAGAGGGTGCTGGAAAAACAACAAATTTGGAATTCATAGCCAAATATTTGGAGGCCCATGGAAAACATGTGACAGTATCGAGAGAACCTGGGGGGACGCCTATTGGTGAAGATATCCGTACACTTCTTCTGAAAAAGGACAAGCAGTCAATTTCTAAAGATACCGAACTATTAATGATTTTCGCCGCCCGCGCACAACATGTTACTGAAAAACTTCTTCCCTGTATCAAGGCAGGTCAATGGATCGTTTGTGATAGATATATTGATGCGAGTTATGCCTACCAAGGGGGAGGGCGAAATATGAATATTCAAAAGATCAATGTGTTAGAGGAGTATTTTGCTAATCAACTTAAACCAGACCTGACTTTATTGTTTGATGTACCAGTGGATATTGGCATGAACAGGGTGCGCCAACGGAGCGCTCCGGATCGCTTTGAATCTGAAGAAATGAATTTTTTTCAATCGGTTAGAGATAGCTATTTGTCCCGGGCTTTAGCGTATCCAGACCGAATAAAACAAATCGACGGTTCCCAATCGCTGGAGCTTGTCCAATTGAAAATCACACAATATCTCGAATCGCTCTTGTCGTTTTGATGGGCACACAGGTTTTAGCTTGGCATCGCCCTTACTGGGAAAAATTGTCAGCCTATATTCACACTGGCCGTTTACCCCATGGTTTGATGATAACTGGAGTTGCGGGCATTGGGAAAACGATCTTGGCGCATTTCTTTGCACGGTCTTTGCTATGCGAAGCCCGAAAAAAGGATGGAAAACCCTGCGAAGAATGCAGAAGTTGTCACCTAATGGACGTACAGAGTCACCCGGATTTTATACCCATAGAGCCCAGCAAACCTGGGGGTGTTATTTTAGTCGAACAGATCCGAGAATTAATTGGGAAACTATCGACAACAACTCATTATGGCGAACATCGGGTGGTAATGCTCCATCATGCGCATCGACTTAATTCTGCCGCGGCAAATAGTTTATTGAAAACCCTAGAGGAACCAGCTGACGGGACACTAATTATATTAGTGACCGAATCACCTTCAATGCTTCCGGTTACTATCGTGAGTCGCTGTCAAAAACTGAATTTGCCATTACCTGATTTTACTCTTGCTCTCGACTGGTTGCGAGAACAGGGTATTAGGGAAAACCTGGAAGCACTTTTTGAAATGTCGGGGCGTGCGCCATTTAAAGCGTTGATTCTGTCAAAACAGGATTCTGTGGAAACCAAAAATGGATTTGATGAGCTTTTGTTGCAACTGGTCAAGAATAAATCCGATCCTGTTTCAGTAGCCGAAAAGTGTTCAGATATACCCGAAGAACAAATCATCGATTGGCTCACATTGCGGTTAGTCGACATGATCCGTATTGCTAGCGATCCTGGTGTTAAGAATCTTGCTAATCCGGTTTTACGAGCTAGCTTGCAACAACAGGTACAAAGGCTAAACTTACAACATCTGTTTCAATATCTTGATCAGCTCGTGTTGGCCAAGCAGCGGTTGGTCAATCAAGCTAATAAAAAGTTAGTATTGGAGGAGATTTTTATTAATTACCAGATACTTATATCCAATATCTAATATTTTAGTATAAGTCTATATGCAAGAGACCACTAGCTCTGGGAGTCGTCAAGGAATCTTGTCGTTATCCATCAAAGATAAAAATGCGCTTTATTCAGCCTATATACCCTTCATCAAGAATGGTGGATTGTTTATTCCTACCAAAAGGGAGTATACGCTGGGTGAAGAAGTTTTTATGTTATTGAACCTTATGGAGGAGACAGAACGTCTCCCAATTGCCGGTAAAATAGTATGGATAACTCCAAAAGGAGCCGAAGGTTATCGCGCTACAGGAATTGGTGTACAATTCAGTGAACAAGATGGGGGCTTGGTCAGGAATAAAATAGAAACCTATTTGGCTGGTGCGCTGGAATCGGATCGCTCCACTCATACAATGTAATGTCCTGATCGTGTTCTACGATGTTTAGTGTCATAAACTGGTAGCTCTGTTAACCGATAACTGTAAAGGGTGTGCTAATCAGAAATTCGATTAGTCTATTTGTTTACAGAATTCTACACGTGGCTGTACAGCCATATGAGATCGTGAAAATCCAAATTTACTTTTAAATAACGCCTGTGCTTATTGATTCTCATTGCCACCTCGATCGAATTGATCTGAGCCTTTTTGATCACGATTTTTCTGCATTCATGGACTGTGCGTCTCGGGATGGAATCGAACACATGGTGTGCATTTCGATCGACTTGGATGCCTTCCCGTCGATGTGTAACCTCGTCGAAGGATATAAGAACGTCTCCACTACAGTAGGTGTCCATCCGAACCAAAAAACAGACCAAGAGCCAAGCCAACAGGACTTAGTCAAATTGGCACAAGACCCTAAAATTATTGGTATTGGGGAAACTGGATTGGATTATTTTCGAAGTGAAGGAGACTTAGGCTGGCAGCAAGATCGATTTAGAACTCACATTAGAACAGCACTTGAAACAAACAAACCGATCATTGTCCATACGCGTGATGCCAAACAAGATACCTTAAAAATATTGGAAGAGGAGGGTGCCGGGGAGGTTGGTGGGGTGTTACACTGCTTCACAGAAGATTGGGATATGGCTTATCAAGCCTTGGATCTTAATTTCTATATCTCGTTTTCAGGTATTGTGACCTTTAAGAACGCAAAGGCCGTTCAAGATGTCGCAAAAAAAATTCCGGATGATCGATTTCTAATTGAAACCGATTCACCGTACCTGGCACCGGTACCATTCCGCGGAAAGCCAAATTATCCAATTTATGTTCGCTATGTAGCGGATCAGATCGCCGAATTAAGAGGTATTTCCAGTTCCAAGGTCGCTGATCTCACGACGAAAAATTTTTATTCCCTGTTTAAAAGTTAGTTACACTCCCTAAGATAAACACTTGGTAGTTTGTGACAGCTAGCAGTAACCTCCACGCCCAAATTTTCCTACGCACTATTACCGCACTTCGCTAATTCGAAAGTTGCAAGAAATGTGGACACAAACAATGAGAGTTAGGTTAAACTACGAGTGGTTACCGATTTAGTAACCTAATGTGTAAAAAATAGCTTGTATGTCATTCATATTTCAATGAAAATAAAGTTAATTTGGGTATATACCGTAGTAGTGATTAGTGGGTGTGGTGGCCCTAAACCAATTTTGTATCCGAACGAGCACTTTTATGCGGCTGGCCAAACTTTGGTTGATAGTGATATTGCGGCTTGTAAAGTGAAGGCTGATGAGTTCGGCGCGACGCCTGGTTCCGGTAAAGCTGAGGGGACTGCACGAAGTACTGCCGTTGGAGCAGCCAGTGGTGCAGCAATAGGTGCGGCCGGGGGTGCTGTATCTGGTTCAGCTGGGCGGGGGTCGGTCTTCGGATTGGCTACAGGCGCGACAGCGGGTTTGATTCGAAGTTTATTCAGGACTCCCCAACCAAATCAGACACATGTTCGATTTGTAAATCGGTGTTTACGTGACCGTGGATACGATGTTATCGGATGGGAGTAATTTGTCGTTTTCAATCCTCTCTACTCTCCACAGCTTACCGCTAAGGCTTTTTGAAGCTGTTCAGTCGTATTATAGAAATGGGGTGAAAAGCGTATACCTGACCCCCTTTTTGCACAGATCACCTTGTTTTTCCTGAGCGTATTGAATAAAATTTCGTTTTCAATTTCATTGTGGCGAAAGAGAACAATACCAGAACCAAGCCCAGTATTAGCAGGATTAAGTAACCTCAACTGCCGCGAAGCATTGATGGCCTCCTTCAAATAAGAAACCTTTTCCAAAATCGCGTTTTCCACCTTATCCATTCCTGTTTCTAAAAGCAACGACAAACTAGCCGATAGTGCATGAACCCCGAGCAAATTTGTACTACCGCACTCAAACCGACGAGATGTGTGGGCAACTTCCCAAGGTTGATTAGCATAATTATTCAAATTCTCAACCATGTGCCAACCATATTGATTTAAATTTAAGCGGTTACGGGCTTCCTCTGTAGTATAAAAAAGGCCCAATCCTTCAGGGCCCAACATCCATTTATGTCCATCGGCCATGACGAAATCAGCCTGACAAGCTTGAACGTCAAATCGGACTGCACCGATACTTTGAATGGCATCGACACAAAACAGAATATCCCGTTGCTTACAGAACTTTCCTAATTTTTCCAAATTGACTCGCAACCCCGAGGCGAACTGTACTGAACTAATCGTCAATAACCGGGTATTTCGATCAACCAATTCAAAAAGTGCATCTTCAGCAGATGACGAGTGTTTCAAATCGGCTTCACGAAATTCAACACCTTGATTGCTTAAAGATTGCCAGGGAATTCGATTAGAAGGAAATTCCTCGTTGCTCGAAACGATATTATCTCCATCATTCCAATCGATCCCATAAGCCACAAAGGACAATGCTTCGGAAGTATTTTTGACCAATGCAATATCGTCTTTGGATGGTGCATTGATCAATTGTCGCAATTGTTCGCGCAATCGTAATTCTTTTTCGAGCCAATTGCTGTAGTAGAACGTACCACATTGTAGATTTTCCTGAGCGAAATTCTTTACCGCCTCAGCACTGCGCTGAGGCCATGGTGCGACAGCAGCATGGTTCAGGTAAATTAAATCTTCTTGCTGTTCGAAATCGGGGTGTGGTTTTGAAGTCATAGGAAATGCCTAAGCTTATTATTGCGTATAATATATATTATGTTAAATAGCGGGTTTAGTGTCTACATTACAATTTCGATAATCAACGATACGCTGAGATCAATAACAAATAAAGAATCTATTTGTGGTGGATATTTTGTGTGCTTAGTGTTTATGCCAGTTTATCAGTCGATGCTCAATGACAAATTGTTTTCACTACCAAACAAACCTAACCCATGCGGGTGCATATTCTGGCCCAAGTTGAACACTCATTCTGATCCAATCTGAACACCGATTCTGATTGAAGTTGAACACTGATTCTGGTTTTAAGCTGAACACTTTTGGGTAGATTTCCAGAATCGGTGTTCAC
>Ga0209992_10002156_pt1 | contig 18668 bp, 13 predicted proteins | sample 2SBtaG_2_FD_182564 | JGI IMG/M metagenome (GOLD analysis project Ga0209992, IMG submission 182564) | Deep subsurface microbial communities from Kolumbo volcano to uncover new lineages of life (NeLLi) - 2SBTROV12_ACTIVE470 metaG (SPAdes)... | ecosystem: Environmental > Aquatic > Marine >... | reverse complement strand
CCAAGCTGAACTGTGTTTCCTTGTCCAGTTTCCCCATTTGTAGCTCCTCCCCATGCCTTGATGGAATTATCAGTTAAAACAGCTGTTGTGTGAATTTGGGATGTATAAACTGCTAGAACATTCAATCCATTCCCCACATTTGCATAAGAAAGATAGTCACCCATCTCATTTGGTTCATCTCCAAGTTTAGTAATATGACCATAACCTAATTGCCCATTATCATTCCTCCCCCAGCATTTCAAATTAAAATTATCTAAAACAGCACAAGAATGGCCAAATCCTGAATCTACATTTAAAACTTTCCTGCCACTTCCAACATTTACTGGTTGTAAATAGTTGCCCATTGAATTTGATATATGGCCAACATTTGTTGTTGTTCCTACCCCCAATTGACCATTTAAGTTATAACCAAATCCATATAAATCAGCTTGAGAAGAAATGAAAAAATGACTGTACCAACCAGCAGCAATTGAACTTATCATAAGACCATTTGGCATGTTGATGGGATCAAGATAATCTCCCATCTCACCAGGTCCATCTCCAATATCAAGAGTATCTTCCCTTCCCAACTGACCAAAATTATTTCCACCCCAGCATTTCATTTGAAAGGAATTTGAGAAGAGAGCACATGAACCTTCATTTGAACCAATTACTTCAACAACAAACTTATTCTGACCTAAGTTGTTGAAGGGAAGATAGTCCCCCATTTGATTCGCACTCCCACCCCTGCTATTAGTATCCCCATATCCCAATCCTCCTAAAGTTCCAGTTCCCCAAGATTTCACCCCTCCATTTGAGGAGGAGATGATAGTGTGATAAAATGCAGTGTAAATGTCTGAAATAAGCACATTTGATCCAATATTCACAGTCTGGAGATACTCTCCCATTTGATTGTTTGTATTCCCTCTATTTGTAGTATCCCCATATCCAAGCTGTCCTGATGAATTATATCCAAAACATTTGAGATCTAAAGAATCCAAGATCACACAAGAATATTCGTATCCTGAATTTATTGAAACAACATTTTCATCTAAATTTACAAAGGGAAGATAGTCTGACATCTGGTTTGCTGAATCGCCTCTTGTGTTGGTGTCTCCATAGCCAAGTTGACCAAAGTTGCTTCTTCCATAACATTTTATTCTTTGAGAAGATGTGGTCAGGACACAATTGAATTGATAAAAAGAGAATTGTGATTTACAAGTTTTGGCATTAAAAATCGTTGGATTAAAAGTGGGATCAAATGAAAAGGATGGGGACAAAGTAGGAGAATAATCAAAGCATAATTGAATCTCAACTCCTGTTCCAAGGTTAATTGGTCCCAAATAATCCCCCATCTCATTTCCATTATCTCCTTGACGATCTGTATTTCCAATTCCAAGTTGGCCATCGTCATTTCTCCCAAAACATTTGAAAGAATTGTCATTCAACAAAACACAACTAACTAGTTGAGAGATATGAAGACTTTGAGCTGTTAATCCATTTCCCAGATTCACTTCAGGGAGATAATCTCCCATTTGATTTGCTGAATTGCCTCTTTGAGAAGTATCTCCATATCCCAGCTGCCCATTTGAATTGCTCCCAAAACATTTCACATTGAAATTGTCCAAAATCACACAAGAATGATCAATTCCTCCTCGAAATTGAACAACACTTCTTCCTGATCCCACATTCACAGCTTCAAGATACTCTCCCATCTCACTTCCATCATCTCCAATGTTAGAATTGTGACCAAGACCAAGTTGACCAATATTGTTGTAGCCCCAAGTGAACAAAGATCCAGTTGAAGAGATGATTCCAGCATGATAATAACCTGTTCCAAGAGAAGAAACAACAACTCCAGAAGGGAAGTTGATAGGAGGGAGGTAATCTGACATTTGGTTTGCTGAATCACCTCTATTTGAAACATCTCCATAACCAAGCTGACCAGCAAAATTATATCCCCAACATTTGATTTGATTGTTAGAAAGTAAAACCAAAGTTGAATAGCCACCAAGAGCTTCTAATGCTTTTAGTCCACTTCCCAATTGAACAAAGGGGAGGTAATTTCCCATCTCATTGGCAGAATTTCCTCTAACAATAGCATCACCATAGCCTAGTTGGCCTTCTACATTCCTTCCCCAACATTTCATTGCGCTTTCTTGAATGATAATACAATTGTGATAAAGGAGGGTATGGAATGAAGAAACTAACACACTTGATCCAAAGTTAATGGTAGGAAGGTATGTACCCATCTCGTTTGGATTATTACCTCTATTATCAGCAGTTTCAATCCCCAACTCTCCATCAACATTGTATCCCCAACATTTTAGAGCTAGGGTGGTTAGTTGAACACAAGCATGAGAATTTCCAAGAGAAATCGAAATTGCTGAACCATCCAAATTAACAAAGGGAAGATAATTTCCCATCTCATTTCCAGAATCTCCTCTGTTAGAAGAATCTCCATAACCAAGTTGTCCAACATTGTTATAGCCAAAGCATTTCACTTGTTGATTTGAAGATAAAATACAATTAAAATACCCTTCACTAAACTTTGAAATTGTGCAACTAGGAAAAACTAATTCACTTGGGGAGAGAGAAGGTTGAAATGAAACTGATGGAGATATTGAAACAGAAGGATGTAATGTTGGTCCAAAACTTGTTGTTGGATAGAATGTTGGATCTAAGGTAGGAGTATAAGAAGGAGATGATGTTGGGGAATAATCAAAACATATCATGATTTCTAAGCTTGAACTAAAATCGACAGGTTGAAAGTAATCCCCCATCTCATTTGGGTCATCCCCTCTGTTTGTAGTTCCTCCTTCTCCAAGAATGCCATATTGATTGTCCCCCCAACATTTCATGGAGTCATTGTCCAAAATAGCACATGTATGTTCATTTCCAGGGAAAATCATGACAGCATTTAAACCATCTCCCAAATTCACTTCAGGTAGATAGTCTGACATCTCGCTTGCTGCATCTCCTCTTTTGTTTACATCTCCATAGCCAAGCTGACCTTTAACATTACTCCCCCAGCATTTTAATTCAAAGGTATCTAAAATTGCACAAGTATGTGAATATCCTCCTTTTAAAACAACCACACTTCTTCCTGTTCCAATATTTGTAGATTGCAAATATTCCCCCATCTCGCTAGGATCATCTCCAATGTTAGAATTATGACCAAGCCCAAGAGTAGAAAAGAAGTTGTACCCCCACATGTAGATTTCTCCACTTGATGAAACAATCCCAATACTGCTTGTACATTTCTCTAAAGATAGGATTGAGGAGACTGTAGATGGAAATGAGACAGCTGGCAGGTAATCCCCCATCTCGCTAGGATCATTCCCTCTATTCACATTGTCTCCCACTCCACTTTGACCCAGTGAGTTGTCACCCCAGCACTTCATGGTACCATTATCCAATAGAGCACAACATGCATTGTTAAGAGAAAGAGCATTTACAACTGTTTGACCTGTTCCCAAATTAAGAAAGGGTAAGTAGTTTCCCATTTCGTTCACATTATTTCCAATATCCACAATAGATCCATACCCCAAGGCACCTAATCCCCCCCTTCCCCAAGCTTTGAGATATCCATCATCAGTTAGCATAAGATTCTGAAAATACCCAACTTTGATGTCAGAAACTAAAATATTAGATCCAAAGTTAATGGAGGATAGATATGATCCCATCTCGTTCGCATCATCACCTCTTGCCAATATATCTTCATATCCCAAATTTCCATAAGAATTTCTCCCCCAACATTTTACTTGAAAAGTTGAGAGGAGGACGCAAAATGTACTTGCACCACTTTCAATCTTGATAACATTCCCATCTAAATTTACAAGTGGCAGATAGTCAGACATCTCACTTGGATCATCTCCTCTGTTTAATAAATCACCATATCCCAATTGACCAAAATCATTGTATCCCCAACACTTGATTTGCTGAGTTGTTGATAAGATACAAATAGAGGATCTCCATGCAAAGTTTGATTCACATGTTATAGGAGTAAATAAAGAAGGTGAAGAAGTTGGTCCAAAGGTGATAGTTGGGAAAGTAGATGGATCATATGTTGGATTGATAGTTGGTGATGTAGATGGTAAGAAGGAAGGTTGAATAGTTGGAGAGTAATCAAAACATTCTTGAATCTCAACTCCTGTTCCCAATGAAACTGATTTCAAATAATCCCCCATCTCATTTGGATCATTTCCTTGATCATCAACATTTCCAATTCCAAGTTGCGCTTCATCATTTCTCCCAAAACATTTAATTGAACCATCATTCAAAACAACACAAGTGTGATCATCACCAATATGAAGGTAAACCACCTTTAGACCTGTTCCTACATTTACAAACGGTAGGTAGTCTCCCATCTCGCTTGCTGAATCACCTCTATGATTCGTATCTCCATAACCCAAAGGTCCTTCATTTGCCTTCCCAAAGCATTTTAGTTCAAAGTTATCTAACACTGCACAGGTATGGTAATATCCATTTGGAACTTGCTTCACAGTTCTTCCACTTCCCATCTCAGCTTTCTTTAGATAATTTCCCATTTCATTTAAACTATCTCCAATTTGGTTAGCATGGCCAACACCACATCCCCCATTTAAGTTAAATCCCCACAAATAAGCATCTCCTGCATCTGATACTATTCCTTCCTGATAATGACCTGGCTCAATTTTAGCAACAATAACACCAGTTGGAAATTTGATGGGAGGGAGGTAATCTGACATCTCATTAGGATCATCACCAATATTAGAAGCATGTTCTTGACCAAGCTGTCCTACACTATTGGATCCCCAACATTTTACATCTCCATTGTTCAATAAAGCACATCCATGGCTAGTCATTGTAACTGACGTTACTGTCAAACCAGTTCCAACATTGATGAAGGGGAGGTAGTCTGACATCTGATTTGCCATTGCTCCTCTTGTATTTGTATCTCCATATCCCAGAAGCCCAGCTGTGTTTGCTCCCCAAGCTTTGATTTGACCTGAATTTGTGAGCATAGCATTCGCATTCAATCCCACTGATAATGTGGAGACTAAAATGTTAGATCCAAGGTTAAGAGTGGGAAGATATTCCCCCATTTCATTCGGAGCATCTCCCAACTGATCACCAACTCCAATTCCAAGCTGTCCTGAAGATCCTGTCCCCCAACACTTCACAGAGAGGGAGGAAAGTTGAATGCAGGAATGGAAGGCTCCAACATGAATGGCAATGACAGGTCCATCAAAGTTGACATAAGGTAGGTAATCCCCCAGCTCATTTGCTGAATCACCTCTTGTTATTTGATCTCCATACCCCAATTTCCCACCTACTCCAAACCCCCAGCACTTCACAAACTGGTTGGCTTTATTCAAAACACAAGTGTGATCATTGAATGTGAATCTAGAAGAACATGGGAGAGTGGGGAAGAGAGAAGGGAATAAAGTTGGGTTGAATGTGATGGTTGGACTTGAAGTTGGTGTTACATCTTCACATAATACAACCTCAACTCCTGATCCTATTATTTGTTTATAAAGTTGAAGTTGAAAGAGATTTGAATAAAGAAGAATAAAAACCAAGATTGGTTGTTGGCAAGTATTCTCCCATTTCGCTGCTAACCATCCCAATATTATTTGCATGGCCTTGACCAAGTTGACCCTATGAATGAAAATTATTTAATTTGAAATATGAGTTTGGGTTAAAATAAAACTTTTGCATTGTAACCCCAGCATTTGATTTGATTGTCATTTAGAATTGCACAAGTATGACCATCTCCAATATGAATTGAAATAGCTGTAAATCCTGATCCTAGATTCACTTGTGGAAGGTAATCACCCATTTGATTGACGGCATTTCCCCTTGAATTGGCATCTCCATAGCCTACAAGTTAATAAAAGAATATTTGTAAGAAATTTAATTTTCTTCAAGAAATTGAGATAAATACATACAACACCTAATTGTCCAGTGTTGGATCTCCCCCAACATTTGATGTTAAAGTTGTTTAGCAGAACACAGGTATGAGCAAATCCACCCTCAAACGAGATGACTAAATTGTAAACATAATCAATAATCAATCAATAATCAAGAAAAAGGAACAAATTTAAATAAACTTGTCAATCCAGACCCAACAAAAATAGTTGAAAGATAATCTCCCATTTGATTAGCAGCAGCTCCTATTGTTGTAGTGTCTCCTCTCCCTAATAATTCCAACCAATGTTTAGTTTAATTGACAAAAGATCATCAAATCACATTAAAACCAAGTTGACCATGAGTATTCAACCCCCATAAGATCAATTCATTTGTGATGGATGAAATCACTCCTATCATAACATGAGAAATGAACAAAGAAGAATCTTCTCATTATCAATCATCTAACCATTATGATCCCACCCTCCTCCAAGCACTTTATCATAAGAAGATGAAGAGAGTTGGAAGGATGTTGGCAAGTTGATGGTGGGAAGATAATCTCCCATGTTGTTTGCAATCCCACCTCTATCATTCACATCTCCATAACCAAGAGCTCCTACAATGAAAATTTGGGATGAATAAGAGAGGAGATGAATGCTATAATTAAAAAGAACCATTGCTCCCTTCCCCCCAGCATTTCATGGTTAGATCATCCAACAAAACACAATTTGTATCAAAGGACGAAAAGAGAGTGAGTGCATATCTCATATTATTGTTTCCTTTTAAAAAAATTTTAAGTATTTGTAAAAGATGGACAAAGAATAGACTAATAAAAGATTAAAAAAACCAAAGTTGAGTGGAGGGAGATATTCTCCCATTTCATTTGCTGAATTTCCAATATTAGCAGTAGATCCTGATCCTAATTTTCCACTCGTTCCTTCCCCCCACATCTGTTGAATTGAATGAGTAATTAAGAACAAAATCATCATCTCTCACTTTAGTTTGAGGAGTATTCATTCCATTTTCAAAAAAGGTTGCTGAGGAAGTTTCATGTCCACAAGTGATGGAAGAAATGAGAAATTGAGAAGATGGAGAATCGACCAAACTATTATTGAGGTGAGTTAATATTGAGGGCTTGGTGAGTTGATTGGAAAATGAATAAAAAGTTGATAAAATATGTGAAAAATATTTTTTCTTCTTTTTTTCCATCTCACTTGACAATTGGGAGATAATCATTCATTTCATTTCCAACATCCCCTCTATCATTATTATCTCCATATCCCAAAATACCTAGTTTTAATCAAATTCAAATATATTTCGAGAAAGAGAAGGATGAGAAAGAGATCAAAGATAGATAAAAAGATACCAAACAAAAACCTCCAATTCCATCTCCCCAGCATTTCACAATGGCTAAATCAGATAGCAAAACACATCCATGATTTCCTCCTACAAATTGAATTGTGTAAAGATGAAAGATGAATGAGACGAAGTGCTGAGATGAGAAGAAGAATAAAAATCTAAAATCAAAAAAATCAAATAAACCAATTGAGATTTGGATTGTGCTTAAAGAAGGGTGGAAACTTACATAATTTAAATATGACCCCATCTCTGATGCACCATCACCTAAAAAAAATTTATAAAAATCAACCTTGCTAGAATAATATATGTGTGAAATAATGAACCTTTGTGGTCGGTAGACCCTACACCCAATTTTCCATGCTCGCCATCCCCCCAACATTTCGGCTGTTTTTGAGCGTTATTCGTCAATATACATCTATTTAATAGATCAGACCATAAAATAGAGTAATATTTATCGGTTAAAATTAAGAACATTATCATCTAATATTGAAATTAATACGTGTGATCGTCGCTAGTAAATTGGGAGGAGCAAAATTGAAAACTTGGACCAACACAAATTGACAAAAATAGCAGGTAAAACAACCATTTATGACGTGTTTGATTGTGTTTACAAGGAATAACTTCTTCAGAAGGTTTGGTAACAAAGAAGTAAGCGAATTTGATTAGCATTAGAGAGAGCAATGATGCGATAAAAATTGACACCCAAATGAATGCCAAATTCTTCATAAATTGAACAGAATCCAGGTCGAAATTTACAACGTATAAGATGCAAGAAGAAATTGTAGCTAAAGTAAAGCTGATGAGATATCGATTAACTCCGGGCTGCGGGTGGTACGAACCATTCTGTTCAAATGAAAAAAATTGAATCATAAAGCTGGCTGTGGATGGACAACCAATATGCTTAATCCTAAAATTCTTCCGATTTTTAGATAACAACATATTTGACGGTCCTTTTCAGGGTGTTCCTTTATGATGAATTCAGAATATAACAGTAAAATTGATAAAATTGGCTTGCGAAGAAAATGATCAATTTCACCTATTAAATCGATATTTAGACGAGAAATATTATTTTTTCCATAAAGCTAACTCACCTGATAATCAATTAAAATTGATAAATAATTAATTTAGAACTTAAAAGGTCTAAAAAAGCTGATGAGAAATTTTTTAAGTTTTTTGAGTTTGGATCATCTTTGAAACAACTCAAAAAAAAGCATTTAATCTTTCATTTCAAGGGGATATACCAGAGCTATAGATATCTACAGTATTTAGCTCAGTAAGACATATGATAAAAAGATTCTAAAAAGAGGGTTAGATGGATAAATGAGGTGCTGAATCTTGTTGCGGCAAAAAAGGCAAAAAATGAAAAGTCAAAAAATGAAGCTTTAGGGTATAAAATCATTGTATTTTTATACTTTACGGATTATAAAATATGTATCTTTATATAAGATTATATTGATGACGATATCTAGTCCTATACACCAAAATTAATATTTCAAATTTGTCATTTTGTGTTGGAAACTCAGATTTGGTAAAACGTACAAGTCCCACTTTTTGATCATTTTAACATATTAAAGTTTAGTTTTATCATGTATAATTTCTTTATTTAGAAAATACATATCTTAATCCTAAATGAGGTCATCTACATCGCTTCAAATGATGTCAAACCGTGTTATTTTGGACCCAATTGATGAAGAGAAGCAAACAATCCACAAAAAAAGAAAAAAGAAATTTCAACAAATCTCATCTACAGAGCGATTTTTAAGAGATTCATCAAATAATACAAGATCTAGTTCTAGTGTAATGTCATATGAAAGGTATTGAAATTGTATTTTAGGTGTCTGTATCATGTATATTTATAGCGAAACAGCTACTTTACAATCCAATTCATCCATTTCAACATTTCGATTGCCTTTGAGTTGTTGCTCTTGGGATGGAAAAGTTTAGATGGTAGATGATAGATGAGATGAGAATGATGGTAGACAAATTATGATATATGACCATTTTTCTTATCATATAATATATATTTAAATATATAAATAGATGTCTCAATCTCAATCTTCATCATTTTTAAATTACCAACCATCCCTCCAACCTTTAGAATTAATTTTTGCAAAAGTAAAAAGAGAGAGATGAGATGGTGAGATGCGATATTTTGATGTTTTTTACCCTCATATATACCATCTCTCATTTTTATATTTCACATATATTATTTATAGGCTGAAGAAAGAAAATTAAAAAGAGAAATTGTTAAAAAAAGGTGATTATTTTATCTCACTTATCATCTCATCTTACATATCTCATATCATCATAAAAGTCTCATATCATAAAATTAATGAAATTAGATTCGAGGAGCAATCTATCATTTTATCAAATCAAATCTCACAAAAATTAGAAGAAAAACAAAATAAACAAATCAAGTTTGAGAAAATGAAAAATGACATTTTTTTCTCTCATGTGATTCACTCTTTTTCATTTCAATTTCCAATTCTCAAGATAATAAATTTAATATAAAATAGTTTAAAGATTCAAAATGAAAATCAAATCAAATCTCAAAAATTTTTAATTTTAATTCAAATGATCAAATTTGAACAAAAAAGTTTATGGTAGATGAGATGGATGATGAGAGATGGTAGATGAGATATTGTAGAGATTGAGGAAATGACAAAGAGAGAATTTTATCAATCTTTTTCATGTCTCATTTTTATAGTTGGTTTAAAATATAAATTACAAAAGGAAGAAATCTTACAAAAAATACAAAAAAAGAAGTAATTTTATTATTTTATTCAAGATGATTGAGAGAGATGGTAGATATGATGATATAAAACAAAGAAAGATATTTTCTTCATCATCAATAATTTTGTCTTCTTTATTATTAGAGCTGGAGAGGTGATTTCTATCTTATTTTATGATTTTTATCATCGAAAAATGAATCAAAAGTTAGTTAGTTAGTAGAGATGGTGGTAGATGAGATATATAATTTTATGAGATGGTAGATGAGATATGTAATTTTTTCTATCACATTTTTATGAATAATATGATATGAGATTGTAGATGAGATTAAAAAACAGATAAAAATTTGATCATATTCTCTTTCTTTCTTTTTCTCTTTCTTAAAATAGATATTTAGAATTTCAAAAAAAAATTGCAAACAATCGGTAAAAATATAAAATGAGATGGTAGATGAAAAATGAGATGGTGGATGAAAAATGAGATGGTAAAAATATAAAAGATGAATGATGAGATGGTTGATGGTGATGATGAGATAAAGTTGATTTTTATCATCTATATCATCTCATCATTTTATAGATGGCAGATTGTCATGTATTTAAGATTATTACAAAAAAAGAGGTTAGAAAAGAGAAGAGATTTATTTCATTATCAACCATCATATCAACCATCATCTCATGATCAACCATCATCTCTTTTTTTTTCAAATAAATTAAAATAGATGTCGAAATCTCATTATTAAATTTTTAAATGATCATTTTACTCATCTACCAATCCCAAAAGTGAGAAAGAGATAAGATGGTTGATATCTATTGATTTATATGATCTCATTTCCCTTTTATCATATACTAAAGTATTTTATCATACATAATAATAATAATAATATCATCTCATCTTTTTTTTTCAAATCATCAATAGATCATTTCTCGTTATATTTTAAATGTCAAATTAATTCAAAGAAATATGAGAGATTTTATCATTTGTAAGGTGAGATGGTGAGATGAGATGGTAGATGAGTTGGTGAGATGATGGTAGATTGTGAGATATGATGGTGAAATAAGATGATGAGATGAGATGGTAAGATGGGAGATGAGATGGTATGAGATGATGAGATGGTAGATGAGATTGTAGATGAGATGATAAGATGGGAGATGAGAAACCATTTCATCATCTCACCATCTTACTTTTTACAAAAATAGAGAGCAAGGAAGGAAGTTTTATCTCATTTATTATCCACTATTGAAAATAATCATCTTACCAATTTACATCATAAATTAAGATTAAAAGTTTTTTGAGATGATAATGAGATGATGAGATGAGATGGATTTTATCTCACTTACCATCATCTCATCATCTTATCTCACACAACTTACCATCTCATCTCTCATTCTCACTAATAAAAAGGATAAGAGGATGAGGGAAGAATTTAGAAAAAATAGATCACAAGTTAGTGGTAGATGAGATGGTGGTAGATGAGATAGTTGATAAAATTTAATCATCTCATATTTCACTTTATAAATAGACACAAATGCATACTATGTTCTATGAAATGGGAAATCAAGTAAAAAATAAGAGATGATTGATCATTTTTACTCTCTCAACTTTTTGCATCTCATAATCTACCATCAACCATCTCATCATTAACCATCTCATCTCAACTTTTTCCATCTCATCATCAATCATCTCATCCATCATCTACAACACACAATATAGTTTGAAAGTTGGAATTTGATTGATATGAAAATGAGTAACTTGCTCTCTGATCAATCTTCAAAAGTTTATAGAAAGAGATGATAAGATGAGATGGTTGATGATGAGATGGTAGATGATGAGATGGTTGGATGAGATGGTAAGATGAATTGATTATTAATTTATATCAATCAATCTTATCAAAATATAGGGTAATCTCATTTCATCATCTTCTACCACCAATCAAGATGATCATCCATCAAATGATGATCGAGATCAACCATCATCAGATAGAGATCATAAAATGATTTCAATTCCATCTTTACCATCTCATATCAAGTAATTAATTAATTATTTGGGTTGAGAGAGAGATGGTTAGTGGTTGATTGAAGATACTTAGTAGTAGATGAGATATTTGATGTGAGATATGAGATGATTATATAACAATCTCTCTTTCTCTCTTTCGTTTTATTTTTCATCTTATAAACTAATACGATATAGAGAAGAGATGGTAGATTTTATATTAACATCTTTAAGAAAATCTTATCTCATCTCTCTTTCATCTTCCTCTTCTGATAATATTTCAAATCTACCATCATCATCTACCAATCAACCATCTCATCTCAAGTTTGAGATATAAATAAGATGATATGGTAGAAATGAGATGATTTTTACAATCTTTTATATCTCAACTAAATAGGATTTTTGACATTCATTCAATTAAAGAAATCATGAAAAAAGATAAGATGGAATCATACTCTCAAATTGCTGGTTTATTTATAATAATGATGATATTTCTCATATCTACCATCTTATATCTCATCTACCATCTTATCTTACATCTCATCTACCATCTCTCTCTAATATTTTAGATCGATTATCTTTCCAATGTGATAAATCAACCATCAAAATTCAAAAAATGACCATCTTCAAGTATTTTATTTATGATGACACGATATGATGGTTAAAATACCCCTTATTATTATAAATATCTTTGAAAAAATTTCCTATCTCATTTCTCATTTCCCATCATTTCATATCTCATTTTTCATTCTTCTTTCTCTTTTTCTTTAAAAATTTAACTAGATTTTGGTCGATGGATTCAAATGATGAAAATTTAAGCACAATTGTTAAAAAGCATTATATCTCAGCATACAGACAACATTTTTCATCATAATTAAGAATGAGATAGGAGAAGATAGAGAGATAATAAAACAAAATTATATGAGAGAATAATAAAACAAGAATAAAATCAAATAGAGAAGAACCAATTATCAAATGAAACTAAAAAATAAAACTAAATGAAAAATACATAAATATAAATATAAATTATAATTCTCACCAAAAACACAGCTGTTAAATGGATTAAGATCTTCTGATGATATATCATTATCAAAATTAATAAAAATAATATGAACACAATATCAAATGGAAGACAGATAATAACAAATGAATTTACTTTTATTGGTGATATATTAAATATATGGATTATATGATAGAAATTACTATAGTAAACAAAAGATTAAATGATTTTATTTGTTAGTTGGTTTAATGACTTTTAATATTTCATAAGTGATGAAAAAACCCAAGTGAGGAAAATCACAAATGAAAGTTGATGATATTTTTAATTTAATAATTTCTTTGTTAATATTTTCTGAAATTGGCTGAAGAAGTTTGTGATCTCTTTTTTTTTTCTTATTTGTTTAAAATTCTTCTCAATTCTTCATATTCTCCCAATTGAGATTCGTTTTGATTATCTTTTCTCATTGATTTTCTGATATCTGTATAAATATCTTCATCTTCTTCTGATAAGTTATTAAAATTTGATCTTACTTCACTCAACAATTCTTGAATGTTGCTTTTTTGTTGTCCCATTCTCTGAATCATCTCTTCTTGGTTCTCCTTCATTTCATCCTGATTATCAAAGATTATATCTTGATTATTGAGGATTCTTTGTTGATTATCAAGAACTTCTCCAATTCTATTTTGTTGGGTCTTTCCTGCTGTAAACACTTTCTTATGAAGAGCTTCTTGAATAGTGATTCTTTGAGAAGGATTCACTTGTAAAAGATCTGACACTAAACTGAAAATACCCTTATCACCATCTCGAAAGATCCCTCCTAAGAATGAATCAATTTGAGATTGGATATCTGTATCATTTTTCTGACAATAAAATTCAATGATATCCTCAAGTGAATATTTCCCCAAATTATGAAGGAGATGTTGTCCAGTTTTTATTTGAACAATAATCACTCCCAAACTCCAAGTATCAATAGATGGGGAAGCAGATAAAGATCCTTCTTGAAATGTAAGATGTCTCACAAGTTCAGGAGGGGCAAACTGGTAAGTGCATCCATGATTGTGAGGAATTGAATCTCCAAAATGAAGAGCATGATCAAAATTAATTGCTCTCCAAGAAACCCCTCTAAAAAATCTCACAATATTAGCAGATTTCATATCCATCCACACAATTTGAGATGAATGGATTTGATCAAGCATGAGAGTTATATCAAGAGCTAAATCAACCTTCTTGAAATCATTGAGATTTAATCCCTCATCACTTTTTAAAAATTCATCAAGATTCTCTTCCCCTTTTTCCATTACCATAGCATGAAGAGGTTGGTTGGTGGAAGGATCATTCATAAAATGTTCATGGAGAGTTCCAGTTACTTTGATAAAGTGAATTTTTTGACTATTTCGATTTTTGGAAAAGAGATGACGTAACATTGAATGATCTTTTTTAAATTTTTCCAAATCTGATCCAATCTTCACTTTCACATCCTTCATATCATTTTCATCCTCAGCATCAAGCAAAGCACAAAATCCATCATTGAAATTGATATTCAACTGATTCATTAGAGGTCTTTTAAATCTCAAATTGGGGAATGAAGGATGTCTATTATGATCATTTGGAGGAGGGGTTGTTGATTGTGAAGAAGATATTGGAGTTGTTGTTGGTTGTGAAGAAGAAGAATCAAGATCAATCAACTCAGAAAGAGGATATTCCTCAAACCAATCTTCATGATCTGATTTCAAAGATGAAAGTTGGGAAATGAGATCTGAAATGTCCATTGCTTCATCTCTTGGGAAAGAATAATCTTCAACTAGTATAATTTTCAGATCTTTTTTTCCATCTTCGTCAAACAATCGAATTAGTTTCAAGATGGTTATTCTCCCCTCCTTGAACTTATCCATCAACTTGGAAGATTCACAATTTTGGATGAGAGATAGAAAAGAGGTCTAAATAGAAAAGAACGAATGGATTGAGATGATTTTGAAAATAAAACTTGAAGTTGGTTAGAAGAAGTCATGAAATCTTCTCTGATCTTCCTCTCTTCTTTTTCTTTCATCTTCCTCTCTTCTTCTTTCATCTCCTCTCTTCTTCTTCTCTGATCTTCCTCTCTTCTTCTTCTTTCTCATCACCATCTTCTCTCTCATTTTCACTTTCCACATCTTCCAAGTGATTCTGAAAATATTCTTCTAGTCCAATCCATTCAAATATCCCAAGACTGCTCCATTGTTCGTTTGCAAATATTAAAGCTTTCCTCTGTTCTTCTCTGACCTTTCTTTCTTCTTCTTGTTTCAATTGTTGAGAATTTTTATTATTTTCAAAGAGCTGAACAATCTTTGTGTAATGTCTTGATTGAGCAAGTCGAAGAGGAGTCATTCCATATTTATTTTGAACTTCCATATGAGCTCCATGATCAAGAAGGAGAGCTACACATCCCTCATGACCATTCTGACATGCAAAATGAAGAGGAGTCCATGCACTATTATCTTGCCAATCAAGGTTTGCTCCTTTATTTATGAATTTTAATGTATTATCTTCATCTCCATGCTCGCAAGCTTCAAGTAACTACAAAGAAATCAAGCTAGAAATCAAAATTAAATGCACACACCTTCTGTTCTTTGCTGGAAAACATTCTGAAGTTATTAGAAAGCACTTGACTAAGCTAAATTAAACGAATGAATGAAGAAATGAAATCCATTTTTCGCTGATCAAAACATCAATTTCCGTAAAATAACCGATTTAACACATAATTACAACCATTAATATACCATTAATCAATAATACACAAACAACTTGATGAAATTTATTGGTTAACTTAGTCTCAAAATAAGTCTAATACTTTAAACGAGACCAATGACGCAATTTTGAAAATGCAATTCATCCGGAAAATGAATGTTGGCAGATCTTTACAACTCTAAAGATACCATCAACCAACAATATAATTAATAATGATAATATAAAAATGGATAAAAATTAATTTTGTCAAATTATACCTTCAATACACACGAAATTAAATTTTTTACAAATTTCCTTTTATGAAAATCTCCGAATAAACAATGATTATCAATGAATAAGGTTGATAATTATGAAGTAATGGTTTTTATTATGTAGTACGGAGTATCGAATTGAGTGGTTGGCTTTGTACGATGATGAAGGTCATTTTTTTCACAAATCAAAAAATGAACAAAAATTCTAATTCTCACCAAAACATGTTTAGTTCATTTTAATTTTATTTTTGTACTTTTTAATACATGTTATATTCATATTTTATTACTTTAATAGTATGTATTGTAATGTAAATGATCTTGTATAAATTTATGACCTGAAAGTAATGAATGACGTTAAAATAGAAGAATGTAAATCGTGATAAATTCTATATAGTTATTCTTTTTAGTTTAATTTAAGGTAATTATATAAATCTATATTTGGTTGTTCATGCAACCAAGTCCTCAATTTATTGTAACTAAGTTTGTTTCCTTCTTATTTCTTGCATTTTTCTTTTCTTTCATGTTTTCTTTTTTAATAGTGTCGACGAACAATCGATCAAAACATTCCTTAAACATGAGATTCTTTCGATTATTCTTCTTTCTTGTGATAACTCTGATCCTACAGACCTTATGTCAAAGTATGGTACCTGCTCCTTGGATTAACTTAAAGTTGAAATTCGACGATTTTGAACTCAACTACAACATGTCATTGGTTTGGATTCAACCTTAAAACTCATTTTAAGATATCAAAACATCATAATTATATTATATATGTATTAAAAAAGTATTTTATTGAGTATTCGTATAATAGTTGGATCCACCTATGAAGACATCTATGGATCTTTGTCCTCAAATTTCACAATATATGTCAAATTTTGAATGTGATTTTAAAGTGAAACAAACTTTACGAGCTGGAAAAATATCTAGGTTTAAAATATTTGAAAGATAGATGATGATAATAATGTTATATTTGATGTAAAGATAGTTTTAAGATATATTAGATTGTTGTATATCGATAAATTGTTAGAGAAAATGATCAATTACATTTTTTTTGTTAGATACACTCAAACGATAAAATTGGTTTGTGTGCAAGAAAGAGAAGGAAAGAGAGAGAGATGTGATAAATAATAATAATCATGTATATGGTATTGTAGTATGAGGAGATGGTGATGGATGGGTTGGATAAATATCCAGATTCTCATCCTAACATTAATAAAACAATGAATTTATGTGAAGGTCATGTTGCTTTGTATCCTGCCAAAGTCCAATTATTAAGTTGAGTTAATTGAGAGATGATGATGGTGGTGGATGAGATAACAATATTATCATATCATATCAATGAAAAAATAGTTGATTTGGTGTCAGATGAGAGAATTGAACATGTGTGTGAGGTTGGCTTCAATGCTGGTAAGAGATGAGATGATAAGAGATGGTAGATGAGATGGTAGATTGTGAGACAGACAAGAGATAACATGGTAGATCATCTTTTTTTTTATAAAATAGGTCATTCTTCTCTTTTATATTTATTAACCAAACAACCTTTACAGTTTTTCATATAATAAATTTATTGAAAATATGAGATGGTGAGATGGTAGATAGTTAAGACAGATAATTGATATTATATATTTCTTCACCATCTTCCTCATCTCACAACTTACCATTTCATGATCAACCATCTAATTAGATTAACATCATTTGATTTGTTTGAATGGCCATCCTCATTTGTTGGGGTTCAAATCCTACATCATTGGTTATTGAGAGATGAGATGGTAGATGGTAGATTGATGAGATGATGATGGTGGTAGATTGTGAGACAGATAAATTGATAAAAAATACCATCACAATTTACCAATCTCTCTCATCTACCATCTCTCTCTCATCAAAATAGGTTCACAGAGAATGGAATTTATTTAAATAAACATCATCATCAAAAGATGGTAGATGATGGTGAGATGGTAGATGATCGTGAGATTGTAGAGGATGACAAGATGGTAAGAATAAAAAATGGAGATCAATCTCAAACTATTTTAAATCATAAGGAGACTACCATTAATGTGATTGGTGGAAACTCTCTCTTTACTATCAAGTTTTTAGATAGATGAAATATGTTAGATCATGGTTGGTGAGATGAGAGATGGTTGATGAAATGAGAGATCGTAGACATATATTTTTTAAGATAAAAAAAATCTCATCATCATCTTATATAGTCAATATGTGAAACAGCATAACTTCAAACCATCTTACATTTCATCATCTTCTCACAATCAACCATCATCATCAAATGAAAATGAAATGTTCAATAAGAAGTGTAATTTGATCATGGTAGATGGAGGACACACTCACCATGTCGCCAAGTGAGAAGAGAGAGATGAGAGAGGAGATGGTAGATGAATAATTTTATATAAAAATCTACTGTTCTTATCTTCCATCTCATCATCTCATATAGATCAGATTTATTGAATTTTCTTCCAATGGCCAACTCCTCCTACCATCGAATTGTTGTGGATGATGTTGATATGGGTTTAGATTGAGATGGTAGATAAGTTTGTTGTGATGATGGTGAGATGAGATGGTAGTTGTGGATGATGTTGATATGGGTTTAGATTAAGATGGTAGATAAGTTTGTTGTGATGATGGTGAGATGAGATGGTAGTTGTAGATGATGTTGATATGGGTTTAGATTGAGATGGTAGATATAAGTTTGTTGTGATGATTGTGAGATGGTAGATAGTTGTGGATGATGT
>Ga0209992_10002155_pt1 | contig 18676 bp, 21 predicted proteins | sample 2SBtaG_2_FD_182564 | JGI IMG/M metagenome (GOLD analysis project Ga0209992, IMG submission 182564) | Deep subsurface microbial communities from Kolumbo volcano to uncover new lineages of life (NeLLi) - 2SBTROV12_ACTIVE470 metaG (SPAdes)... | ecosystem: Environmental > Aquatic > Marine >... | reverse complement strand
ACCCGTCTTCGCCCCAGATAAATAACAAACTACCAACCTAAATACCTTTTCAACAAGCCCCTTTTTATACCCCGCGATGCCTTCTCGCTATATAGGCTTCCCAGTATGTCGAAGTCACGGATTCAGGTGTAAGACAAAGAGAGAATGGGAAGTTCCACTTCCAAATGAATGTTTGAAAGATTTACTCTACCTGCGACAATGTACTGAGGCGTTAAATAAACAAGCGATCAAAGCAAATAATCAAGTATTCCGGATTCAGCTTTTCTATTCTCGTTACAAGGGTGAAGAACTCTCACCCCAGCAAATGGGGGGATTCTTCAAACGACTTTCACTACAGCTGACTGGTCGGGTTTCCTCTCATAGGCTCCGGCATACCATGGCCACCCAATTGGCCAAAGGCCCAAATCGGGATCTGAAGGCACTTCAACACGTTCTCGGGCACAGCAATTTAAGTACCACTTTGGAATATGTTCACCCGGACTCGGAGCAGTTAAGTAGATTCCTCAACCAACTGCGCCTACCCCAAAAGCGGTAAGATTGAAAATCATCCATAGATAGTGGTCGCTTTTCCCAAATCGCTCAACGATCATTGCTTTTCGGCATAATAGTGTTGACATTTCGATATTTTCGAAGTAGCTTCCTGATATTGGGTCCAGCGAGTAACTTAGGGAGAAAAAACCAAATAGTCAAGCAGTAACCATTAATGTATTTGTCCACGGGGTGGCTCTGATCTCTAGAAACTGCTGATTTGTAATCAGCCGGTCGTCCGTTCGAATCGGATCGCCAGCTCCAATTTTTAGCGTTGAGGCACGGAACGCCGCAACCCACGGAGCCAGGGCTGATCCGATTGATCATCGGGTCACGGGCGACTCGAATTGGCTGTTCGAGTCGCCCACTTTAAATCATTTGTTCATTTGAGCTCATCCGAAGTTTTTAACTTTGGGAGCCCACAGTGAACATCAAAATGACCGTAGTCAGTACCAAAGGCGGCGTCGGCAAAACGACGCTGACCGCCAATTTGGGCGGCGTTCTCGCCGATCTGGGGCAACGAGTCCTGCTGGTCGACGCCGATCCCCAGCCGACCTTATCGAGTTATTACCGGTTACGCCTTTCAGCGCCCCACGGATTGACACGCCTGATGGTCGATGCCTCGGTCGACGAGGTCATCAGCCACACACAGATCAACAACCTCGATCTGATTTATTCGGATGACCCGGACGCCAAGGTGCGGGACTGGATTCGCGATGCGGTGGACGGTCGTGTCCGGCTCAAACACATCCTCTCGAAGCTCGATGATTGCTACGATCTGATCCTGATCGACACCCAGGGCGCGGTCGGTCCGATGCAGGATGCGGCGGTGGCCGCGGCGGATTTGCTGCTTTCTCCCATTCCGCCCGAGATCCTGTCGGCCCGCGAGTTCGTCCGTGGCACCGTCGAGATGTTGGACCGACTTCGGCCGATGTCCTACCTGGGCGCGCCCATCGGCCCGCTGCGCGGTGTCATTTATCGCCAGGACCGGACCGTCGATGCGCGGCGGATCGCTGAAGAATTACGCAAAGAAGCCTCGGTGCCGGGCAAGGGCGCGATCAGTATCCTCAATACCGCGATTCCGGCCGCAGTCGCCTACCGTGAGGCGGCGACCCATAAAATCCCGGTTCACCGCCACGAAACAAAACGGACAGGGCCGACACCCAGCGCCCGCGACACCATGCTGGCTCTGACCGCAGAACTGTTCCCGCATCTTCCGCTTGAGTTGCCGTTGTTATCCGAGGGCGGTGTGTCATGAGCGCCAAAAAGCACGTCAGTGGATCGGCAATTAAAGGCCTGTTGCTGGAAGGCCATTTCGGAAAATCATCCGAACTCCAACCCCGAGATCCGGTGACGCCAACGCACATGCACCTCGAGATCGCTCGGATCAAACCCTACGAACACAACCCGCGCCGGCTGCAAAATCCGATGTACGCGCAAATCCGGGCATCGATCCTGAAAAAGCAGGGGTTGGATGATCCGATCAGCATCACCCGGCGACCGGGTGAAGACCGCTATACCGTGCGCGCCGGTGGCAATACCCGTTTGTCGATTCTCAAGGATTTATTGCAGGAGACCGAAAACCCCGCATTCAGCCGCGCCTATTGCTTGTTCGTCCCGTGGGTCTCGGAAAGCGACTGTATTACCGCTCATCTCATCGAAAATGAACTCCGTGGGGCACTGATATTGATCGACAAGGCGGTGGCGCTCAAAACACTGTTTCAGCAGATCGAAGCCGAAGCCGGTGGCGCACTGACACGCAGTGATTTCGTTCGGTGCCTGGCTGAAATGGGGTATCCGATTTCACGGCGTCAGCTGATCCGCTACGAATACGCCGCCGATGTGCTCGAACCCCTGATCCCCGAGGCCTTGGATACCGGACTGGGTGGCCGCCAGATCGATGAAATCAAAGAGGCGGCCAAACATTATTCCGACTATTGGCAATCCTGCGGTCTGGAAACGGATCAATTTGATCCGGTATTTCGGTCCAGTCTGTCTGAGAACGACAGTGACGCCTGGAATCTCAAGGATGTGCTGGATGCGTTGGAACTGCGAATTGCCGAAAAAACCGGAAAAACGGTCAATGCGGTGCGTCTGGCAGTCGACGAGTGGATTGCTGGCGTGAAACCCCACTCGCGGCACTGCGACGGTTCGGGGCGATCGGTTGCATCGGAACCACCCGCGCATCGCCCGGTTCAATCGATCGAAGATCAACATGCCGCTAAAACCACGGCGCCAGAATCCCAAACGGATGGCACCGATCCTGTCCACATCCCAGCAGACAAAGACGAAACGTCGTTAGTCCAACGGATCGAATCCGACCGTAAGGAGGCCGAACATCGCGGTCTAGACCGTCAAGAACCCATTCTGCCGGATGCTCTTCCACGCGATGGTGATGAAGACCAGGAAGACCAAAACGAGGCACCGGTCTGCGATTTTTTGGTGGACGATTTGAACAACGCGGGGCAGCAACAAGCGGCCGTCAACGACCTCAAGTCCCTACGTGCCCGGGCCTGCATATTGGCCATGCGAATCGCACAATCGATTGAATGTAACGGTGCGATCCGTCCCTACAACCGCGGTTACGGATTTTTTGTGGATCTCCCCGACCCGTCCATCAAAAATCAAAACGAAGAGGTTCGATGGGGCTGGTGGCTATTATTCGCTCTCTCCGAGCAGGCCATTACGCCTGCTCGCCTCCAATTACGGCCAGCCGATGCACGGTTACCCAAAGATTTGACGGTTGACCGTTTAGAAGAAAGTTTCGATCGGATCGGCCCTCCACCGAAACCCTTCCAAAACCTTGGCCACGACTTGTTCAGTTCACCGCGATTGTCTGAACGGGCCTTTAAGGATTGTTTGTTGTTGATCGAGACCTGCCGGACGCTTCGGAACCAATTTTCCGAGGCACGGTTGTGGCCCGGTCCGACCCATGACTCGTTATCACAGGGAGATTCATCATGAACCCACACCATCAGGAATTTACGCTACACGCCTTTTTGTACATTACCCGGCTACTCGCTGAGCAACGCGACCGGGAAATTCTTCAACTTGGGCTGCGTCCCGAACAAACCGACGCAATTCGGCGGATGACCACCGCGGATCTTCACGAAATGTCACTGAATGTTCGGGGGCATTTTCTCGAAATCCGCCTGGATCCGGACGCTTTCGATGCCGCGTTATCAACGCTTGCGCGCCGCAAGCAAGACGAGAGCCTGAACCTGGCATTGATTCAAGCGGGCGCCCGATACGAAATGATGCATCATTTTTGCGGGATGACCACCGACGAATACGCGCGGCACCGCCGCAACCTGGAGCTCGCCGACGGCCGGGGCCGCCCGCAAATTCCCGACGAAGAAACTCAAGCGTTGATCTGGCAATGCTGGTTGGACTGTGACAAAGAAATCGATCTCAAGCGGCGCTATCTGAAGGTTCACGCACGAACCGGCGTCCCGGTGGGGACGATTTGGAAGTTGATCGAAGAATGGGATTTAACCGGCCTGACGCCCATCGTTCAACCGCCGGCGAAAATTGATTCAGACGACCACACAGCCGGACCGACAAAAAACGAATCATTGACCTAGACAACTGATGAACCTAAAACCAACAAAAAAAGCCGATCAAAATCCATCAGCGCCTGGATCGCTGCGCAGTCAAGTCGTGATGGAACTCCAGACCGGACTGGCCCAACGTCTGGTCCACGGCCGCGAACGCCAGGACGATACCGCGCCGATACTCGGTGTCCTGGGGTTCGGGCATCGAGCCGCTTTGCTGTGGCGTTCAGCCGCACAGGATGATCCCTATGCCGACTGGTTTTTACTCAAAATCGCGGCGTCGATCGATGCGACAAAACAGAAGATCGACGAACAGACCAAAAGAATCGGCGACGTCTTGGTGGCCATGGAAGGCTTCAAGATTGAGATCGCTCATGCACTTGAACCGGTTGAATTTCCGATTCAGTTCAGTAACCCGTATGGCTATATGGGGGCTTATCTGGTGGCGGACTTTGATGGGCTATCCCGCGCTGTGTTGACCGCGCGCCATCTGGGTCTGATTGACCGGCTTCGCAGCGACGAAATCCTCCGCGGTGCCGGCCGAGCCATTCGCAGGACCTTCAACTATGCGCTTGAGTGGCGGTTGACCGGGGTCCGTCGTAAGGATTTTGAGCCCATGAATGCGAATGCCGAACGCGCCCAAAAACTGATGGGCGAGATTCCGTCCGAAATCTTGAAGGGAACCCACCGGGCGCGGATTGCACCGCCCATTAATCCGGATCACGGTTCAGGGCCTGCTGGTTCCCAAGAAACGTCGAATACGAATCCTCCGGATAACGATGCTGCGGATCCTGAAGATCGCAATATCAGTCCAGAGCCCAATCCAAGGAAAACTCTGAAACTAACCAAAAAGGAGACGAAATGAGTGCATTTTTAAAATTGCTGGACCGGCCCATCGCATTCCACCGGTGTTTTATCGATTTGACCGGTTCGGTTACCGCGGCACTGTTTTTGTCGCAGGCTGTGTACTGGCAAAAGCGGCTTCCTGAAGAACCGGATGCTTTTTGGCACAAAAATCGGGCCGAATGGACCGATGAAACCGGTTTGAGCCGGCGGGAGCAGGAAACCGCAAGGCAGATCTTAAAACGTCTGGGTGTATTGGAAGAACAACGAACCGGGGTCCCCGCCCGGTTAATGTATCGAGTCGATCACCCAAAACTATCTGGACTGCTCAATACGTTGATCGACGATTCGCAAGCCGAAGATGTTTATCAAGACCACACAGGTCATTAAACCGATGCGATGAACGGCGCACCGGACGATCATAAAGACTGGACCTCATTCGGTCTCGCCGAACTCCTGGATCGGCCGATTGCTTTTCATCGCTCGTTCGTCACCTTGACCGGATCGGTCAATGCGGCCTTGATCCTTTCACAAGCGATCTATTGGCAAACCAGAGTTTCGGAAAAAAACAACGGTTGGTGGTACAAAAGCCGCGCACAATGGCGCGATGAAACCGGACTGAGCCGCCGCGAGCAGGAAACCGCGCGTAAACGGTTAAGGAACCGCGGTATCTTGTTGGAAGAACGACGCGGGATGCCGGCAAGAATCTGGTACCGGGTGAATCGGGCGCAATTTTCCGAGATTCCGGATCGGCCGATTGCGTTCCACCGTTGTTTCGTCGGATTGACCGGCTCGGTTACCGCTGCGTTAGTACTGTCCCAAGCCATTTATTGGCAAAAGCGGGTTTCAGAAAAATGCGGCGGTTGGTGGTACAAAACACGTTCCGAATGGACCGAGGAAATCGGATTGAGCCGTTACGAGCAGGAAAGTGCTCGAAAACATTTACAAGCGACGGGCGTCTTGGCCGAAGAAAAACGGGGCATGCCGGCGAGAATCTGGTATCGGATCGATTATTTAGCGCTTACGGCGTTGCTGTCGCATCATCGTGAGAATCGGGTCGTTGCGGAAACCGTTGGGAGGCAAGTCGATCGCAAAGGGCCATCGAAGACCGATACGACGCGTTCAGCTGACGCCAATCAATCCAACGGTTGGGCGGATTTCCCCCGCCTTGAATGTACGCATCCGCCAATCAAGACGGAAGGCCCTAAAAGTCACAGCTGGGCGGATTTCCCCCACCTGGATGGGCCGGGTTCGCAGGCCTCGGCAATCGAGCCGAAAACAGATTGTTGGGCGGATTCCCCCCAACAGAGCCGCAGGTGGGGGAAATGCGCCCAACAGGATGGGCTGAATTCCCCCGGCTTATATAAGGAAACAGAGACTACACCACCACCCCAAACCCCGCCTCAGTCGGCTCGGGATCGTGGTGGTGGTGAGAAAATGAATTTGAATTCCACAACGGCCGTTGAAACCGATTCCGAAGGCGGAACCCGAAACCGACGCGATGCTCGGCCGAACCCACACGAACTGGTTTTTCCGGCCGCGCTGTCAGAACCCGAACGACAGGCCGTGCAAACCCTGGTGGCGCAATGCGGTGACGCAGCCCAGCAAATTCTCGATGTACTCGCCGTGATCATCCGCGCCGGCGAGGTTCGAAAATCGCCGCTTGCCGTATTGCGGGGGCTCGTAAAGCGATGGGAAGCGGGGTCATTCGACGCATCCACCGGCCTGCACCTGGCGGCCGCCCGACGCCAGGCGGCGAAGATCCGAAAGCAGGTTGCAGCTCAGAAGACCACACGTCGTACGGTTAAGAAGCGCAACGGCCCGCCCCCCGAGACCATTGAGACCTTTCGGCGCTTGCGTCGAAAAGGCGGGCGTCTTTGATGAACCCGGTAGCCGCAGGAGGCAATTGATGACCCAAAAAACTTTTCGAGAGTGGTTTGAAACGGACCCAGACGATGCGATCTTTGAGGACTTTCTCCGTTTAGTCCGGCTCAAAATGGTCAAAAACGGCGAAGACCCGGACGCCTTGGAACCGGACGATGCGAATTTAGATCAGGAGGACAACACATGGCTGCAGTAAAGCGGAAAAACGAACAGGATTTGTTGGAAGAAATCGAGCAACTGAAATCAACGACCCTCCAACTCCAGTCGGTGGTCATTGATTTGCTCAAAAAGAGAACGAGCGATGAACGACAATCGGATGATCGGATCGTTTCCGCTGAAGATGGAAACGATCATTGCACAGCGCAAGTTTTAAGGCCTAAAAATATGCTTATGACCAAAAGCTTGACCAATGTACCTCATTCTGGATCGAAGCTGGTTTTTGAAGGCATTGAACTTTCGATTGTCGATCATGACGGCATACGCTGGTTAACCGCAGATGATATCGGTAAAGCGTTGGGTTATAGCAATGCGCGGAAAGATTCGCAAACTGCGAGCCCCTCGGGACGTATTGCCGACATTTATCGACGCCATGCAAATGAATTTAGAAAAGATATGACGGATATGCTGGAACTTCCAACGACCGGCGGTCGTCAAAAAGTTCGCGTATTTTCCCCTCGTGGCTGCCATCTCATTGCGATGTTTGCTAGAACCGAGCGTGCTGCGGCATTCCGTCGCTGGGTCCTGGATGTCTTGGAATCACTGGATGGTATCCGACCGAATCACAATCATCCGGAGACTTCGGTTGTTCAACCAACTGTAGATCCTTCAATCCCCTTCCACGACTGCGGTATCCATGACGCGGAGTTTCTAGCGTTCCTCGCGGTGACGAAAGGACGCATGGGCGGCCAAAGAAACATGAGCGAACAAGTGTCCATTCATACGGCCAAAGTCCTACGTTGGTTGTGGTACCACTGTTCCTGTGAAACTGAATGGTATCAGGCTTCACGTATCAAGATGGGTCAGGACCTGGGTATGCACCACACCACAGCGTTGAGATGCGCCAAACGGCTGGAGGCATGGCGATTCATCGAGCAGCGAATGATCGGACGTGTGACCGAGTGTAAGCTGCTGCGATCGAGGGTGGCGACAGCCCTGGAAAAAGCCGGTGCCTTTCAATTGCCGGCGGTGCCGGATACCGGAAAACCCTTGACAGCGCTCCCCATCGGCCATGCTGCCGCCTCGATCGATCTGGGCCGCCTGGCCGATGTCGCAGGTTCGTCGGCGGCGACGTTGTTTTTAGCCCGGGCAATCGAATGTCAATACGAAACCGGTGCAAGAAACGGCGGCTGGTGGCATAAAACCCGAAACGAATGGACTGCAGAGACTGAGCTGAGCCGCTGTGAACAGGAATCGGCCCGGCGGGCACTGCGCCAAGCTGGCATCCTGAGCGAATCCCGGCGAGGCCTGCCAGCCAAACTGTGGTACCGAATCGATGAGGCGGTTTTGACCCGGCTGATGAATCAACCCGGCCGTATAGACGTCACCGGACAGCCCCGATGGCATTAGATCAACCGATTCGGACGGAGATCGCAATTTACTGCCGCAACGGAAACCCCCAGGTCAACATGATCCAGCTGTGCACGGTGCACAGCTAAATTTTGGAATTCCTGGCGCAGCTGAAGTCGCGTTGGGTGGATCTGCCTCGATGGATCATGCGGCGCCGTGGCACTGCCGTGTAGTGACACGGCGTTGAAACCTGCGCCAGCCCTGGGCTAGCGGTCAAACTTTTGACGTGCCGGTCACGTGACGACGGTCGCGTGACCCGATCAACGATTGCCAAACCGCGGCGACTGCGGCAAAGTCGCGACCCGTGCGGATCCTGCATCCGCACCCTTGACCATCGCGAGCCTGGATATCCGATGGCGACTTCCTGGTAAGTCAAACAGGCAAGACCGGTCGTACCCGGTTCATTGACAGACGCCGCATTCGCGGCAAGTTACTTTAACGCAGCGCGATCCGATTTTTCTGGATCTTGTTGTTATTCCGTTGTTTTTAGTCAACCCATCATCAATAGAAGGAGGTGATCAAACCGCAGTTTCATCAATCCCCGGTGGTTCCGACCTGCCCGGAGCAGGCCAATGTGACAGCCGAAGGATGCCCCACGTGGGGCAAACAGGCGACTCCACCTGTGCAGTACCGGCCCGTAGTACCAACCCGTCGCCCACAGTTCTCGAGCGGCGTGGTGGGCCAGAAACACTCACCGAAAGAGACACGGAGACTTTATTCAATGCGGAATCTGAATTATCAGTTAAAACAGCTGTGTAGAAAACATGAAGAAGGGGGCTTTGCGACCCGACGGGATCGTGAATACACCCTGTCACTGATCGCCGACCAACTCTGGGAAGCCGGCTATAAACACCTGCGCGTAAAAGAATTGAAAGGACGGCATGTCAACGCGTTGGTCGCGCGATGGACCGCCGAAGAACTGAACCCGGGGACGATCAAGAACCGGATGAGCGTATTACGCTGGTGGGCCCGAAAAACAGGGCGGAACTCGGTCATCGACCGAGAGAACGCACGCTATGGCATTCCAACCCGCGTTTACGTGAACAACGAAAGTAAAGCCATCCAAATTTCCACAACTGAATTAAACAAAGTACGGGATTTCCATGTGCGAATGTCGCTGGAATTGCAGCGGGAATTCGGGCTCCGGCGCGAAGAAGCGATCAAGTTTAGACTGGCGTACGCGGACAAAGGCGATAACATTGTCCTGAAAAGCAGTTGGACCAAAGGCGGTAAACCCCGCGCGATTCCGGTCCGCACTGAAGCCCAGCGCGAACTGCTCGCGCAACTGCACCAGGCCGTGGGGCAACAATCGCTGATTCCGTCAGGACGTCGTTATGTACAGCAGCTGCACGTCTACGAGCGCGAGACGGCGCGCGTGGGCTTAAACCGGATGCACGGCCTGCGCCATGCCTACGCGCAGCGCCGTTATTTGGCACTCACCGGTTGGAAGGCGCCGGCCTCAGGCGGACCGGGATCAAAAGATCTGACGCCGGCGCAGAAAATCGCCGACCAGGCTGCCCGTTTGACGATCAGTCGGGAATTGGGCCACGAACGCGAAGCGATCACCCGAATTTATTTAGGGAAGTAGGTGATTATGTAAAGCGGGCTCTTAAAGTGTATTTGCGCCGGTTATAAAACCGGTCTTGATTGAGCTTGGTTTTTCAATAGCGCGCACCGCGATCCTCGCGTTTAAATGAAGCCGAAAGTATGCCGTTAGGAGCCAGCCATGCCCATTGCCTTAGTTCAAAAAGAGCGAACTGAAAAAGGTCCGCAGTTTCCGGAACCGACTAGACGTCGCCCATACGATCTGAAATCCATCAAACCGGATACGGCGCTCAAGATCCTTAATCAGGCAAGAGTCGAACCAGCCTCGACCGCAGGCTTGCGGTCAAATCGGTCTGCGAGGTCACAGAAGGTCGATAAGATTGGACACCCTCATGCGTCAAACCACGAGTCAGCTCGATATTCCTGGGATGAAATGTCCATCCTCGTCGTGCCGGACTGACCCACCTTGCGTGTTGATATGACCCAGTCTAAACCATGGATCCCATCGTCATCGGAACCACCGACCGATGCGGTGGTTTATCTTGAGGATCAAAAAATGATTGTTCGGATCTGTCATCGATGCGGGAACCGGCTGCAACCACAGCGCGCTCGCATTCAAGGCGGAAAACGAAATACGTCAATCGGGCGGGGTGTGTGCGATGTTTGCCAAAACACCACTGGCGTCACGGATCCTGCCACCTACGGCTTGATGATGGGAGTCTGGGCTCGGCGGCCTCGATCGGTTCACGGTCGTGTACCTCGAACATGAACACCTCGTCAACCGCTTCGATTGTCGATTTAAACGGTCAGCCGTTCGCCGACTTTGATCGGGCTTCCGCATTACGCGATTTACTTGCTCGGGAGACCGGCGCAGCCTACCGGGTGGATCGCAACGAAGCGGGAAAGGGCTTCGTGGTGCGCCGGGTGAACGATCAACGTTTGAGCGGGACCATTGGAAATCTGGAATTCGATTCAGCGGGAAACGTCAATGAGTTACGTAATGACCTGGAATTGGCACCGTGGGTTTTACGGCCTGCGCTAAGAATGCGCCTACCGATCCAACTGCCGTTGACGGTGCTGGGCCTTTACTTATGCATCCACACCGCGTCGGTCCTTTCGCAGGTCTTAGGCGTATTGCCGTTTTCAATACCGCTGGGCTTCGATACCCATTGGCTGATCGGTGGATTGCGCCTGATCGGACTGTTTTTCTTCTTGTCGTCGCTTTGGTCGATATGGATCCCATGGTTATCCTCCCGCTATAGCATCTCTATGGAGGGGATCTCGATGGAACACGGCATCATTGCCCGCAACGTGGTCCAGGTCCGCTATCCGGATATCCGCTCGGTAGGTTTGGACCAGGGACTCATTGAACGGTTATTCAATGTGGGTACCGTGGAATTTACCGCCGCAGGGACCGATAAAATCGACATTGCGTTTGTTGGCATTGCACGGCCGGCGGCGGTCAGAGCCGCCGTGCAAACGAGAATGGACCGCAGCGCATGACGCAGTTACCCGAACCGAACGCACTCGACGCCAACGATGGCCTGATTCTCATTCGAGCCGGCCGGGTTGGCTATTGCCTCCGGTACTTGAGATTTGAGACAATGAATCTGAATTCACCCGTGGCGACTTCGGTTAAGTCGCGCCCGGCGCGGATTTCGATCCGCCCACTTCTCCGCCGCGAGCCTGCATTTCCGGCGGACGGTTCGTTGTTCACTGGGACCGTAGCAGGTTATGTTTCCGCTGTTGTATCCTTCTCTGACGGGCTTATAGCTCCTAACGTTGCCCGTTGGGGAAACGCCCTGGCGGCTTTCGACAGCGGGGTGACCACATCGACGTTCTGTGTGAAAAGGACGTTTTTATTCCGACCTGCCGGGAGCGGTACGCTGCTCCTGGTAATTCCTTGTATCCAACCCGTTTGGGGAAACCTTCCCTATACGGGGCCGGGTTTCTCCTTTTTTTGTTCCATCAATCCCTGGAGGAAACCATGAACGATACCACTGAAAAATACTTCGACCTGCACGTCAACGGACTGGGCTACCTGAACCGGCCACGTGAAATCAAGGTCAAAAAAGGCCAGGATTTTGTGGCCGTCGATATCGCCGCGCTGCACGGTGCCGCTGACGATGTCAATTACACGCGCTTCGACTGCCGCGTCAGCGGTCGTGAAGCTGAGAGCGTGATACGCCGCTGTATGGTGAAAATGGCCGCGGACGAAGATGCCAAGGTGCTAATCGGTTTTCGGTTAGGCGACGTGAGCCCTGAACTGTTTACCTACCGGTCCGGTGATAAGGCTGGCGAGATCGGTGTGAGCCTGAAAGCCCGTTTGCTCAAAATCCATTGGGTTCGGGTCAACGGCGATACGGTTTACACCGCGCCGGTTGCCGAGGATCCCGCGTCCAAGGACGACGCCGACAACGATGAACCGAAACCGGACGAGCCGGTTCAACCGCTTAAAAAGGCTTCGAAGACCAAGCAAACGGCCTGATTTGTCGTTGGGCCATCCAGGCTAACCCACTGAAGGTCGAATTTAGACTTTCAGCCTTTCAAACCACCCGACAGGGGCTATACGCCCCTTCGGGGCTTGCCTCTGTTTTAATCCATTCCCTATAAACGGAGACAATAATGAATCAACTGACGACAACAACATTCAGTTCAACAGGTCGCGTTTTAAGATCCGTTAGGCCATTGACCAACGACCAGATCCAAACCGTTGCCCCTTCGATCTTTGCCGAAGGCGCGCATGAATCGAGATCGGATCGGTATACCTACATTCCAACCGGCGTGGTCCTAGCAGGACTCCAAAAAGAAGGGTTCGAGCCGTTTATGGTTTGCCAGGCGCGCACGCGCGATCCAGGCCGGCGGGACTATGCAAAACACATGATCCGATTCCGCCACGCAAGCCAAATCGACGGTCAAGAAGCCAACGAGATCATTTTGATCAATGCGCATGACGGATCCAGCAGTTACCAAATGCTGGCCGGTGTGTTTCGGTTTGTGTGTCAAAACGGACTGGTTTGCGGAGACGTCATGGACGATCTTCGGGTTCGGCACCAGGGAGATCTGGTCGATCAAGTGATCGAAGGGGCCCATTCCATTCTTGCCGGTTTTGACCGGGTCGACGCATCCAAAGGGAAGATGAGAGCGGTGATGCTTTACCCGGATGAACAGGCCGCCTTTGCGACGGCGGCGTTGTCACTTCGTTATGAAGTAGAATCGCCGATCGGTGTGAGCCAGGTGCTCAATCCGCGTCGCATGGGGGATGTGGGCCAGAATTTGTGGTCAACATTCAATGTGGTGCAGGAAAACCTGGTCCGCGGCGGGCTTCGGGGGACCAACCCGAATAACAAACGGGTGACGACCCGAGCCGTCAAAGGGATCGACACGAATGTTAAGCTGAACCAGGCGCTGTGGATATCGGCCGAGAAAATGGTCGAATTGAAGCAGGTTGCCTAATTCCAAAATCTAACGGTTTACTGCGAGGGTTTGCTACCCTCGCGGTTTTCTGGGGTTTAGACAATTTTTGTATCGATCAATTAACATTAAAAAACTTTGTTGACGTGTGCTTGTTACATTTTTTGCGCATAACGATCACGGATACGATTTTAATCTGATCACCAATTATTAGGATTCGCCTTGCTTACTGTTTTCCGTCACGTGTACCATGCTAGTAGGAGGATATTCCATGAATGAGCAACAACTTCTTGATCGTATTGATTGTGATCCAGAGATTATGGTCGGAAAACCGGTGATCAAAGGGACTCGACTGACGGTAGATTTCATCCTTAATCTGTTAGGGCATGGATCAACAATCGAGGATTTATTGGCTGAATATGAAGGTATTACCCGAGAAGATATTCACGCTTGTTTACTTTTTGCGTCGCAATCGTTGTCGAATACCACATTTTTACCCCTGTCTGCCGAATCAGCATAGATGCGTTTTTTGGTTGATGAGTGTACAGGTCCCGCGGTAGCGCGTTGGCTGCGTGAAAAATCACATGAAGTCTTTTCAGTGTACGAAGAAGCGCGGGGTATAACAGACGCCGAAATTCTAGAAAAAGCGTATTCAGGAAATTGGATACTGATTACCAATGACAAGGATTTTGGAGAAAAAATATTTCGAGAAAATCGACCTCATTGCGGCGTCATATTTCTTCGGCTTAAAGATGAAACGGCGGTTTCAAAAATCGAAGCGATTCGAAAACTTCTTGATCTCTATGAGGACCAGATAAGCAATCGCTTCATTGTTGTCGCCGAGTCCCAAGTGAGATTTGCTGGAAAGTTGAAACCGATGTGATCTAATTTCCAATCGGCTCTGGTCGGTCAGACAATAGTGGTTGTCCATCATGTAAAATATTTATCAATTGACAACCGATTCGCTGGTACCTGCCTGTATTTGTTCAATATCGGGTGAATATCAATAACTTCCTTATACTGGCCCGTAGCTCTGTGCCAGGATCCACCGTTCGTTGAAAGATAACGACTGGCGGGTTTGGACTAGGAGCGGACGTTGATCTGCCAACGAGATCACAAATTCCGATAGCATCACTCAAGGGTTAGTGAAGACAGCCGACAGTTTGGGAACGAAAACAATGGTTCCCAAAGATCATGTCGACGGCTATACCGGATCTCCAATCCCGCCAACAACCCTTGGATCAAGCGGGTCACCTCGCAGCGGCTGGAAAGCATCTCCATTACGAACGACGGCGACCCGAAGAAACTATCCTTTACCAGCTAGTGCAAGAACACGTCGAAACCTTCCTCGCCCAAGTTGAGACGGAGACCGGATCGGGATTGCCCGATTTCGTCAAAGCTGAGTTCGGTGACTTTCTTGAATGTGGTGTTTTAGCCCACGGCTTTTTGCGGCTGCGTTGTACCGACTGCGCGCATGAGAAGCTGGTCGCTTTCTCTTGTAAACGACGCGGATTTTGCCCCTCGTGTGGGGCGCGGCGCATGGCGCAAACGGCGGCTCACTTGGTGGAACACGTTATCCCCCAAGTTCCCGTGCGCCAATGGGTGCTTTCATTTCCAATCCCACTGCGCTTCCTGTTCGCCAGTCATCCCGATCTACTCTCGTCGGTATTGCAGGTGATTCATCGCGCCATTTCGACCTTTCTAAGCCAACAAGCGGGCTTGAAACGCACCGAGGCGCAAACCGGCGCCGTTACCCTCATCCAGCGGTTTGGTTCAGCCGCTAATTTGAATATTCATCTGCATTGCCTGTTTCTCGATGGCGTTTATCGGATCCACGGAGACGCCCCGGTATTTCAACCGGTGCACGCGCCTACCGCCGAGCAGCTGCAGACCCTACTCACTCGGATTATCAAACGAGTCATGAAGTTATTAACACGAAAAGGTTATCTCATCGAGGAGGAGGGGATGACCTACATGGCTGAGATTGAACCGAATATCGCTTTGGTTTCCCTGCAATCAGCGGCTTGCACCTACCGAATCGCACTCGGCCCTCGAGCGGGGCAGAAAGTGCTGACTCTGAACATAACTCCCACACAAAAGATCCAGGAACCCCAGCATACTCAAGCCTGTTGTGTTAATGCGCAGGGTTTTAGCCTGCATGCCGAGGTGCGCTGCGCCATGAATCAGCGCCATAAACTGGAACGCCTGTGCCGTTACATCACGCGCCCAGCGATTGCCCATGAACGGCTTAAACGAAACAGCGTCGGTGATGTGGTGCTGCAACTCAAGAGTCCCTATCAAGACGGAACGACCCATATTGTCCTCTCGCCGCTTGACAAAATCGCCGGGAGCGATTTTGAACAACCGCCGGTTGGCCCATAGGGCGAAGGGCAGGATGCCCGGAGTAATTCATGCAACGCCTCGCCACATTAGTGCCGCGTCCAAGACTCAACCTGATTCGCTTCCATGGGGTACTCGCGCCGAACGCCAAGCTCCGTTCCGCGATTATTCCCAACGCGCAGAAAAACGAAAAGGACACCTCCGATGCCCAAGACGATGCACCCCATTCCTCGGCGTTTGTCCGCATCCGCTGGGCTCGACTGCTCAAACGGGTGTTCGATATCGACATCGAACACTGCCCTCATTGTGGTGGCGAATTGAAAATCATCGCGGCCATCCAGGAACCCAGGGTGATTGCCAAGATTCTAGACCATCTAGGCCTGCCTACCAGAGCGCCGCCCAGAGCTCCCGCGCAGTCTTTCGAACTATTCGAAATAGCCTGATTTTACACCGGCACTACGATTCAATTCGGTTCACCTTCGGAGCCGGCAATCCCCTTTGGCCATCATCTATCTGAAACCCGAAAAATCGTCGGAATCACGACTCGATTGCTCTTTTCAAACTCCAAAAATACCAATTTTTCGTCCGAGAACGTCACATTTGACAACTTACAGGTTCTTCCGTACATTTCTAATTGATCAAAAAGGCTGTTTATTCGACCTATTCACGCGGGCCAGTTCGCCGAGGTGGGCAGGTAGCACGTTGTTACCGGCGAAACCGATGACCATCGCCGGGGTTACTTCCTTGCGGGTGAAGTGCCGCAGTGGCCTGAGAATATAGACCCAGCGCAAGGCCTTCATCCAGTAGAAAAGAACCAGCAATACCAGCATAGGAAGTACCACACGGTAATCGCCACCGGAGAGCATTTTGCCAAGCTCTCTGAAATCAACATCCCACAGGGCATAGGTTAGCGCCAGGGTGGTGATAGCCAGGATGACAAATAGTGACAGGATTTTTTTCACTGTATGTTGTTTCGTGGTCCGCTAGTTGAAAGGCCTTTGCCAGAAGTGGTGACCGCCTCTATTGTAAGCAGTATATGGTTTCAGGTGTTAGTAAATGTTATGTTCCCACCGATTATATTTTTAATACGATTATTGCGAAATGGATAGTGTGGACTGGCCAGTGAAAATTATCTGTATTTCATATCTTCGGCACGGCGTGCAATGTTCTGACGCGTGCCTGGTTGTGGTGTCCGTGTGGTGCGTGCCATGCCGGTCTTCAGGTGCGGCGATATAATGCGCCCAGGAATGGATGGCCTGAATTTCACATTGGCGATCCGGCATGTGGCCAATGATTAACCGTACGGCAGTCAGTCTGCTCACTGTCCTGTTCTGGTTGCTACTGCTGCTTGCGGTACTGACGGCGCTGGCATCCTTTACCTGGCCGTTCGGATGGGACCAGGGAATCTTTGCCTGGGTTGGTGATGTCATTTATCGGGGTGGCCTGCCCTATGTCGATGGGTGGGATATCAAGGGACCGCTGGTATATTACATTTACGCATGCGCGGAATGGGTGTTTGGGCGACATGCATGGTCTATCCGTGTACTTGACCTTTTCTTGCTGTTGTCGTCCGCTACCGTTTTTCTTCGTTTGCTGCAGACATGGACCAGTCATCGCATTGCAGCGTGGTCAACCCTCCTGTTTGTGCTCTGGTATGCATCCGGTTCCTACTGGCACACTGCGCAACCTGATGGCTGGGTCATGATGCTGATGATCCCGGTTGCGGCCCTGTTGCTGCGACCGGCGGACTCGCTCAGGCTGTCTGCATGGTTTGTTGCGGGCGTGTTGATAGGTGCAGCCACGTTGGTGAAGTTTTTCTATGCCGGTTTCCTGCTGGTGCCGGCGGTGGCTGCAGTTACCGGTCGCTGCAGGCCTGCCGAGCTTTCTGTCCGTGCGCTGCTTTGTGCCGCGGGTTTTCTTCTTCCGTTATTGCTGACGGCCGCATGGTTCTGGCAGCAGGGGGCGCTGGATACTTTCGTCGAAGTCACGCTACGTTATCCGGCAGATACCTACAGCCTTCTTGTGCAGCAGGGAATCGAAGCCCGCATGCGCGGACTGGTGGAGTATCTGACTGGCGGCACCGGTGTTGCGGTTATCCTGCCGCTGGTCGTATTCGGCCTGGTTGCAAGCTGGCGTCGTTCACCGGTACTTGTATCGGTACTGGTAGCATGGATACTGGTTGCTACGTTGCTGGTGGTCATTCAGAACCGGTATTTTGCCTATCACTGGCTGCCGTTATTGCCGGCACTGGTTTTCAGTGCGGCACTTGGTGCATATACACTGTTTGATTATTTATTGAGTGCCCAGGGGAGTACGCAGGCAGTCACCCGCCTGCGTGGCAGCCTGGCTGCGTCACTATTGCTGGTATTAACCCTGCACGTAAGCCTGCTACCTGCCCTCGAGGTTATGCATTGGGGTGCCTATATTGTCGGGCTGGAGACTGCCGATGACTATCATCGCCACTTCGGATCACCTGCTGATGATATTGCGATGGCGGAACTGGTCCGTTCTTCCACGGAGGAAGATGATCAGGTTGTGGTGTTTGGCTGGAACAGTGCCATCCTGTTTCTCAGCGGGCGCCGATCACCTACGCGCTTTGGTTTCAGTATGCCGCTGATGCAGGGGTCGGCTGAATCACGCTGGTTTGTGGCATACCGGGATGAGTTCATGCAGGCGCTGTATCGCCAGCGACCTGCAGCGATCGTTGTTGGCACACAGTCAGACCGGCTGCTGGGTGCAACCTACACACTGTCGGATTTCCTCGAGCTGGATGAATTCGTCAGGCGTTACTACGATACGGGTCAGCAGGCCGGTGCGCTGACTTTATACCTCAGGCTGCCGGAATCACCCTGAGACAGGCGACCGGATCAGCTGTTGCATATTCCGGCGAAGCTGAACAGCGATTCTGGTTGAACGTGAACACCTGGAATTCAACGCATCAATGAAAGGTCTTTTTACTCCAAGTGTTCATCATGGGTCAACGATTTTAAATTTTTTCGTAA
>Ga0209992_10002154_pt1 | contig 18678 bp, 10 predicted proteins | sample 2SBtaG_2_FD_182564 | JGI IMG/M metagenome (GOLD analysis project Ga0209992, IMG submission 182564) | Deep subsurface microbial communities from Kolumbo volcano to uncover new lineages of life (NeLLi) - 2SBTROV12_ACTIVE470 metaG (SPAdes)... | ecosystem: Environmental > Aquatic > Marine >... | reverse complement strand
CAACTTGATTCCATAAGCTTGACGAGCAATGTTTCAAAAAAGGGCCTCTGGAAGGAGTAAAATGTTTTGTAATTGCTCCAGGCAGTTCTTTTGAAGTTACATAAATATTATCTTTGGTTGCATAAGATTCAATGCCCTCTTGGTTGTAAAGGGCAACCAAATCATAACCCTTTATAAAGGTGAGCTCTCGAATTAAGGTTATCGCCTTACATTGAAAACTTTTCTTTAGTGCTGGAAAAGTATTTTTGACTTGATACAAAGAACGTACAGAGCGGATAAAGTCTCTTTTTTTGACTTGCACATTTAATGTCTGTTCCAATTGTGTGACAGAAACATCAATTTCTTTTCCTAGCTGTTTAATATTTGCTTCTAAGTTTTCCTTGATTAAATTCTTTTGCTGGGAAATGGTTGTTAGGAGTATGGAAAAACCTCCAATAATAGTGACACATAAAATCGGGATGAAGGCCTGGATCCAAAGTTTGAACTTAATAGACATGTTGAATTTATGCTCTTTATAATTTGATTTTAGAAATAATAGCGAACGGTAATCACTCGTTCAATCCAGGTTCATTTGGTCATCTAAAAGGTTGGAGGATACGGGAACAAAAAACATATAAATCTGCAATTAGGTTTTTTTACTCATTATTAATCTTAACGTTGACTAAAATTATCAACAACTCCTTTTATAAACCAATTCATGTTCCATATTTCTTCATCCGTAGCTTGCTTTCCTTTAGGTATTCTGATGTTTCCTTGTTTGTCCCATATCGGACCAGAAAAGATTGAAAGTTTATTGGACAAAATGTCTTTTTTATTTCGAAGCACCATTTTTCTTACTTTTTCAGGAACTTTGGGAGAAAAAGGAGCAACATCAACCAAGCCTTTTTTTAATCCCCACCAAATGTCTTCGCTTTTCCATTTTCCCTTTAATACATTTTTTACAATGGGTTTATAAACCGTACTCCAATCCCATATCGCTGCAGTAAGATGGGCATTAGGGGCATATGAACTCATGTCATGATTGTATCCAATTGAAAAAACACCACGTTTATTTGCAACCATTTGGGTCGCCGGGGAATCCTGGTGCTGAGTCAAAACATCTGCATTTAAATCTATCAACTCATTTGCGGAAACTTTTTCCAGCATCGGATCATTCCAGTCTTTCGTCCAGCGAACATAAATTTTTGCTTCAGGATTCGCCTTAATTGCACCCAGAGCAAATGCATTAATCCCTCTTATGACTTCTGGAATAGGAAACGCTGCCACATACCCGATAATATTGCTTTTGGACATGGCACCGGCCACCAGGCCCGTCAAATACCGAGCCTGATACATGCGGCCAAAATAGGTACCAACGTTACGAGTCTTAAAATTTCCGGAACAATGCATAAAAATAACATCTGGAAATTGCAGGGATAATTTTTTTACCGCATTCCCATAGCCAAAACTTGTTGCAAATATCAATTTATTTCCACTTTCAGCCATTTGATGAAGCACCGCCTCAATATAAGTGTCTTCGTTTTCCATTACTGAGTCCACAAAGCTTGTCTTAACATTTGGCATTTTCTCGATGGACTGTCGTCCGAGATCATGGGCATAAGACCAACCGGCATCTTCGACTGAGGATAGATAAACAAACCCAACTTTAATCTCATTTGCATCTGCCTCTTGCTGAGAAAAACTGAATGTGGCAACCACAAGAGACAACAGCAAACAGAGGATCATGTTATTTTTCAAGTCCCGCAACGACATTACCTTCCACCCCACAAAGACAAAGTATTTCATGTTGTATTTTCCAAAACAGCTATATAGGGGATATTCCTAAATTTATTTTCATGATCCATGCCATAACCCACTACAAATTGGTTCGATATTTCAAACCCGATATAATCGATAGGCACTTCAACTTTACGTCCTTCTTTTTTATCCAGAAGCGCGCACACTTTTAGCGATTTTGGCTTTTTCTCTGAAATCATCTTAATTAGATAGCTGGTGGTCAAACCTGTATCAACAATATCTTCAACAATTAAAACATCTTTATCCTTAATGGTTTCATTCACCTTGTTATGGATTTGAACTTCTCCTGATGATTTATTCTTGACATAACTTGAAGCAATGATGAAATCAACTTGAATGGGCAAATCAATGAGCCGTATGAGATCAGAAAAAAAAATACAAGCCCCCTTCAGGACACCCACAACTAAAACATCTTTGGACTGGTAGTCCCTGTTAATTTCATCTGCGATTTCCTGAACTCTCACCCGAATTTCATTTTCAGAAAATAAAGGTTTCAGATTGTTCATTTTGCTCATACCCGGTGCGAATTTAAAAACGATACCCTAATAGAACTTGTGCCACATTTTCATCTGTTTCAGGATCGCCCAGTTTGTTAATCCAAAGTTGCCATTCTATACCCAGAAATACTTTTTTCGGGTGACCAAACAATTCACTGACATAATATCTAAATTGAGTTTGACCAAGCAGCCACTCACTAACACTTGCTCCCGTCTCGTCTGTTCTTTCACCGACATATTCCAGATGGCCTTCGATAGAAAAACTGAGTGAAGCAATTTTCAATGGATAGGCATAGTTTATATCAATCCAAAACGAATTGTCTTCTTTGGGAACCCCTCCTGAAGAAAGGCCACTACTGTCATCTATGTAATAAGCTATATCCGTATTTAAAAAAGCAAAACCTTCGATATCCCAGGAAAACCTGATACCGGGAAGGTATTTAACAACCTCGGCATCTAAGCCCATATTCAAACCTGCAAGAACACCAATATCTTTTATAGGCCCCGCACCTATTTTAGTGTCTAAGATTTTACTCAAACTAAAATTAAAATATACCTCTCCATAAATATCATCGTCATTAAAACCATCATCATCTGAGTCATGGAGAAAATCGACGAAAATAAAATTATCACCATATTTCCAGCCATCTGCATGCTGGAAGGTTAAGATATGCGTTTCTGAGTCACGACCCCCTCTAAAAGGAGCCTCAAGGTTTCCAAATTGATAATGTAACTCCGTTGTACTCCAATCAAATGCATTCACCTTTTTCGGAAAGGAGAATCCAGCAATACTTAAAATAGCAACCCAAATCAAAACCCGTGGAAAAAGTTTTTCAAATAATAACCGGAGTGAAGAATTATTTTCCATTCATACAACTTTTATTTAGCAAGGATTCATTTTAACCAATCAAACTCTTGCAAGAATAATCGATTAAAAACATTCCGAAATCTAATTTTGTAAATTATGGGTATAAACAAGCTTTTTTAGGAGCCATTCCAGTATTCCTGCGGCAAAATTAAATATCAATACAAAAAAAAGGGGCCAACTCTTTCGAGTTAACCCCTTCTAAATAAAAGCGGAGCTGGCGGGGATGGAAACCCTATTTTGCCCCTTTGGAGCATGAAAATTAAGAGTGGGATATAAGGCCGGCGTGAGAACCGCAAACGATCTTAAATTATCAGACTAAGATTTTCACAAGCTATTCTGTTTAAAGAAATTAAAGCTCGCAGACTCCAAATCCTCTCTAGAGTTTAACTTAGACAATTATTAGACAAATTGCAGGTAATTTATTTGAGCAGGTTATCCATTCACCAAAATTATTGCAAGTTCGTCAAAAGAGATTTAATTTTCAAGAGCTATCCTCACCATTCCACCTTTCAAATTCCAGCGTAAAACAAGATTCAATCCCGAGTTTGCTTTCCACATAAACCCGGCCATTCATGATCGTCATAAACTTTTTCACAACCGCCAGTCCAACGCCAACACCATCTATACAGTTTTCGACATGGTTCTCAAGCCGGTAGAGCGGTTCGAATATTTTTTCATATTTATCCTCCGGTATCCCGTCTCCTGTATCTCGAATGGCAATGCAAACTTTTTTAGGATCCTCTTGGGTTAGGTTCAAAGTAACTTCACCCCCATTTTTGTTATATTTTATGGCATTATCTAATACGTTCGAGAACACCTTCTTTATTTTATCGGAATCCCCATTCACAAAAATCTCGCAATCTTTGTCAATTGAGTTAATCACATCGACACCTTGGCCCTCCGCTAAACCACCCATCCCGGCAACCTCCTCATTTATAATCGGAACCAGAGAAGTCTTCTCGAAATCCCAATGGGTCTCTTCTGAATCTAACCTGTTCATCTCCAAAACCTGACAAACAAGATTTAACAGGTGTTTTCCAGCTGTCGTTATATCATCAACGCTCCTTCTATTTTCTTCATCTAAAGGATTTATTTTTTTCATACTTAAAACCTGGGACAATCCTATTATTGCATTCAAAGGTGTACGAAGCTCATGGCTCATCCTCCCCAAAAATTTGGATTTGGCCAAGCTCTCCTGCTGGGCACTTTCCATATTCTGGATAGCTTCTTTTAAATTTTTGACAAGATATTCATTTTTATTTAATGTCTGCGTTAATAAAAGCTGTGTTCTTATTCGGACTAAAACCTCCTCTTGATTAAAAGGTTTTATGACATAATCCAATCCTCCCACCTGGAATCCTTTAACAATATCGGTTGAATCAGTTTTTGCTGACAGGAAAATAATTGGAATGCTTTTAGTGACAGGATCGTTTTTAAATTTTTCACAGGTTTCAAAACCATCTATTCCCGGCATCATCACGTCAAGCAATATCAAATCAGGCAATTGATGATCGACGGCTTTAAGCGCCATTTCTCCGCTGGTAGCAACCGAAATTTGATAACCCTCTCCCTTTAACATGTCCATAAGAATGTCTAAATTACCCGGGTTATCATCTACCATAAGAATTTTCATACCGCTTAGGGCATTATCATTATTTTCCATGATTTAATTTTTCTATAATTTCTAGTATCCCGTCCATGTCATATCTGGTAATCAGATCTTTAACCTTAATTGCAAGCTGATTGCAGTCATAATTCTGGCCCTGGAGTTTATTTATGACCTCCTGCAGGTGAGTGATGCTATACGTTTCGGCCGCGCTTTTTAGGCCCGAGTATAATTCCTCCGGTAAGGTAATTTTGGAATAGTCTGGCTCGACAAAATTTAAGAGTTTCTGTTCCAGAGACGCCTCTTGACTATATTCGAATTCAATATCCAGAAGATTATCAAGACATTTCGCTATTTGTTCCACTCGAAAGGGTTTCGAAATAAACTCCTGCGCCCCTAATCCAATAAAGACTTCTCTCTCATAATCAAATGCCGAAGCGGTGATGATAACGATTTTGAAACGGTCTTTTCCAAATTCTTTATGGATTTCTTTGATGGCTTCTTGTCCATCCATTACAGGCATACGCATATCTAGGAAAATGATATCTGGCAAATACTCTCGAATCTTTTCTAAACCATCCCTGCCATCCACTGCTTGTTTCACGTCAATCTTCAATCCGGATAGAAATGCGGTCAACACGTCACGATTTTCCTTGATATCATCGACCACGAGAGCTTTAACATGGCATCCTTCGGCTAAATAGAGGATATTTTGGATAGGTTCAGTTCCCTCATCAATATCACCCGTTGCTTCGGGAAGATGCAAAGTGAAATAAAAGCGGGAGCCTTCACCCAATTGGGACTCTACCTTTAACTCTGATTCCATTAGCTGCAATTGCTTGCTGGAAATTGCCAAACCCAGCCCGGTTCCTCCCAGTTTCGAACCGAGCTCTGCCTGGTGAAACGGGTTAAAAATATGTTGCAGTTCATTAGAAGCAATACCTCTTCCCGTATCGAGAATTTCAAACAAAAATTGTTGGTTATCCTGGACGCTAATTTTAAATTCGATTTCTCCAGATTCTGTAAACTTTACTGCGTTGCCGATAAGGTTGATCAATATTCCCCTCAATTTGAGTTCGTCACCAAAAACTAAACAGGATTTTTTTAGCCCTTCAGTCTTCCAATTCAGCCGTTTTTGCCGACATCGCAATTTAAACATATCGGAAATTCCAGCTATAAATTCCTTCATGTCGAAATTGATCGGGTTAAGATCCATTTTCCCGGCTTCAATTTTTGAAATGTCCAGAATTTCGTTTATCATCTCCAGGAGGTTCTTCCCGCTGTTATCAATCGTCTGAAGCCCCTGCCGCTGGCCTGAGTCCAAATCTGTTCGCCTGAGCAGAATCTGCGAGTAACCTAAAATGGCATTCATAGGGGTTCGTATTTCATGACTCATATTGGCAAGAAAAATGGATTTAGCCTGGTTGGCTTCCTCAGCTTCTTTCATAGCGTTTATGGCTTGATGCTTGGCATTCTCGGCTTCCCTCACAGCGTCTTCTGCCTGTTGCTTGGCTGCCAAGATAGTTTCTTCCGATGCTTTTCGTTCGGTGACGTCCCGAATACTTCCTACAAAATAGGGTTTGCCTTCTATCTGCATTTCGCTGATTCCCAGCTCCATAGGGAACACGGTTTTATCTCTGCGGCGACCCTCCAATTCACGAATCATCCCAATAATTTTTTTTTGGCCGGTTTGTAAATATTTGTAGAGATATCCGTCGTGTCCGCTATAGTGCGGTTCCGGCATCAGCATATTTATTTTCCGACCAATTATTTCATCAGCAGAGTAGTTAAACATTGTTTCAGCAATTGGGTTAAATAGCGTTACGAAACCTTCCGCATCAATTACAATTATAGCTTCCTGGGTACTTTCGAGAATGGTCCGGATTCTCGTCTCCGAAGACTTCTGCTCTCGATAGGTTTTGATATATTCCAATGTCAGTCCAATGAAGGGTATCAAATAAGCGAAAATCTTTAGAAAATGACCAATATTGAAATGGTTATCAAATAAGGAGGAGGATCCGAAAGCGATGTGGAGTTGAGTGGCAATGTGAGGAATCACACTGATTAAGATAGAATAGGAAATAAAATTCTTGTGTCTCTGGAAATATTTCGGGAGCAAAAAAATCCCCGCGAACAGGTATAGCAGCAAAGGCCCCACATCCCAGGGTCGCGTAATTATAGAATCGGCAAACATGGTATTAGGAAGGTTGGAACTGGTTGCCAAAATATGGATGATTATATAAGCCAACACACCCAGGGAAACACTGACCGCTATTACAAACATAAAACTATCCCGGAGTTTTTTATACGCTCCAGAAAGCAATAAACTGATGCCACCGATCAGGATAATGGCATTGAACATTCGGCAAATTGCCCAGGTGAAGGGAATAAGGTTGCGGTTATCGGCAACAGAAGGTATCAATCGATCAGCTGCCAGGGTGTGAAACGCATCCATGCAACCCGCACTAAATAAAGCAATTCCTAAAATAGGAGTGGTCACATCCCTCTTGATGGCAAAATGAGCGAAAGATAAAATAACTGTAAAAAATGCGGCGCTGAAAGCACTCCATTCCAGGATAGTATGGGTGAAAGCACCTGCCAGGGTGTAAAACATTCCATCGATGACTTCTGTAGGTTCCATCCCGGCTGTTGCCTGCCCAAGGAAGGGTGTCCTGGGGCTGGAGAAATCGATTCCGCTCAGATGGAGAATGAACGGGAACACTGAAATTCCAATGGTAAAAATCAGGAGATAAACTGGTTGTTTAAATTTGAGATCTGGGTTTTTGTAAATTTCCATAGTTATTTTTAGAATCTTAGCCAAACAAAAAAATTTTATATTTAATTAATTTTGCTGTTTCTCCAATTCGTTTTTCCATTGCAGTAGCAGTTTTTCCAAGTAAACTGATTTTTGGAATACATGCGATGGTAACTTCCGCCCCGGAAAAGCTATCTTCTGAGAGGACTCTTTAAGATTGGGGGTAGAGATTTTATTTTCAATAAATTTTATTTCCGAAAATAATAAAGAAACCAGATCATAAACATCGCCTGGTGAGATACGAATAATTTCTTCCTTAAATTCAAAATCTAAAATTTGTATTCCCGTCAATTGAGATATTTTTTGTAGAAGGGCCAAGGATCTTCTGTTTTGCAGATAAACATCCCGCGGTCTCATCCTCGGAACGAATTCAGGTGGCTCTGCGAGTTTTATATTGGGATAGAGGTTTTGGAGAAAATTCTCAACAAGTTGAATTGTTTCCAGCACCCGCCTAAAAACCGTGCTGGGTGAAAAGGGAACATCCAGTAGAAAATTCAGTTCGCGGTTGACCTCCAATATTTTCATATATACATTGCTAGGGGTGTGGTAGGGATTGGCAATGGGTGCATTTGCTGATTTGGCAATCCCCCAGTAGTTGCTCACACAGCGAACACGGATCATCGCCCTCTCTAATACCTCGTAAACATCCCCTGGTAAAATTTTACCCTCTTTCATCTTTGGAGGAATAGGACCCGTATTTCGGGTATGGTCAAAGCACATCCGATCCGCTTTTTTATATAAAGTCAGTGCTTGAAAAAAAACCTCGCGAGGTTGAGCGTTGCTGATTTTGATTTGCAAAAGTTCTTGTTCGGGCTTTCCCATTTCTATTCGAATCAGATCGACTTCATTAAGAATGCGTTGAGCCTGAACAAATACATGTTTCGGCTTGATCTCTTCCTTGGATATTTCCGCCCAAGCTGCTGGGACTGATACCCCTAAAAGCAAAACCCACCCAAGCAGTATTTTTTTATTAAACATGTTTTAAACTTAAAAAGTTCAGGCGCTGGTTGCTATTGTTTCGAGAGAAAACTCTGCAAAAATCGGCTCTTCTCAAAACTCCATTCTTTTTCATACTTCATGAAAACATTCATGCCTACTTTCATGGTTCAAGATAGAATTATTAATTTGCAAACATTTTATTGATATTTTTTTTATATTTATTTTGCTATAGCGAATGGGCCAGAATGTAGTGAGTTTTTGCTTTTTTTGAAGGAAACTCATTTTTGCACCTGCTATCTAATTATCCGAGTAAGATCGGTGCCTCTAAAGGGCCTTAGTGTGCAAATTGAAGTTTTACAGGATCAATTAAGTCCTTATTAATTAGGCCGGTTAGGAGATTTCTTCACTGCCGTAAAGTTAAACGATAGGCTATTGTCGACAGTCCGGAACCCGAATATATTGAAAAGTGTACTTAAATTTATGCAAATTTAGCAAGATAGGATAAAAAATATTGCTCAAATAGAGGAGGGAAGGATTATTTATAGGGAGGTTTTAAAAAACTGTAACTACATTATGCATACTAGTGTGAGGTTGAAATCCTTTCAAATTCCAGAGTAAAGCCACACTCCATCCTAAGTTTTCTTTACCACCCTGATTTTTTCCTAAATCCCCCGCGATACAACACCCATACAATTTAAAAAAGAAAGAGCCTAGCCGAGACGACTAAGCCCTTTAAAATGTATATAGAGCTGGCGGGGATCGAACCCGTCGTCAAAGGTCCCTTTCAATCAAAAAGGTGGGACGACCTCTTGGATGCCATTCATCTCAAGAGTTTTTTCTAAAGTTTTTACCTATTTTAAATTATTGATTAAGCGCCTTATTGGGAAAACTCTGCAAATCGTTTCGCATTTTGGCCGTTTTTGGAATCTGAATAGGCATTTTTAATTTTCAAAACTTCGGGCAAAATGTGAAGAAATTTTTCGACAAGAAAGGGTTCGAATTTTAACCCACTTTGGTTTTTAATTTCTGCCAACGCGTTCTCCACAGTCCATGCTTTTTTATAAGGACGTTCCGAAGTGAGTGCGTCAAAGACGTCGCAAATCGGAATAATCCTTCCTTGCAAAGAAATTTCCTCCCCTTTGAGTCCTTTAGGATAACCGGAGCCATCCCAATTTTCATGATGTTCCATTGCCAAAGTTCGCGCCATGACTATGAGTCTGGAGTCATTCCCTGACAATATTTCGCCTCCAATGGTTACGTGGGTTTTCATGATTTCCCATTCATCCCCATCAAGTTTTTCTGGTTTAAGTAAAATGTTGTCGGGAATCCCTATTTTCCCGATATCGTGCATAGGACTTGCATTCAGTATGAGGTCACATTTTTCATCATCCAAACCAATCTCTTTTCCTAAAAGAGCGGAATAATTGCTCATGCGAATAACATGGTATCCTGTCTCATTATCTCGATATTCCCCCGCATGTCCCAATCGACGGATGACTTCCAACCGGGTGTCATTTAGTTCCACAGTACGTTCTTTGACTTTTTTCTCAAGGTTTTTGTTCATCAGTCGCACTTCCAACATATTATTGATTCGTGCCAGCACTTCAGCGCTACTAAAGGGTTTGCCCAAAAAGTCCTTTGCGCCGGAATGGAGGGCACGTAGTTGGTTGTCTTCATCGGCTTGTGCAGTCAACACCAATACAGGAGCATAAGAATTTTCTTCGATTGCTTTCAGTTGTTCCATAACCTGAAACCCATCCATATAGGGCATATTTAAATCTAATAAAACCAAGTCGGGTTCGTATTCGTGGTAAGCATTTATGGCTTGGCGCGAATCGTTGGTACTTCTAACCTGGATATAACCAGCCTGTTTCAACATCTTACCGAGAAGCAAAGTATTGACAGGTTGATCGTCGACCACCAAAATCTTTGCGTTTAGGCGTTCTTGTTCGGTTATCATCTCTTCCCTTATTTGAAGTTTTATTTTGAGTAACTCGCGTACTTTGAATTAAGAACTTTATCGATTGATCCCAGAAATTTGGGAATATCAAATGGCTTGACAATATAAGAATTGAATCCTGCAGCCATGGCTTTTGCCACATCTTTTTCCATCGCATTGGCACTCACGGCAATTACCGGGATATCTCGTGATTCCTCATAACCTTTTAAATGTTTCAAAGCGGTCAAGCCATCCATGCCCGGCAAGTTGATATCCATCAAGATGAGGTCCGGGCGATGGGCTCGGGCGAGATCCAACCCCAACTGCGCTTCTGGCGCTGAAAGCAGTTCGATATTTGGTCGGCGATGCAGGATCTTTCTTACCATATTGAGATTGGCCGGATTATCTTCAATATAAAGTACGACATGTTCCTTTTGGGGTTGGTCTTCCTGATCAGATAAAGTCCTTTGTGGGTCCCCGGCAAGTTCAACTTCTAAGGGCTGATGGTCCCCAATGGGAAGCTCAATATAAAAACAGCTCCCATTGCAAGAAACACTGTCAAAATCAATGATTCCATTCATATGTTCTATCAACTGCCGGCTAATTGTCAGCCCAATCCCGGTTCCTTCGACGTTAGTGTTTTCTGCATCGAGCCTGTTAAAGGGTTGGAATACGAGTTCTTTTTTATCCTCAGGAATACCGAGACCCGTATCGAGAACGTTAATTCTAAGCCTGTCATCCCCCAACCCATTAATCGAAAGAGTTACGGAACCTTCTTTTCGATTATATTTCACGGCGTTAGATATCAGGTTCAATAATACCTGCTTCAGGCGGATTCGGTCGGCCAGCACATTAACGTCGGATTTGTCGGTGATTTGATCAATGATCTCAATTCCAAATTGGTCCGCCATGGGTTGAATGAGGGTTAATATTTCTTTAATCAATGAATCCAGGTGAATATTTTCAATGGACAGGGTCATTTTTCCTGATTCGATCCGGGCCAGATCCAGCACCTCGTTGATCAGATCCAACAAGTGTTTGCCTGATTTATGAATCTGTTCAACGTTTTCTGCCTGGTCATCAGAGAGGGGTTCTTCCGGGCTAGTTTGTAACAACTGGCTATAACCAAGGATAGCGTGCATTGGGGTTCGTAGTTCATGGCTCATTCGGGACAAAAACTCAGATTTTGCCTGATTGGCAGTTTCGGCTTGGATTCTAGCCATTATCGTCGCCTCTTCGGCTTTTAAGCGTTTGGCATACTGGCCTATTTGGTTGCCAAGGCTGGACAATAATTGGATGAGATTGTTATTGGGCTCGGTACGATTTTTTGTAAAGACTTCGATAACGCCAAACCATTCATTGTCTATATGAATTGGGAAACCGAATCCGGAGTATAGACCTAATTTGTCTGCAATCATTGCCCTGGGGAAATTGGCATCCTGAGTCACATTAGTAATCCAGGCAGGTTTCTTACTGCTCCATACACGACCGGGCAACCCAATTCCTTTTTTAAATGAGTTTGCGCGAGATTTATTTTCAAACTCACTGAACATTGATGGGGTGATATTTTGAGAATGCCAACCTAATTGGTAGTGCAGAGAATTTTCCTGAAAATCAATTTTCCAGTAAGATACCGCGTCCCATTTCATAAACTCTCCAATGGATTGAAGAATTTTTGGGATTGCATCGTCAAAAGTTTCAGTCTCGGTTAAAATGCAAGCCACATAATGATGCACGGTTTTGGCCTGAATCAAGGCTTCTTCGGCACTTTTACGCTTGGCAAACTGGCCAATTTGACTGCCAAGGCTTGACAAAAAATCGGTTGTAATTTTTTTGGGTTCTACAACTTGGCGGGTGAATATTTCGATCATGCCAATCAATTTTTTGTCTGATAAAATAGGAAAACCAAACCCTGAATGCATCTCTAATTGAACCGCAAAAGGCGCTCGGGGGAAATTATCATCATGGGTCACATCCTGAATCCACGTAGGTTCGCCTGTTGCCCACACACGACCGGGTAAACCAATAGATTTTTTAAATAAAGTTTTTCTGGTCACCAGGTCAAATTTCCTAAACTCTGGACTATCTATTGTGGGGGTATGCCAACCGTAGTTACACTTAAGTACGTTGCCCACTTCATCCAGGCTCCAGTAATAACCCATCTCCCAATCCATGAATTCACAAACCAAATGAAGAATTTCAATGATCGCTTCTTGAAGTGTTTCTGATTCAGCCAATATACAGGCCACGCCATGTTGCACCGATTGACAGGCCTCGGTTCCCTTTTTTGCGGTGATATCTTTGAAGACGACAACCGCACCCTTCAAGGTTTCATTTTCTAGAATGGGAGTACTAACATATTCGATTGGAAAACAAGTTCCATCCCTTCTTAAAAAAACTTCATTGCTGCCTTGATGCAACCCTCCCTTTTTAATTGTTTTATAAATGGGCCAATCCTCATCCGGGGTCGTAGCACCGGGTTTGGTGAAGTACAAAATTTCATGGAGGGCTATCCCTTTAATCTCGTCAAACTTATATCCCATCATTCGTAATGCAGCCGGATTACAAAAGATGGTTTTCCCTTCCAGATCCAGTCCAAAAATTCCTTCACCAGCCGCATTTAAAATTAACTGGTTTTGAACGGTGATTTTTTTTAAAGCTTCATTAATACCCCTCCGCTTGGTGATATCCCGGAAAATGTAAACAAAGAGCAAGTGCCCTTCCAAGTCCATTTTGCTTATAGTGATTTCCAATTGAATGACCGAACCATTCTTGTGAATTCCTTCGGCCTCCATACAATTTGTTTCCTGGAAATAATTTGGGTGGGAGAAGGACGCCCTGCTTAAATTTTCATCATTTGTTTTTAAGTTTTTGGAGCAATCCAGAATCGATATATTTCGACTCACTATTTCGCTGGCCGAATACCCAAACATCTGTTCCGCTGCGGGATTAAAGGATTCGACAATACCGCTTGAATTGACTGTAACGATACCATCTCCAATATTATCAATCATGGCATGGATCAAAGCCTCATCCTTGACCAACCTTGCTGTTAATTTTTCCAAGCTATGTTCCGAAACATCGAGACCGACCCGTTCTTCCTGGGCAGTGACCCTAAGAGGATTCCACCGGTTGACTAGCCACAATAGTCCGTATCCCAAACCGAAGGCCCACAAAAAGCATATTCCTACACCCATTACCTGGACACCAAATTGATCCCACCGGTCGAATCCCGATTGGAAAGCTTCCGGGTTTCCAAACAGGGCAACGGCTAAGGTTCCCCAAATTCCGGCCCCTAAATGGACGGGTACAGCCCCCACCACATCATCAATTTCAAGTTTTTCTAATAATATCGTTGCTCCTACGCTAATGATTCCAGCAATGGCGCCAATGATCAGAGCCGATAACGTCGTCACTATGTGACAGTTAGCTGTAATACCCACCAGTCCAGCCAAGGATCCATTCAATGTTAATTCTGCTTTTGGACGACAGAATAATTTCCATGAAAGAAATATAGCCGCGAGCCCTCCGGCTAATCCGCTCAAACTGGTTATAACGAGAATTTCCGGAACCTTATCATTAAAGGCAAGAGTGCTTCCCCCATTGAACCCAAACCAACCTATCCATAATAGAAAAACTCCAAGAGTGGCAATGGGCAAATTATTTCTTTTTATTTCTATCTTAGCCAGACCAAACTTGGAGAGTCCAAAACGTCCCGCACGCGGCCCGATAATTATTATGGCCGCAAGAGCCACCCAACCCCCGATGGAATGAACCACCGTCGAACCGGCAAAATCTATGAATCCTAATTTGGCCATCCATCCACTTGGTGTTCCGCTGTCTGCGCCGGCCCAGGCCCAATGACCGAAAACCGGATAGATCAGGCCGGCTATTACTACTGTAATGACAAGATAAGAAGAAAATTTTATCCTTTCGGCAACCGCCCCAGAAGTAATGGTTACCGCAGTACTACAAAATATGAATTGGAAAAGAAAAAATGCCCAAAGCCAGGTTTCCTCGACTTCAAAAAGGAAAAAACCTGTGTTACCGAAGAAACCACTAAAGGATCCTCCAAACATGAGGGCGAAACCAAACATCCAGAAAAGGAGGCCGGAGAGACAGAAGTCAGCAAAGTTTTTAAGGGCCACATTGAGAGAATTTTTGGCGCGAACGAGTCCGCTTTCCAGGCAGGTAAATCCCCCCTGCATGATCAGCATAAAAGCTGAGCAAGCTAATATCCAAATAATATCTGTGTGGGTATGTAGCATCTTGATGAATAATTTTTTATTATAAAATTATCAACCCAACACTAGTTATCAATCATTCCTTTCAGCAAATTTTTGCAGTGTGGTTTTTATTTTAGCTTCACCGGTCATATACATGCTCGGAGAGACAAACCAGTACACTGCACCTACAAAAGCGCCTCCACCCACAATATTTCCCAAGGTCACAAAAACTTGATTGTGAATATAAGCCGCCAAGGAAATATCTAAACCATGTGGCAATAGCATGGCCAGGCTTAATAAAGTCTGATTGGCAATGCTATGTTCAAAACCACTGCCAATAAAAGCAAACAGGCACCAAAACACCATGATCAACCGGGCCGTTTCGCTCTGGGTTCTAAGGCTTATCCATAGGGCTAGACAAACCAGCCAGTTGCATAAGATGCCCCTCAAAAATGCCTCCTTGGGACTGAGAGACATTTTCGTGGCGGCTACTTTAAGAATCAATTCATTGGACGCATCAGACAAACTGCCTCCGGCTACAACCAGCCAGGAAAGAAAGACTGAACCTAAAAGATTACCAATAAAGCATAATGTAAATAGAATGAGGATGGGTCCATAACCCACCCGTTTCATTAGTGTGCTTACCGCAAATACCATGTTATTGCCGGTAAACAATTCTGCCCCTGCAAAAATAACCAAACTCAATGCAATGCCAAAACATGAACCCATGATTAATTTCAAGTAAGCTTCTCCCCCTGATGATGCTATGGGCCCAGATATTGAGAAAATTAGAACGATTCCAAAACCTAAATAAATCCCTGCCAAGGCGGAAAGGATTAAATAGCCCAAGGGTGATTTTTTCATGAACTCAATTTTTGCCTCCGAGGAATCGGATATTTTTTGCATTTCATTTTCATACATACTTCAAACACCTTGGATAATCGATCGTCCCTAACGGCAAGAATCATATGTTTTGGAATTAATTTTTAATCCTCACACTGGATTTTTTTAATAGATTAACCCTGTTGCCGATTGATGGCTAAAAGGATAATTTCAATATAGGCCTCAAATTTGATATTGCCATATAAAAATTTTGATGGATCAAATATCAGTTTGAATTATGAGAATTTGCAGTAAGAGGTGGGTTAAATATTGGGCTTTGTTCGGGGGAGAGGAGAGAGGAGTTTATATTTTAATTCCCTAGCGCCAATGGATGGGCGGTCCATTAACAATTGAAATTAAAAGCATTATTTACACGCTGTTTCCGAAGGAAGAAATGGAAAACAAAAAAATTTAACTCTTGATTTAAATTACTGCTATATAATTTCTGATATCAACCGGGTAAAAAATGGGCGAGGGTTTTGGGGAATCTTCTCATTCATTTTGTTTTATTCTCAGATATTTTCCTTATCGGTTTTCAAATTTAGGATAGTATAGATTTCTAGTTTTACTATAAGGAATTTGACATCTTCAATACTTTCAGTATCATTTTTATATTAATTTTTAATGTAATTGTTCTCTTTTAATGTAATTTTTTAAAAAAATCCCTTTTAAAAAGAAGATCTAGAAATAGCGGAACCCCCATTTTATTCTCTCCGCAAAAATTTTTCCGAATTTAGTTTCCCATAGCTTTTTTACTAAACCCCACCAAGACATACGTCACCACCCTAATAAAAGAATCGTATTTAGCTAATATAAACCTCCACGATATAATTGTCATACAGTTTTGAGGGGCCGTTTACTTGTCAGTTCTTTTCAATTTCGTCTAATATATTCAATATCCCACCATCGTCAAACTGGTCTGCCAATTCTTTTAAATAATCGGCTAATTCTTTACCTCCATGTTCAATTTTCTCGATCTGAGAAAAGTATTGATCCAGCTCCATTAACATCCCGCTATTAATATCATTTTTCATCGAATCGATAAGAGATTCCGGCAATTTGATTTTTGTGAGATCCAATTCTCCCTCCGGGTCCTTATTCCCTTCTGGTTCCAGTAGTTTTAAAGTATTAAGAATTGCATCCAGATTATCCCAGAAGTCATTCCATAACTTATCATCTATAGATTCGTTTCCATTATGAAGTTCCGTTTCCAACGGCTGTGATACTTTGGCTAATTCATCAGCACCTATTGTGGATGAAACTCCTTTGACTGTGTGAACCAGTCTCTCGGCCAGTTTTGTATTTCCTTCTTCTATTGCTTTCTCGATTTCTAATTTTGTGCTGATATTATTTTTATAGAAATCAGACAACAATTTTCGATAAAGTTTTTTATTTCCATTGACCCTCATCAAACCAGCTTTCATGTCAATACCTGCAAGGTCTGGCAAAGTTTCTTCTGTCTTGGCTGTTTGAATTCTTTCTGATGAAGAAGTGGTCCTCTGTTCAGACACTTCCCTTGCAGGTATCCATTTAATCAATGCTGCATATAATTCCTTGGGATCAATCGGTTTTGCAACATGGTCATTCATTCCTGCATCGACACACTTCTCACGGTCGCCCTGCATAGCATTAGCGGTCATCGCTACAATGGGAAGGGAGGAAAAACGTTCTTCTTTGCGGATGGCCTGGGTCGCTTCATAACCATCCATTACTGGCATTTGAATATCCATAAATACGCAGTCATATTCTGACAGGGTTACTTTATCAACTGCTTCTTTTCCGTCATTGGCTACTGTGACACACATCCCAGCCTGTTCTAACAGTTCAGTGGCTACTTCCTGATTGATTTCATTATCATCAACAAGCAATACATTGGCGCCGCAAATGTTTTCCAGCCCCAAAATCCCCTGTTGTTCCTGGGCGCTTCCGCCAAATTTTTCTTTTGCAATTTTTTCCCCGAAAACCTCCATAATGCCTTCAAATAACATTGATGGATTCATGGGCTTAACCATGAACCCGTCTAATTTTGCTTCCTCTGCCTGATGAACAACCTCTTCCCGGCCATATGCCGTTAACATAATAATTTTGGGAATATTTTTGAGCTTAGGGTGTTTTTTAATGATCTCGGAAGCCCTGATTCCATTCATCTCAGGCATTTGCCAATCCATGATTACCAGGTCATACGGCTGATCTGCATCAGCAGACTCTACCATCGTGATACCTTCTGAACCATTAGTGGCTATAGACACATTTAAAGAAAAGGATTGCAGAGCATTTTCCAACACTTCTCGCGCTGCTTGGTTGTCATCAACAATAAGAACTCTTTTTCCCTTAAGATCATCTGAAAGTATTAACCGCTTGGCCTTTTGATCAGCGCTGACCCCAAATATCCCGGTGAAAATAAAACTGCTACCCTTCCCATGTTCGCTTTCCACCCAGATTTTCCCATTCATCATTTCAACCAGTTTTTTACTGATCGTCAATCCAAGGCCTGTCCCTCCAAATTTCCGGGAGGTTGATGAATCAGCCTGACTGAAGGATTGAAATAGCTTCCCAATCTGTTTCTCTGTTAATCCAATTCCTGTATCCTTCACTGAGCATTTCAGCTCTACTTGTTCGTTTTCAGCTTTCAAACACTTGATCTCTACAGTAATTTCACCTTGTTCTGTAAACTTCACCGCGTTGTTTGTCAGATTCGTCAGTATTTGCCCCAACCTCAGAGGATCACCTATCAGAGTATACGGAACATCGTTATCTATCGAAAACAAAACTTCCAAACCTTTATCCTGAGCTTTGAGCGTAACCAATGTGGACAGATTTTCCAGCACTTCGTCCAACTGGAAATCTATAGACTCCATATCAAGTTTTCCTGCTTCTATTTTGGAAAAGTCCAAAATATCGTTAATGAGCCCTAATAACGAATTGGAGGAGGATTGGATCTTATTTAGATAATTTTGTTGTTTGGCATTCAAATCTGTTTTCAAGGCCAAATGACTCATACCTATAATGGCATTCATTGGGGTGCGAATTTCATGGCTCATATTTGCAAGAAAATCACCTTTTGATTGGTTGGCGTCTTCAGCCTTTTGCTGGGCAAGTTTAAGCTCCT
>Ga0209992_10002153_pt1 | contig 18694 bp, 12 predicted proteins | sample 2SBtaG_2_FD_182564 | JGI IMG/M metagenome (GOLD analysis project Ga0209992, IMG submission 182564) | Deep subsurface microbial communities from Kolumbo volcano to uncover new lineages of life (NeLLi) - 2SBTROV12_ACTIVE470 metaG (SPAdes)... | ecosystem: Environmental > Aquatic > Marine >... | reverse complement strand
GACACCGGCGGCCCGTGGATCGAGGGCAGACGTCGGCTCATCGAAGAGCAGCGCCTCCGGTTGCAGGGCCAGTGCCCGGGCGATGCAGAGGCGCTGCTGCTGGCCGCCGGAAAGGCTCAGCGCGGGAGCGCCCAGGCGATCCTTGACCTCGTCGAAGAGCCCCACCCGTCGCAAGCTGTGCTCTGTGATCCTGGCCAGCTCGTCCCGATCGCGGGTGCCGTGTTCGCGCAGGGCCAGCTGGATGTTGCGCTCGATCGAGAGGGGGAACGGGTTGGGCCGCTGGAAGATCATGCCCACACGCTGGCGCAGACCCGGCGGCGCGAGCTTGGGCTGCAGCACGTCCACGTCGTCGACCAGCACCCGGCCGCTGACCTTCGCGCCGGGGATCAGGTCACTGAGCCGATTGAGCGCACCGAGGAAACTCGACTTGCCGCAGCCCGAGGGGCCGACCATCGCGGTGGTGTGGCAGCAGCGCAGCTCCAGAGAGACGCCCTCTACGGCCAGGCGACCGCCGTAACGGACGGCGACATCTTCGGCACGAATCATGGGGCCAATCTCCTGGTGAAGCGCCCGGCGGCCAGGCGCACCAGCCCGTTGAGCAGCAGGAGAATGATCACCAGCACCACGGCGCTGGCGTAGGCCCGACCGTCACCGCCGGGGATGTTCATGGCCAGATCGTAGATGTGCACCGACAGGGCGCGACCCGAGTCGAGCACGGTGCCCGGCATGCGCGTCACGTAGCCAGAGGTGAAGATCAGCGCGGCGGTCTCCGAGAGGGCCCGGCCCATGGCCAGCACCAGGCCCACGGCCAGGCCCGGCGCGGCAGCGGGAAGCAACACGCGCACCAGGGTCGTTGTCCGCGAGAGTCCCACGGCGCTGGCGGCGAGTCGCTGCTCTGGGGGCACCGCTCGCAGGGCTTCCTCGGTGGTCCGAATCAGCAGCGGCAAGATCATGCACGCCAAGGTCAGCGCGCCCGAGAGAATGGAGTAACCGAGGCCCAGGGCGAGGCAGAAAAAGGCGTTGCCGAAGAGCCCGAAGACGATGGACGGCACGGCGTTCAGCATGTCCAGGCTGCCGCGCACGAGACCGGCGAAGCGACGGCTGCGCCAGGCTCCCTCGGCGAGCAGCACGGCGGAGGCCAGGCCGATGGGCAGGGCGACGGCCGTGGCGGTGCCGACGATCCAGAGGGTCGAGGTGATCAAAGTGGAGATGCCCCCCGCCCGCCCCGCGTCGAGGGGCGCGGTGCTGAGAAAGTCGAGAGAGACATGGGCCAGGCCGCGCCAGGCCAGATCAGCGACGATCCAGACCAGCGCCGCGCAGACGCCCTGGGAGACGACCCAGAGTGCTCCCACACTCAGCTTCTCGCGGCTCATGGTGCTCGGCCCCGCAAGTTGGAGACCGTGGCGCGCTCCGCATCGTTGGCGCGCACGGCATCACCGCCACACTTGCAATCACCCCCGCGCTTGGCAGTTCCATCGCGCCAGACACTCTCCCTGGTTCCGGCATCACTCCCACCCCCGAACATCGCGGCGAGGACAACGAAGAGGGCCACGGCGAGCATCAACATCAGTCCCACGACGAACAGCACCGAGCGGTGTTCGGCCGTGGCATAGCCCATCTCCAGGGCGATGTTGCCGGTCATGGTGCGCAGGGGATCGCGCAGTCCCTTCGGCCAGGCCACCACGTTGCCGGCCACCATCAGCACGGCCATGGTCTCGCCGATGGCACGGCCCGTGGCCAGCACCAGCCCGGCCAGCACACCGCGTCGGGCCGCTGGCAGGGCCACTCGCCGCGCTCTGGTGAGGGGGCCAAGACCCAGCGCTGCCGCACCTTGAAGCAGCTCATTCGGCACAGCGTTGAGCGCCGCCTCGGTGGAGAGCGCGACGGTGGGCAGGATCATCAGCGCCAGCACGATCGACGCCGCGAGCAGGCCCTGGCCCGAGCCGTGGCCCGCGCCGATCAGGGGAACCAGCACGACCAGTCCCCAGAGACCGAAGACCACCGAGGGGATGCCTGCCAGCAGTTCGACCAACGTGCGCTGCACGCGCGCCACGGCCCGGGGCGCGATGAGCGCGTTGAAGAGCCCGGCCGCCACGCCGACGGGCGCCGCCAGAAGCAACGCGCCGCAGCTCGTGGCCAGGGTCGCCGTCGCCAAGCGCAGCAAACCGAACTCGCCGTCCTCGGGATGCCAATCGCCGCTGCCCACAAAAGCCATCAGGCCCTGCTGCGAGAGCGCCCCCCGAGCCTCGCCGAAGACGAAGCCCACCACGAGCAGGATCAACGAGGCCGAGAGGATGGCCGAGCCAGAGAGACACACCGCGAGGACGCGATCCCGGCGAGGATGGGCGACGCTCGTCAAAGCTCGGCGACAGGCACGAACGACTCGCGCCGCACGAGATCGGCCTGACCTGGGTCCCTGGCGAACTCGATGAAGGCTCGGGCCAGGGGGCTGGGATCGCCGGTGCTGACGAGATTCAGCGGACGGCCCATGGCGTAGCTGCCATTGGCGACAGCAGCGGTCGTGGCGGGGACGCCGTCCAAAGCCAGCAGCTTGATCGACACCCCCGCCTCGATGTCGACTTCCGCAGTACCAATGGACACGTAGCCGATGGCCCCCGGCGTGCCGGCCACGGTCTTGATCGCCTGCTCATTCTCGCCCGCGATGAGGTCGGGTTGCACATCGCGAGCTGCGAGACCGAAGTGCTCCAAGAAGACCTCCAGGGTCGCCCGCCCCGCCGCCTTGTGCACCACCGTGATCGGCCCGGGCACGCCGCCGACTGCGCTCCAGTCTTGGACCTCGCCGGTGTAGATCGATCGCACGTCGTTGCTGCTCAACCCGTCGAGGAGACAGTCGCCATCAACGATCAGGCCCACTCCGTCCCGGGCGATGGTGTAGGCGGTCAGGTCAGCCTCCGACCCGTCGAGGGCCCGGCTGGCCATGCCCAGATCGGCGTTGCCGGCCCGAGCGTCGGCGATGCCCCGACTCGACCCTCCCGATTGCACGTCCACTCGCACCTGATGGCGTTGCTCGAAGCGCTTGCCCAGCTCGGCGGCAAGAGGCGCCACGGTGCTGGAGCCGGTCAAGGTCAGGGTCTGGGTCTGCAGGGCGCTGGCCTTGCCGCCGCAAGCGAGGGTCGTGGCGCAGAACAGCGCCGTGAACCAGAGGCACAGTTTCATCATCAGCAGCCGATCACGGACGGGGAGGCTTGAAGGTGAGCTGGCAGCAACCCAGGTCGAGCGCGTCGCCGTGGGAGCGGGCCGAGACCACGTGGTAGCGGCGGGCCTGTCCTTCGGCGACGGAGCGCACCAGATCTGCCTCGCGCAACACCTTCAGATGGTGGCTCAGCAGGCTCTGCTCGATAAGGAGCAGCTCCACCAGTTCGCTGACCAGCCGCGGCGACTCGCTGACCAGCCGCATGACCTCCAGGCGGGTCGGGTCGGCCAGCACGCGCAGGCGCGCCGCGCAAGAATCGGCAGTATCAGGCTCGTTCATGGCCCCTCATGGGCCGTACATGAACCGTTATTCAAGTTTCTTTTGGAACCGCCGGGAGCACGGCGACTTGTGGGCCAGACAGAGCTTGGTTGTCTGTTCATCGTGGACGGTGGTTGCCGAAATGGCGTGCATTTCGGCAATGGACTTCATGCGCCTGCAGCCCCTGCAGCGCAACGATGCGCTCTTCTCCTCGGGCCGGGGCAGCCACGGAGTCGTTCACTCCAGCTGCACACCCAGCCCATCGGCGATGCGGTTGGCAAAAGCGAAGTAGGCCGCCACCAGGTTCGTCTGCAAGGTGGGCCTCGCCGGACAGGCCCACCTCCTTCCGTCAGAGATCTCCGGAGCGGAACCCATAGTGGGAAGATTCCTCCGGAGTGGCCAGCTCGAAGACGAGCTCGCGCACCGGCGAGGAGAGCTGGCGCGTGACGGTAAGCTCGCCGCCAGGGGCAGCCACCGTGACGAATTGCCCGGTCTCACTCCGCACATGATCATCGAGTCCGAGGACAAAACACCCATCGACGTCGGTCACGGCCCGCTGGACAATCTGAGGAGGGAACTCGACGGGCTGAGACTTGTAGAAGGACGACGCGGCGGGACCGAGGGCGGCCTGGGAGGCGGCCATGCCGTTGGCGAACGCCAAGGAGACAGGTGCCCCGGCCACAGGCTCGCCGTCGAGGAGCACCTGCCCGGTGAGCGTCGGCAACGCCTCCATTTCGATGGGCACCTGGACCACGTCACCCAGGATCGTCCAGGCGAAGGTCGGGCGGCTCCGCGCCTGCGGGTGAAACACGTAGACGTCGACACGGGTAGCGGGCAGGTCGTCGAGAAGCACCGTGGTGCCGGGCGGGACCTGCAGTGGGTTCAGTCGATGCCAGGGATAGGCGGGCGCGGGCATGCGGCCGCTGAGCCGCTGGGCACCGGTCGGGAAGACGTAGACCATGGCGTCGCCGCGTGCGCCAGCGATGGGCGGCACGGTGATCTCCATGGCGCAGGCGTCTCGCAGCACGACAAGAGCCAAGGTGTCGCCAGATGCTGGAAGCGGCAGACGCTCCGAGTAAGAAGTGAACCCCGGCGCGCTGACAATCAGCAGCGCGTTGCCTGACGCCCGGCGAGCGATGCGGTAGCCCCCCTCGGCGTCCGTGATCGTCTCGTGCCCGTCCAGGGACACGACGGCGCCGGCGATGGGAGCGTGGCGATCGCTGCGCACCGCCCCCGTCACCAGGCCGAAGCCTCCCAGATCGACTGAGAGGTCGACCACCTTGCGGTGCCGCAGCAGCAGCTCCCTCGTGCAGCGCGAACCGTCGCTACCCCATGCTGTCACCATGGCGAACCCTGGGTAGAGGTCGGTGGCGACGAAGCTCCCGTCCTCGCCGCACCCGATCTCAAGGCCCTTGTTGGGCCCGGCGTCGAAGCTCAGCGTGAAGCGTTCGCCCGGGCGGTCGACGCGACGCAAGGTGCCAGACACACTCGCGGTGCGACCCTCCCGCGGAACCGAGGGGCCGAAGTGTCCGCTGATGGCTGCCGCCTCCAGCCGCGAGCCAGCAGCTGCTCCGCTCTCCAGCAGCTCACCAATCGGGCCATGGTCTCCCTGATCATTGACGAAGGCTGAGAGCCCGAGGCTCGCCCGCACTGGCTCGACCGTCGGCATCTCGAGCACGGCCCGGGTGCCGCGTCCGTCGGCACCGCTCGCCGCGCTGTCGCCGCCCCCAGCGACCGACATGGCGAGCCAAACACAGGCGGCCAGGCTCCCGGCCAGGGACGAGAAGAGGAGGGGCCTGGTCATGGCTGGTACTCGTACGCGCCCATGTCCACCAACTGCGAGCCAGCTCCGCTTCCGTCGACGATGCGCGGGTTGCCGTCGAGGTCGATCGGCGGCAGGGGCTGGATGCCAGCCTGCGCCGGGTCGGTGTCGACAATGTTGAAGCCGGCGTCGATGCACGGCGAGTTGATCTTCAGACGCAGGTTGCCGCTGACCTCCGAGACGAACTGCGGGTCGAGGCCGATATTGGCCACTCCAATCAGTGCCGTCCCGCCGAGCCCAAGCCCTTCGACGCAAGTGAACTGGACCTGATTGAGCGCGGGGATACTCGAGGTGTTGCCAGCCACGTTGAGCTGACTGGGCTGATTGCCGGCACCGTTCAACCCCCGATTGCCCCAAAGCACGCTGTTCTGCGCGAACAACGACGGCCCTGAGAAGCCGCCGGTCATGACGAGACCACCCATGTTGGGGTAAGAAGAGGTGTTGCCAACAACGGTCGAGTTGAGCAGATGCAACTGGCTCGCCCCGATCGCCGAGTCGTTATCTGCGGAGATGGCGCCGCGACCGCCAGCATTCCCCCAAAACCGGCAGTTCAACAGGACCAGGTCGAGACCCAGGGCGAACTGCCTCCAGTGCATACCCGCTGCCGCGGTGTTGACACCGTCGGCAACGAAGTTGCCGACCAACTCGCAATCCAGCAACATCGCTCCCGCGGTGAACAGTCCTCCCGCAGGGATCCCCGCGCCGCCCGAGTTTTGCGAGACCTGAGTCCGCTCCAGCCGAACGGGCGTATACACGAAGGGTCCACTGAGCGGGGCTGCGTAGATCCCTGCGGATTGCTGGGAGCCGTTCGTCGTGTTGGAGGCCGTGTTCAGGCTCACCTGGCAATCCAGCAGCACCGTCCCCGGGGCCTCCGTGAACAGACCAGCGCCGCGCATGCCGCCAAACCCGGTTCCTGCGCTCGACTCGCCGTTGGCCAGGATTGTGCAGCGGTCGAACAGCGCACCGGTCGAGTTGCGGTTCACCGCGGCCCCCGCGCCCGCTTGGGTGGCTTGGTTGTTGTAAATCAGCAGATTCCGGAACCTCTGCTCCCCCTCGACAAAGAGACCGCCGCCCGAGTTGGTCGAATCGACGCCGGTGATGATCACGTCTGCGTTGCCGTCCATGACGGTGAAGCCGTCCAGGGCTCCAGAGCCCCCGGGCGGACCCCAGACCACCGAGTAGCTGTTGTCCGCGTCACTGGAGAGGATGCCGATGTTGCCCGACAGAAGCGTCTGGTTGGTGAGCGGGTTGGGGTCGCGCTCGCCGAGGATGGTCTCGCTGCCCACGAACCCGCCGTAGACCGTCACGTTGTCCGGGAGCATGAACGCGGCCGTGCGATCGCTGGGGTTGCTGGCCGTCACCGGGGTGTGCAGGCCCTGGGCCACCCAGATGACTGACACGTCGTCGGAGGGGATCCCGTTCTGGTTCAGCATGACGGCCGTGGCGAGGGCGGTCGCCAGCGGCTGCGCGTCGTCCCAACTCAGCCCTGAAGCCAGCGGGTCGCCGTCGACCCGAGCGTAGACCGTGTTGGCGGGGATCAGCGGGAAGGGATCCGCCAGGTCGTCCAGCCCGTCAGAGTCGGTGTCCGGGTTGAGCGGGTCTGTGCCGGAGACTAGCTTCTCCTGATTGTCGTCAAGCCCGTCGCCGTCGCTGTCGGCGAAGCGCGGATCGGAGTAGACCATCTTGGGGTACACCAAGTCGGTAAGGGTCGTGCCCGAGACGGGGTTGACGCCCGCCATCCAGCCGACCTTGACCTCGTCGGCGTCGAGCAGTTCGTCGCCGTCCGTGTCGTCGTCCAGGTCATTCGTGCCGTAGAAAGCCTCCTCGATCTCATACAGCCCGTCGCCGTCCTGATCGCGGGTGTAAGCCAGGCGGTAGCTGTCACCGGCGTCCACCCTGATCGAATTGAAGTCGACGATCGGCCCGGCGAAGTCGGGATCGTTGGGCGTGTTGCTGATCACGGTCCAGAACGCCGTCGGAGGGTCCGCCTCTGTCACGCCTCCGGTGTAGGTCTTGCCCTTCACGCTGGCGAGCACATGGAGTCCTGTGCCGACGAAGACGCCCGAACCAGGTGCGGTCTCGACCATCTTCTCCTCGACGGTGTAGCCGCCGACGGGCAGCGACCCCGGCGTGCCCTCTGCAATGCCCAGGATATCGTTCAAGACCTCCTGCATCGTGACACCGGCGAGGTTGCCCGAGGCGTCGCGCCTGGCGTTGGTGGCGACCCGGTAGCTCTCAATCTGCCCCGCTCCGAAATCGATCTCGACCAGGGCGGTCTGAGTGAACGTGTTCTCGGTAATGAAGTCGAAGTCGATCCCATCGGCGTTGGTCATATCAAAGACGCTGGGCTGTAGGATCAGCGAGCTCGGATTGGAGAGGAATGACTTGATCACCGCGGCGTCTACGTCCGTGGACGACACCTGGAGCACGGGCGACCCTTGGCCGGGTGCCAGTGTGACCTGACTCAGCGCGGGAGTCAGCGTTCCCATCACCTTGAAGCCCTGCTCGGCTCCCGGAATCGACGGTGGCTCGAACTTGAGCACGGTGACGCCGAGGTTGGTCAGGGTAAAGGTCGACAGGCCATCGTTGACGAGCTGAATGCCCATGCTGATCGTGCCTGAGGACGATGTTTCGGTCATCTCTGTCGAGTCGCTGAAGTACTGCGAGTAGGACTCACCCGACTCCTTGGCTGACTCGCTGGTCATCGAGAAGCCGGTCTCCTTGGCGACATCGATCGAGGTGCCGTAGGTGAATCCCAGCTCGGTGGAGACACTCGTCTTACCCGACGGCGGGACGCTCGCGTCCGCCTCCACGCTGACGGTGGTCTTGATGCTCTCCTCCCAGTAGGCACCCACAGCCATGGACGAGCTGCTGCTGTTCTCCAGCGCCTGCGACGAGCTGGTGCTCTTGCTGAACTCGGTGCCGTACTCGATCGACTGGCCGACCGTCTCGGAGTACTCGACGTTCAGGCGCACGTCGAGGTCGCCCACCACGTCGAGCTTCGACGTGGGCAGCTCTGCGATCAGCGGGTGGAAGAACGAGCTGCCCAGCTCCTCGAAGTCGGTGCGGCTGTCGCCGTCGGTGTCGGCCAGGGTCGGCGAGGTGCCCAGGGTGTTGACCTCGAAGCCGTCGAACAGCAGGGGGTTGGGCGACAGGTTGCCGCCGGGCCCGCGGGCGTCCGCGTCGGTGTCGACGCTGGTCGGCGAGGTCAGCCACTGCTGCCACTCTTCGGCATCGGTTAGCTGGTCGTTGTCGGTGTCATCGTCGTTGGGGTCGGTCTTGATCGCGTACTCGACGAAGTCATCCAGGCCGTCATCATCGCTGTCCGGGTCGCTGGGGTCGCTGAAGACGACCTTGATCACCGCGGTGTCGATGCCGAAACCTGTCTCGTCGACGACGATCAGCCAGCCCTGAATCTCCTGCTCGTCGGTCAGGCCGTCGCCGTCGGCGTCGGTGCCGGTGCCCACGTTGCCGGGCGGCGACAGGGGAACTGGGCTGGGCCCCGAGAGCTTCGGCCGCGCGGTCCCGGTCGACTGTTGCGCCGCCGTCGGTGTCACGGAGAGCGCTACGGCAACACAAGGCGCCCAGAGCAGAGTCAACGGAGACTTGATCACGTGGAGATCCTCATGAGTGGAACACTGCAGATGGAAATGTCGACACAGAGGTCGTCTTTAGGCGAGGAGGCTCTGTGCGATCAAAGCCGAACCCCTGCCTCCCTCTACAGCGCCAACGGCGCACGAGCGACCCAGCCGAATCTCTCACGGCCCTTCGAGCAGGGGTAAGATGACACCAGACGAGCTGACTCATGGAAGACACCCCCTCCCGTTCCCCGCATGACGACAACTTGTCCGGGCCTGTCGACGGCCTGCCAAGTGCAGAACAGCTCGTGCCCCTGGTCTACGACGAACTGCACCGCCTGGCCAAGCGCTTCCTGTCCCGCGAACGCCACGGCCACACCCTGCAGGCCACGGCCCTCGTCAACGAAGCCTGGCTGCGAGTCGGCGAGCACAGCGACATCGACAAGGAGCACTTTCTGGCCCTCGGTGCCCAGGCCATGCGCAGGGTGCTGGTCGACCACGCCCGGCGACGGGGCCGGCTCAAGCGCGGCGGCGAGTGGCAGCGCGTCACATTGGCCGAGCCGGTCACACCTGGCGGCTCGCGTGACGTGGATCTGGTCGAGATCAACGATGTCCTCGACCGGCTCGCAAAGCGCGACGAGCGCTCCGCCAAGGTGGTCGAGCTGCGCTTTTTCGGTGGCCTGAACATCGCCGAGACCGCCCGCGTCCTCGGCATCTCAAGGAGTTCCGTGGACAACGACTGGTATGCAGCCCGGGCCTGGCTGGCAAGGGAGCTACGGGACAAGGACGAAGCGTGACCGAGGTCTCTTTCGGTCGCGTGAAGCAGCTCCTGGGTGAGTTGCGCTCCATGTCCCTTGAGCAGCGTGAGGCTCACCTCGGCCGGGAGTGCGGTGACGATCAGGCCCTGCGCCTCGAGGTCGAGTCGCTGTTGGCGGAAGCCGAGCGCCAGCCAGCGTTTCTGCGGGAGGCGGCGGCGGATGCTGCCGGGCTGTTCGACCTCACCACCCCCGAGGGCCTCGCAGCCAGGGAAGGCGCCCAGCCGGTGACTGTGAATGGCTACCGCATCCTGCACCGCATCGGCGCCGGTGGCATGGGCGCCGTCTACGAAGCTGAGCAGGACAACCCGCGGCGGCGCGTGGCTTTCAAGATGATCCGCGCGGGCCTCGTGACCCACGAGACGTTGCAGCGGTTCCGACGTGAGGCCGAGTTGCTCGGGCGGCTTCAGCACCCAGGGATCGCCCAGATCTATGAAGCTGGTACGGCCGACCTGGGTGACGGCGAGCAACCGTATTTCGCCATGGAGCTGGTTGAGGGCCGACCGCTCACCAGCTATGCGAACGAGCAGGGCCTCGATACGACCGCGCGGCTACAGCTTTTTGCCTCCGTCTGCGACGCCGTACACCATGCCCACCTCAAGGGTGTGGTGCACCGCGACCTCAAGCCCGACAACATCCTGATCGCCGAACACTCGACAAGCTCGACAGGCACTGCCATGGCCATAGGCGCCTCGCCAGGTCAGCCCAAGGTCCTCGACTTCGGCGTGGCGCGCGCCACGGACCCAGCCTCCCAGCTCATCACCATGCAGACCCACACCGGTCAGCTCGTGGGCACTCTGCCCTACATGAGCCCGGAGCAGGTCATGGGAGAGAGCGATTCGATCGGCGTCCGCAGCGACGTCTACTCGCTGGGAGTGCTGCTCTTCGAGCTGCTCGGACGCCGACTGCCATACGATCTTCAGGGGCAGCCCCTACCCGAGGCTGCGCGCATCATCCGCGAGGAGAATCCAGACCGGCTCGCGTCCATCGACACCGTCTTTCTGGGAGACCTGGAGACGATCGTCGCCAAGGCCCTCGAGAAGGAGCCGGAGCGACGATACGGGTCAGCCGCAGAGCTGGCCGCCGACATCTTGCGGCACCTGCACCACGAACCGATCACGGCTCGGAAGGCCAGCAGCCTGTACCAGCTGCGCAAGTTTGCGCGCCGCAACAAGGCCCTCGTGATCGGCACCAGCGTCGCCTTCCTGGCCCTGATTCTCGGGCTGGCCTTTTCGATCCGCTTCGGCCTTCGCGAGGCGCACGAGCGCTCCCTGAGAGAAGAGAACGAAGCCGAAGCACGCTTTGCCACCTACCGGGCGCAACTCGGCATGGCCCTCATCGCCCAGGACCCGGCCGTGGCAGTCGAAGCCCTGGCGGAGGCACCAGCTGAATACCGGGGATGGGAATACGACTGGTTGTCCTCGCGGGTTGCGCCCCTGCGTTTCAACTACCAGGTCGCCAATCTCTCGGCCGACGGAGGGGCGGAGAGCGCCAGCGACGCCTCCGGTCCTGGCAAGAGTTCGAGCCCCATCCCGGGCGCCGTGGCGTTCCGGGACGGCGCTCCCGTGTACGCCCACGCAGGAGCCGATGGCCTTCACCTCGTCGACCTCGAGACAGAGGCGAGTCGGTTGATCGCCCCTGGGCTGGGGCACGTCCGTGCTGTGGCGCTGTCCTCCGACGGGAGTCACGTAGCGGCGGTCGCCGCCCAGCCGACCCGCCTGCTCGTCTGGCGTCTGGCGTCAAGCACAGCCGAACTGCGACTCCAACGCGACCTTCCCGACGATTGCAATAAGCTGGCCCTGAGCACGAATGGGGAACGCGCCGCCATCCACGCGATGAATGGCGACACTCGCGTGTTCGACCTGGCTGACGGCGAGACCGTGATGTCCTTCACTCTGCCGTCTGTCGCAGAGTCCTTGGTGCTCTCGCCAGATGGCTCCCAGCTCGCCCTGGGAAACCGAAGGGAGAGAACGCGGCTCGTCAACGCCAAGGGCGAGAGTCGCCTGCCCTTCACGAGCCGCACCCTCGCTCGAGGACCGGATGGCCGTCGCATCGTTTCCTCCAGCGAAAAGGGACTCCGCCTGCATTCACTCGACACCCATGAACCTGACAGATTCATGGGCAACTACACCGACATCCCCCTTGCTCTGGCGTTTTCCCACGACGGTGCACAAGTGGCCAGTGCCACACGGGACCGTGTCACCGTGTGGCACGCTCAATCCGGAGAGCGTCTCTCCAACTTCGCGGCGCCGGCAGCGGAGATCGCCCGGGGACACTCTCTCGCCTTCAGTCCGAGCGGCGAGGTGCTGCTCGCAAGAACGAACACCGGGGCTTGTGCCTGGGGACTGGGCGAGCACAGCAGCCTGACTCTGGAGGGTGAACTGGCCTTCGGCTACGAGGCCGTCTTCAGTCCCGATGGCCAACTCGTGGCCGCCGCAGGCGGCGGAGGCGAGGTCAGGATCTGGGACGCCTTGTCCGGGGCCAGCCTGGCCGTGCTGCCCACCGAGCTGAGGAACGCGTTCGCACTCGCCTTCTCAGAGGACGGCTCCCGGCTCATCGCGGCCTCGGGCAAGCTGGCCCATGTCTGGGACCCGGCCCTTGGCATGGACAGTCGCGAGGACCTCCAGCGAGGCGACGGACCGCCGATCCTCTCGGTACCGAAGGGCGCCTGGTTCGACCTCAGCGGCGGGGGTAGCCGGATCACCAGCTACGAAGGCTACCGGCAGTGGATCGTCAGTAGCCGTGACGGCCAACGCCTGCTGCGAGGCACAGAGCAGGGCTTTGAGCTGATCGACAGTGCGACCGGCAACGTGCTGGCCTCGTCGTCAGCGGCGTCTCTCGCGGAATCAAAGCTCGCCGACAAACAACCAGCCGTAGCGCTTTCTCCTGACGAGAGCGGTGCTGCGACGGGCTACGTCGATGGCAGCATCGCCCTCTGGGACCTCGCCACAGGCGAACGGCGGGTCGAGCTGTCCGGCCACGGCGACCTCGTGTACTCGCTCGATTACTCTCCGGACGGCACGCGGCTGGTCAGCGGCAGCCGCGACGGCACATTGCGGCTGTGGGACGTCGATCACCAACGCTCCCTGCTCGTGCTCCGGGGCCACGACGACTATGTGCACTCGGTGCGCTTCAGCCCGGACGGCACGCGCATCGTCTCGTCATCCGGTGACGGTAGCGTCCGCCTCTGGGACTCCCGTCCGTTGACCGAGCGACGCCGTGCGGAGGCCCAAGACGCGGCACGGGTGGCAGCGCTTCGGCCGCGCGTCCGGCAACTGATCGACGAGTTGAGGGCGGGCACCGCTGTCGCCGCCCAGTTGCGCTCCGACCGTGAGCTCACAGAAGCTGAACAGGGCACCGCGCTACGCCTACTGATGTTGGAACTAAACGGGCCGTAAGTGCCCCCAGAGCCCAGTGCCAGCGAAGCCAGCTCGCCATCGTGCGCAGCGGTGCCGGAGTCTCCGCGCAACCCTACGGCCCCGAGGGCTCCTCCAACTGCACACCCAGCCCATCGGCGATGCGGTTCGCGTAGGCGAAGTAGGCCACCACCAGGTTCGTCTGCAAGATGGCCTCGTCGGACAGCCCCACCTCGCGCAACGGGTCCAGGTCGCGCTCGACCATGGCGGCTGGCGTGCGGGTGAGCTTGTCGGCGTAGACCAGCAGGGCCCGCTCCCGGTCGGTGAGGTCGGCGGAGCGCCAGTCTTGCAACAACTGGGCGATCCAGGCGGCGTCACGGCCTTCGCGGCGGCGGACGAGGCGGGCCAGACCGGCCCGGTGGTGCGCCACTCAGTAGCGACAGCCATTGGTGTTCGAGACCACCAGCCCGATGAGTTCCCGTTCGTAGGTGAGCACCTCGCCTGGCTTGTGCAGGATCGTGTGGTAGAGCCGGGCGTGATCGCCCAGGGTCGCCGGCAACAGCGAGTGCACCTTGAGAATGTGGTCGACCTTGCCCGTGGCCGGGTCCCGGTCCTTGGCGTAGGCCTCCGCCAGCTCGCCGGTGGCCTGGTCTTCGGGGACGGTGGCGATCCAGGCCACCCGTCGCCGGGCGCGCTCGCCGTCGGTCAGCGGGTTGCAGCTGTCCTCTGTTTCGTGGTGGTCGTTCATGTCGTCGTTGTCGTTCATGGCCAGGCTCCGCGGCGGACGGCTGCCGATCTTCATACCTTGACGGCGATCTGGGCACAGATCGTAAGCTCGGCGCGGCTCAAACGGCTCCATTCATCGCCACGCGCCACTCATCGCCACGCCTCGGAGACCTCGCCCATGTTCATCCCCATGCTGCAGCGCCAGCTCGGCTTCAACCAGTTCGCCATCGAGAAGAACCTGGAGGGTCTCACCGACGACGAAGCGCTGCAGACTCCCGTGGCCGGGGCCTCCAGCCTGAACTGGGTGCTTGGGCACATCCTGGCCACACGTCGCTACCTGCACCAGATGACTGGCACCCAGGCACCGTGGGAGACGGGCGACCTCGACGTCTACAACCGGGGGACCTCTCCCGACAGCGCGAGCGCCGTGCCCCTGTCGACGTTGCTGAGCCACTTCGCCGCGTCCCAGACTGCGCTCATGGAGGGCTTGAGCGCCATGAGCGAGGCGGACATGCAGGCGGAGCCGAAAGACGTGCCCCTCGGCGAGAAGAGCAAGGCCGAGGCGTTCAGCGGGCTGTCCTTTCACGAGGCCTATCACGCGGGGCAGCTGGGGGTGCTGAGGCGGGCCGCAGGAAGAGACGCCGCCATCTCCTGAGCCGCGCCTGAGCAACTTCACAACTCCGACCGTTGACGGCGACCGGCGCCCACAAAGACACTGCGTCCATGGGACGACTCGCCGGATTCATCACACTGTTGCTGGGCCTCGCAGCGGTCATCGCGGCCTGGTGGTGGCTGGGCCAGGAGCGGGAGGACGGGGGCGACGACTTCGGCCGCCCGCCGTTCGTGCTGCCGGTCACCCTGACCACCGTCGAGCTCGACGACATCCACCCCTCCATCAGCCTCACGGGGACGGTGCGCTCCCACCGCTGGGCAAATCTGGCCCTCGAGGTCTCGGGCACGGTGAGCGAGCTCTCCGCGCGCAAGGCCGACAAGGTGCGCGCCGGACAGCAGCTCGCCCGACTCGCCGACCAGGACCACGCCCTCGAGCTGGCCCGCAGCGAAGCCGACCTGGCCGTCTCCCGCAGCAACCTGTCCCGGCTGGCCGCTGGCGAACGGAGCGAGGTGCTCGCCCGACTCTCTGCCGAGGTGGACGCCGCAGCAGCCGAGGCCACCCTGGCCAAACTCGAGGTGCAACGGCGCCAGAGCCTGGCCGCCAGCAACGACGTCTCACGCTCAGAACTCGACCAGGCCCTGGCCACCGAGCAGGCCGCCAATGCTCGTCACGTCGCCTCAACTCAACGCCTGGCAGAGGCGGTCGCGGGCACCCGCAGGGAAGACCTCGACGTCGCGGCAGCTCAGGTCAAGGCCGCCGAAGCCCGGCGTGACCAGGCGGCCCGCGCCCAGGCCAAGACGATCTTGCTCTCGCCCTGGGACGGCACCATCGTGAATCGCTACCACTCGGTGGGCGACGTCCTGTCCCCGGGGGCGCCTCTGTTCGAGCTGGCCGATCTGGCCAACCTCGAGGTCGAGGTGGAGGTGCCCGCCGAGTACGCCCTGCGCCTGGGCGACCGGCCCGCGGTCGTCCTCACCGTCGACGAGGCCCCTGACTTCAGCCTCTCCGCCGTGCTCGACGCAGCGGTGCCCACCGCCGACCGCGTCAGTCGCAACTTTCTCGGGCTGGTGCGCCTGACCGCCGACGCCGCGACCCAGGCCGTGTTGCACCCGGGCATGTTCGTGCGCGTCGAACTGGCCCTGCGCTCCGCTACCGACATGCCCGTGGTGGCCAGCGACGCCGTCCGCATCACCGACGACGGCGCCGTCGTGGTGCTGGCCGACGAGACCGGATCCGGCGCGGGCGCCAGCCTGACTGCCCGCTTCGTGCCCGTGCGCATCGTCGCCAGCGCCAACGGCCGCTCCGCCGTGCAGGCCCTGGCGGGCGAGCTGAACCCAGGCGACCGGGTCGTGCTCACCGGTGTCGACAGCGCCTACCCCGGCGTGCCCCTGGGCCCCCGGTCGAGCGGCGACCACGCGGACAGTACTGACAGCGCAGACGGCGCGCCATGAACCCGATCCAGGCGGCGGTCGAACGGCCGTACACCATCGCGGTGGCGGTGATCCTGGCGGTGCTCTTCGGTGTGCTGGCGTTGCTGGACATCCCCGTGCAGCTCAAGCCCAACGTGGCCACGCCGCAGATCGGCATCGCCACCACCTTCCGTGGCGCCAGCGCGGTCGAGGTCGAAGAGCAGCTGACCCGCGAGCTCGAAGAGGTGTTGCAGAGCGTCGAAGGCCTGGTCGAGATGGTCAGCACAAGCTCTGAAGGCGTGAGCAACGTCAGCCTCGAGTTCGCCTACGGCACCAACACCCAGCTGGCCGTGGTCGACGTGATCAACAAGCTCAGCCAGGCTTCGCGGCTGCCACTCGAAGCCGACGAGCCCGTGGTCACCATCGACGCCACCCTGGGGCGCGACACGGTCATGTGGATCGTGGTGGGCTCTGGCTACGACCCGGACACCGTGCGGCGCATCGTCGAAGAGGACATCAAGGCCCGCATCGAGCGACTCCCGGGGGTGGCCTCGATCTTCATCGCCGGTGGCGCCGACCGCGAGGTGCAGGTGCGCATCGATCCGGACGAGCTGGTGGCGCGGGGCATCGCCATCGGTGATCTGTTGTCGGCCCTGTCCCGGGGCAACATCAACGTGCGTGGCGGCACGGTGGAGACCACCGGGCGGCAGCTGGTGGTGCGCACCGTGGGTCGCGCCCCGGACATCGAGCAGCTGGGCCGCATCATCGTCAAGGAGACAGCCGCCGGTTCGGTGCGCCTCGACGAGGTGGCCAGGGTGGTCGACACCCACCAGGAGATGACCGGCTTCGTCAACATCAACGGCGTGGACGGGGTGGCCCTGGGGGTCAACCGGCGCCTGGACGCGAACGTTCTTGAACTCGATGACGCGCTGGTTCAAGCCCTGCACAAGATCAACGCCCAGTACGCTGCCCGGGGCATCGACATCCACCTCTGGCCCACCTACCAGGAGACGGACTACATCCGCCAGGCCTTGTCGTTCGTGACCAACAACCTGGTGCTGGGGTCGATCCTTGCGGTGGTGGTGCTGCTGCTCTTTCTGCGCAGCGGCAGATCGGTGCTGGTCATCGCCCTGTCCATCCCCATCTCGCTGATCACGGTGTTCATCGTGCTCAGCGCTCTGGGGCGCACGCTCAACGTGATCACTCTCGCGGGTATCGCCTTCGCCAGCGGCATGGTGGTGGACAACGCCATCGTCGTGCTGGAGAACATCTTCCGGCATCTGGAGCAGGGCAAGAGCTCGCTGGCCGCAGCCATCGCCGGGGGGCGCGAGGTGTGGGGAGGCGTGCTGGCCTCGACCCTCACCACCATCGCCGTCTTCGTGCCCATCCTGCTGCAGGCCGACGAGGCCAGCGCGTTGTTCGCGGACATGGCCCTGGCCATCTCGTCTGCGGTGGCCTTGTCGCTGGTGGTGGCTCTGACCGTCGTGCCGGTCATGGCCTCCCTGCTCTATCGCAAGTCGGCCCCGGCCGGTGTGGTGGCCGCCTCGGAGACCCCCACAGACTCAGCGGCCCACACCGGGCTCGGTCTCGTGGGGCGGCTCTACAACCGCTTCACCGATGCGCTCTGCCGACGGAGCGCAGCGGCCACCGCGGGCAAGGCTGGCTTCTCGCTGTTGGTTCTGGCCATGGCCCTGGCCTCTCTGCGACTCACGCCCCCGGCCGAGTACCTGCCCACGGGCAATCGCAACCTGGTCTTCTTCTTCGCCGACCCGATCCCGGGTACGCGCCCCGAAGCGGTGCGGGAGAACTTCGCCGCCTTCGAGCAGTTCGCCCTGTCCCAACCTGAAGCCGACCGCATGTTTGCCGTGGGCGGACGGTTCTTCAATGGCGGCGGCATCGTGCTCAAGGACGAGTTCTCCGACGCGGCGACCTTGGCGGACTTTCACCAGCGGCTCTTCCGGCCTGCGGGAGACATGCCCGGCTTTCGCTTCGTGGTGCCCGTGCGCAGCAGCCTCTTTGAAGACCCGGGCAAGCAGTTCGAGGTCGAGCTGTCGGGCCCCGACCTGGCCGGGCTGGAGCAGGCCAGCGCCCTGCTGGAAGCCCGGCTCGCCGCCGTCCCCGGCATCGACTTCGTGCGCAACTCGCTGGTCATGGGCCGGCCGCAGCTGACCGTGTCCATTGATGAGAATCGCGCCAAAGACCGAGGGCTCGACACGGCCTCCATCGGCGAGGTGGTCTCCACGGTGGTGGCCGGGCGGCGAGTCTCGGCCTTGATCGACGCGGGCCGCGAGGTCGAGGTGAACGTGGTCGCTCCCCAGGCCCGGGTGTCCACCCCCGCCGAGCTCGCCGCGCTGAACTTCATCGCCGCCGACGAGCGGGTGGTCAACCTCGGCTCGGTGGCCACGGTCGAACAGACCATCGGTCCCCAGAGCATTCGGCGACTGGAGCGTGAACGCAACGTGCTGCTCACGGTGAACATCGCCACGGACGCTGCCCTCGAGCGGGTGGTGGCCCAGGTCGAAGACGAGGTCTTCCCTGCGCTCTCCGCAGAGCTGGGCCCGGCCTACACCTTGGGCGTGGGCGGCTCAGCGGACAAGCTCAAGCAGACCCTGCAATCGCTCTCCGGCGGTTTCGGTTTCTCGGTGCTGATCATCTACCTGCTGCTGGTGTCGTTGTTTCGCAGCTGGGTCACACCCATCGTCATCCTGGTCACCGTGCCCCTGGCTCTCACCGGCGGGCTGCTGGGGATTCGCGTGGCCCACGAACTCTCCGGCGGCCAGGCGGCCTTCGACGTCATCGCCATGTTGGGCTTCGTGATTCTGGCCGGGCTGGTGGTGAACAACGCCATCCTGATCGTGCACCAGGCCAACAACTTCCGCGCCGACGGAGTCGACCGACGGCGG
>Ga0209992_10002152_pt1 | contig 18711 bp, 14 predicted proteins | sample 2SBtaG_2_FD_182564 | JGI IMG/M metagenome (GOLD analysis project Ga0209992, IMG submission 182564) | Deep subsurface microbial communities from Kolumbo volcano to uncover new lineages of life (NeLLi) - 2SBTROV12_ACTIVE470 metaG (SPAdes)... | ecosystem: Environmental > Aquatic > Marine >... | reverse complement strand
GCGACACAGCGGCCCGAAACAGGCTGATCCGGCGAGATACGTCGCGCCCAGGCGACACAGCGGCCCGAAACAGGCTGATCCGGCGAGATACGTCGCGCCTCAGCCCGCCGCGAACTCCATGCGCAGGAGCGCCACCTCGACGACCGTGGGGACCGTCTTTCGGAACGCCGGGCCCGCGATGTCGGCGAGCACCCAGCCCACCATCACGACGTTCAACAGCGGGATCGCGTAGCTCGCCACCAGCGCGGCCTTCCGCGCGGCCGTCCCCGCCGCGGCGCGCCCGACGGTCGCGAGCACGATGCGCTTCACGACCGCGGCGACGGCCTGCTCTCCGACCGCGTTCACCAGCGCCGCCAGGCTCCCCGCGGCCCAGGCGCCGTGCTTGAGGATCGACCCGAGCTCGGACGCGTCGCGCTTCGCCGCCTTCAGGGCCCCCCGCAGCTCCTCCTCGATGACCGCCCGCTCCTCGTCCGACGCCTTCTGCAGGTACCGCTCGAGCACCGCGTCGAGCACCCGACCCTCGGTGACGGCCTCGGTCTCCTGCTTGCCGACCTTCAGCTTCAGCTTGCGGGCGACGTCGCGGACGACCTTGTCGTAGTCGACGCCGTGGCCGCCGCGGAACATCGACGCGATCGAGTTCGCGCCGTCGAGGCGGATCTCGGCGACCAGCTCGGCGATCCCGTCCTCGGGATCGATGCCGTGGCGGTCGAAGAGCGCCGCCAAGCGCTCGGGGGACGCCCGCTGCACCTGCAGCAGCACCCCGATGAGCCGGTCGTTCGCCGCCTTCACGCGATCGAGCCCTCCCGTCTCCGCGCCGCCAGCACCACCCCGGAGGCCGCGCCCAGGACCATCAGCCCCAGGGACACCCCGCGACGGACCTGGAACGACTTGCGTCGCCCGATCGTGCACCACGTGGCGAAGTGCTCGCAGTTGCGGAAGAGGAGACGATACGCCCCGAACCCGTCGGCGAGCGCGCGCTCGGCCCGGCCCACGACCTCCGAAGGCACCAACCCCCGCGGCGCGGGCACCAGGATCGCGCGACCGCCACGCAGGAACTCGTCCAGCGTGCACTCCACGATCGTCGCCGAGCGGCCACGCAGGGGCTCGCCGTCGAAGTGGATCACGCGCCCGCGACCGACGTAGACGCCGTGGTGGGTGTAGGTCGACAGGAACCGACGGACCTTGACGTGGCTCCCGGGTTCCAGGCCGTGCGGGGCGACGATCACGCGATCACCGCCGCGAGCCCGAGCTTCGTGCCCAGCGAGCCCAGCGCTCCGACGCCGAACAGGACCCCGGGCGCCAGGGGCCCCAGCAGGGCGACGGCCCCGGTCGCCAGCGCCACGCCCGCCATCCCCGCGGCCGCCCCGGTCCCCGCCTCCTTGAGCACGAACACCCGCGCCTCGGCGTTCGTCATCTCGCCCGCCTGCACCGCCTTCACGGCGCGCACCGTCGCGAACCCGGCGTCCAGCACCGCCCCCACCGCGCCCGCCTTGCCCACCACCGAGAGGGAGCGCGCGGCAGCGGCCCCGGCGGTCATGGCGGCCGGCCCGGCGACGGCCTTCCTCCCCTCCCCCTCGAGCACCCGGGCCGCGATCTTGGGGGCGACCTGCTTCATCCCCCGCTCCACGCCGCCGCTCACCCAGTCGCGCGCCGACTCGCGGACCGCGTCGCTGAGGACGTCCTTGCCCCCGGCGTCGAAGAGGACGGCCCCCGCCTCCCCGACGGCGAGCGCGGCCTTCCCGGTGAGGGTGCAGCGGACGTGGGCGTTGGCGGCGGCGACGGTCTGTTCGGTGAGATCGGTCATGGGGGCTCCGAGAAACTCGATTCACCGCCTCTCTTCGCAGGGATCGTGCCGGCCCCCGAACCGACGGACGTCGCCCCGCGAGAGGACTTCGAGGGGGTCGGGTGATGAACTACGTTATAACTACCTGTACAGATGTCGAACGTCCGGCTCCTCAACACGCTCCTGCAGGCCTGCGAGCTTCACCCCGCCGGCGACCTCGCCCTGCGCGTGGCCGTCGCCCGGGCCCTGGACAGCCGCCTGGAGGCCACCCCGGACGCGTGGGGCTTCACCTGCCCGACGGGCCATCGAGATCGGGTGGTCGGGGCGCTGGTCGCCTTCGGCCGCGCCGGCTCCGAGCGTCGGTACGACCAGGCCTACCGGGTGGGCGACGACGCGCTGCAGCAGGCCTTCGACCTCGTCTTCGGCGCGGATCCTCGGCTGGTCCTGCTGCTCGACGCCCCGCCGCCCCGACGCCTGCTCGTCCTCGGGGAGACCGGCGTGGGGAAGGAGCGCATGGCCCGCATCGTCGGGCGCGCCCTGGCCGCCCTGAGCGGCGGGGGCGACGTCCGCGCCGTGAGCGCCGCCGAGTTCCCCGAGTCCCTGCTGGAGTCGGAGCTGTTCGGCTACGCCCGGGGCGCGTTCACGGGGGCGGTGAAGGACCACCCGGGGCTCTTCGCGTCGCTGGGGCCCGGCGACACCCTCTTCCTCGACGAGCTGGGGTCGGCGTCCCTCGCCCTGCAGGCCAAGCTGCTGCGCGTCCTCGAGACGGGGGAGTTCACTCGGCTCGGGGAGACGAAGACGCGGCGCGCGGTGTTCCACCTGGTGGCCGCCACCGGCCTCGACGCGACGGAGATGCAGGACCCGCACCGGCTGCGCCCCGACCTCCTGCATCGGCTCGCCGCGGGCGTCGTCTCCCTGCCCCCGCTGCGCGCGACCCTGGGCGGCGACAAGCGGGCCGCGCGGCGCTTCCTCGAGGTCTTCATCGACCGCGAGATCCACGACCTGCGCGCCCGCACCCCGACGGATCACCACGCGAGCCTCGACATGCTGCTGCTTGCCCCCGCCGCCCTGGCTCGGGACATCGTCCGACACGCCCGGGGCTACTCCTGGCCGGGCAACCTCCGCCAGCTCCGGAGCCTCGTCCAGCGCGCCCTGTTCGAGGGCCGCGAGCACGTCCCCCGCCTGTGCGCCGCGATGCGGCTGCTGCACCCGGGGGCGGTCGCGGGGGGACCGGCGCCCGCCGACCTCAAGGCGCACCTCGAGGCGACCGAGCGAGCCGCGTACGCCGCCGCCGCCGAGGACGCCGGGACGATCGAGGACGTGGCGCGGGCCCTGGGCGTCACCCGCCAGACGGCCGCCCGGCGCATGCGGCGCTTCGAGCTGCGGCCGGGCGTTGCGTGAGCCGGCGTTACGTGAGGAAAGGTCGCCGCCCGAATACTCTCGTCATGACTCGCTCGCTGCTCCTGTGCGCCTCCCTCCTCCTCTCCGGCTGCGCAACCGACGTCGGCGAGGCCGATCCGGACGGGCGCCGGTCCCCGGACCCGGAGGCGGAGGGCCCCGGCTGCGACGCAGAACTGGAGTGGGACGACCTCTGTCTCGGGCAGGACCTCCTCCTGTGGGACCGCGGCGACGACCCCTGCCCCGAGTTCTGGGAAGCGGTGGACGCCGACGGCCCGGACTGGCTGCCGATGGGCTCTTCCGGGGGGCCGTCGGTGCAGGACCTCGCGCTCCCCGTGGCGGTCGACGGCCTCGAGCTCCGCTTCCTCCGCTCCGAGGACGGCGTGTACTCCGGCCCGACCGTCGTGGACGCCGCAGGGACGCTGTGCGGCGACGCCTCGGACCCCGCAGCCTGCGCCGCAGCCGTGGACGCGCCCCCCGACCCCGTCGACGGGATCCGGAAGGACTGCTGGTTCGACTGCACCCACTACTTCCTGGTGTGGTCCCGCGGCGACGAGGTGGGCTTCGTCGACGACCTCTCCGCCCTCGTGGACTTCCTGGGCCCCGTCGACACCCCCACCGAGGCGGCGTTGGCGGTCTTCTCCTGGACCGACATGGACTGGCACGGCGAAGGGTCCGAGCGCTTCGAAGGGCGCGTGCGCCGCGCCGACGTGGGGTACGAGGCGGTCGTGTACGACCTGATCATCCGCAACTACGTGATCCGGCACGACCGCGTGCTGCTGCACATCCCCCCCGAGGGTCGGCCGACCACGCTGGAGCGCGCGATCCACGAGGTGCAGTCGGGCGCCCCGGGGGATCAGTCGGCGTCGGGGTGGGTGACGGCGATCCGGCGACGGGTGGGGACCCGCTCGGCCCGGGAGACGTGGCCTCCCATCCAGTGCACGACGACCGAGTCGACCACGTCCACGTCGCCGAGCCCGAAGTGCAGTGAGGCGGGGCCCTCGGCCTGCCCGCGGAGGTTGTGCAACTCCCGGATCTGCCGCCGCCCGCCGCCCCAGACGACCTCGACGCGCGCGTGGTGCCCCTCGGCGTTCTCCGCCGGTCCGTGCATGGAGATCTCGAGCCAAGCGCCCGCGCTGCAGCGGTTCATGAACAGCTGCGGGGTGTCGAGCGGCCCGGCGACGACGATGTCCAGGAAGCCGTCGCCGTCGAAGTCCGCGGTCGCGAGGCCGAGGTCGTTGTCCGTGGAGTCGAACCCCAGGTCGGCCCCCACCTCGTCGAAGCGCCCGTCGGCGCGGCCGTGCCACAGCAGGTTGGGGAGGTCCGTGTCCACGGGGCCCTGGCCGTCGGGGAACGGACCGCTCGCCTGGGCGGCGTCGAGGACGCCGTCCGCGTCGAAGTCGGCGAGGTCGAAGCCCCAGCCCACGGTCCCGTGGCGGCCGACCGGGCTCGCGGGGAGCAGCCCCCGCGCCGTGCCCGTCTCGACGTACGTCCCCGCCCCCGACTCGATGCAGACGGGAGGGCCCGTGTCGCTCATGCAGTAGTCGAGGAGCCCGTCGCCGTCCAAGTCGGCGGCGTCGATCCCCATCGCGGCCATGCTCAGGTCCGCGTCGAGGGCCGGCGCGTCGTCCACCCAGGCGCCGTCGTCGTTCGTCCAGAAGCGCGACGGCGGCCCGCTGTCCGAGGGCAGGAACAGGTCGAGGTCGCCGTCGGCGTCGCGGTCCGTGAACACGCCGACCTGGACGGTCGAGCCCAGCCCGTCCGCCAAGAGCTCGACGGCGGTGGCGTCGTCCCCGTCGCGGGTGAGCACGAAGTCCGGGGCGGGGTCGGGCTCGCCGTCGCCGCCGCCCGGATCCTGGGCACCTCCGATGGACGGCAGGGCCACGTCGAGGTCGCCGTCGCGATCGTGGTCGCCGAACGCGATGGTCAGGTAGGCGTACTCGCCCGCCAGCGCCTCGGGAAAGAGCGGACGCGGACTCGCGAACTGCATGTCGCCGAGGTTGTCGAACCGAATGAAGCCGCGGCCTCCCCCGAGCACGACCTCGGGGAGGCGGTCCCCGTCGAGGTCCACGGCGCCGATGGCGGGGATGATCATCCCCGGGCGCAGCTCGAGCAGCTGCTCCCCGAGGGTGAACCGCCCCGTGCCGTCGTTCTCGTAGATGTCCGGCGGGGCCTGCAGGCGGCCGAAGAGCAGATCGACGTCCCCGTCGCCGTCGAAGTCGCGGGCGACGAGGCTGCCGCCGCGCCCGTACTCGGCGCCGGGCCCCAGCACCGAGGGGTCGGAGAGGACCTCCGTGAGGCCCCGCTCGACGGCCTCCTCCGAGAATCGATCGATGCCCGAGACGGGGTCGGCGCACTCCACGGGATCGCTGTACGTCCAGCCTTCGGGCGGGGGGAGCGGCGGCTCGGGGGTGGGCGCGTCGCCCGGCGGATCGGTCGGGCACCCGGCGGTCGAGAGCAGCGCGGTCAGGAGCATCAGACGAGACCGCATCGCTTCGAGCTTACGCTTGTCCTACCCCCCACGAGTTCGCCGCACTATAAATGCGCCCTCGCCCGGCCCGACCGGGCATCGAGAGGACCCCCATGGCCGCCCCGTTCCGCATCTACAACACCCGGACGCGCTCGGTGGAGCCCTTCGTCCCCCAGGCCGAAGGACGCGTGGGGCTCTACGTGTGCGGGATGACGGTGTACGACCACCTGCACGTGGGACACGCCCGGGCGATGGTGGTGTTCGACACGTTCGTGCGGTGGCTCCGGTACCGCGGCTGGGACGTCCGCTTCGTGCGCAACTTCACGGACATCGACGACAAGATCATCCGCCGCGCGCAGGCGACGGGCGAGGACCCGCTGGCCCTGGCGAACCGCTACATCGACGCGTTCCACGCGGACGTCGAGGCCCTGGGACTCCAGCCTCCGGACGCCGAGCCGCGGGTGTCCACGTCCATCGACGACATCCTGTCGATGATCGGCCGCCTCGTCGAGAAGGGGCACGCCTACGCCTCCGAGGGCACGGTCTGGTTCGACGTCGCGTCGCTCCCGGCCTACGGCGCCTTGAGCAACCAGAAGGTGGACGAGCTCCGCAGCGAAGACTCCGATCGCGGCAAGCGACAGGCCGCCGACTTCGCCCTGTGGAAGGCCGCCGCGGGGAACGAGCCCACCTGGGAGAGCCCGTGGGGTCCCGGCCGCCCGGGCTGGCACATCGAGTGCTCCGCCATGGCCCGCAAGGAGCTGGGCGAGACGCTGGACATCCACGGCGGCGGCATCGACCTCGTCTTCCCGCACCATGAGAACGAGGTGGCCCAGTCGGAGGCGGCGCACGGCTGCCGCTTCAGCAACTACTGGGTCCACAACGGGATGCTGACCGTGGGCACCGGCGCGAAGATGGGCAAGAGCCTGGGCAACGTGATCAACGTGCACGAGGCCCTCGCGACGTTCCCCGCCGAAGCGCTGCGGCTGTACTACCTGCAGAACAAGTACCGCTCGTCGCTCCCCTGGTCGGAGCGCGCGCTGCCCGACGCGCTGTGCATGCTCGCCCGCCTCTACGAAGCGCGGGAGGCGGCCGAGTCCATGGGCGGCGAGGGGGACGCGGATCGCATCGCCGAGGAGATGGGCGAGGCGGCGCAGGAGGTCCTGGCCCTCGGCCGCGGCTTCGCGGAGCGCTTCCACGCGGCCCTGGGCGAGGACTTCAACACCGCGGGCGCCCTCGCCGTGGCGTTCGAGACGGCCCGCGCCATCAACCGCTTCGCCGCCCACAAGAAGGCGCGGAGGCGAGGCGGCCCGGTCGTCGCGCCGGCGCTCGAGGCGTTCGGCTTGCTGGGTCCTGCGCTGGGGCTGCTGCAGCGCTCGGTCGACGCGTTCGTGGACGAGGTGAAGGCGAAGCGGCTGCCCGCCCTGGGCCTCACCGTCGAGGACGTGGAGGGCAAGCTCGACGCGCGTCGCAGCGCCCGAGCCGAGAAGGACTGGGCCCGCGCGGACGCCCTCCGCGTGGAGCTCGAGGGCTGCGGCATCGTGGTCATGGACACGGCCGACGGCGTCGCCTGGCGCGTGCGCGTCCACCCGAACTGACTGTGACTCCCACCCGGCGGCTGCATCAGAGGGACCGGCGGATGAACCCGTAGAGGGGGCGCAGGGCCGGGATGTACAGCGCTTCGGCGGTGTAGAGCGCGAAGAGCAGACGCATCCCGACCGCGGTCAGCGTGATCGTCGCGGCCACGGCGAGGACCGGGATCTCCCACGCGGCGAACCGGAGCGGACGCGCCACCGCGCGGGGGGCCCCGGCGCTGAAGCCGCGGGCGTCGAGGGACTCGGCCAGCGCGCGGGCCCGACGCAGGGACTCCGCCACCACCGGCCGCAGCAGCGACACCTCCAGCCTCAGCCAAGCCCACGGGCTGCGCCTCCACACGGGGCGCCCTCGCTCGGCGCGGGCGGCGCGGACCACCACCACGGTCCGGGCCGCGTCGGGCACCGTGCGCAGCGCCGTCGCGGCGAGGAACGACAGAGTGAACGGCACCCCCAGGCGGAGCAGCGCGGCGTGCAGTCGATCGGGGGGCGTGGAGACCGCGAGGGCGATGCCCGCCAGGATCGTCGCGACGAAGCGCAGCGACTGCACCAGCCCCCAGAAGACGCCCTCCTTCCACACGACGATCGGACCCAGCTCGACCAGCGGGACGCGCGGGAGCGCCCGGTAGAAGAGGCCCTGGGACAGCAGCGTCGCCCACACGACGGCGGCGATGGCGAGCGCGCCGCGGCGCCACCAGGCGGCCGAGATGCGGAGGGCGCACAGCGGCAGCAGGCACACGAAGCACAGCAGACCGAGGGAGCCCGGGCGGTCGAGGCTCACGGCGAGGAGGCCCACGCAGGCGACGAGGAACAGGCGGGTGCGGGGGTCCATCAGCCGGCCTCCCCGAACGCGTCGCCGGCGGGGCGGTCCAGCACCAGCCGCCCGCCGTCCAGACGCCACACGCGGGTCGCGTGGCGTCGGGCCAGGTCCTCGTCGTGGGTGGCGAAGAGCAGCGCCCGATCCGGCGACGGCAGGGCCGTCATCATGCGCTCGACCTGGTCGTGGTCCTGGCCCGAGGTGGGCTCGTCGAGGGCGAGCACGTCGGGCTCGCACGCGAGGGCGGCGGCCACGGCCACCCGCAGCCGCTGCCCCCGGGAGAGGGCCTGGGGGGCCCGGTCGGCCAGCGCCTCCACGCTCAGGGCCGCGGCGGCCCGATCGGCGACCGCCCCCACGTCCGGCCTCCGGGCCTCGCGAGGTCCGTACTCGAGCTCGGCGCGCACCGAGGCGCTGAAGAGCGCCAGGTCCGGATCCTGGGGCACCCGCACCCCGCGGCCGTGCTTCGCCACCGACGTCGACCGGCCGCCGAGGAGGGCGCCCAGCAGCGTCGACTTGCCCGACCCGTTGGGCCCCAGGATCGCGATCTGCTCGCCCGCCCGGACCGACACCGAGACGTCCCGCAGCGCCAGGGCGTCCGCGCCGGGCCAGGTGAACTCGAGGCCCCGGGCGTCCAGCAACAGCCGCCCCGGGTCGACGGGCGGGGCCGTCGCGGTGGCGGTCTGTCCCGGGATCCGGAGCCCCAAACGGCGCAGCAGCGCCGCGTCGGGGGACGCCGCGGGGAACTGCGCGACCGTCGTCCCCGCGTCCATGACCACCACCCGGTCGCACACCGGCAGCGTGGGGCCGAGACGGTGCTCGACCAGCAGCACCGCCACCCCCGCGTCGGCGACCTCCCGGAGGCGCCGCGTGAGGGTCGCCGCGCCCTCGGGATCGAGGTGCGCCAGGGGCTCGTCCAGCACCAGGAGGCCGGCCCCGGCAGACCGCGCCGCCGCCACCATGAGCCGCTGCAGCTCCCCGCCCGACAGCGCCCGGGGGGAGCGGTCGGGCGAGTACGCCGCGAGCCCGACGTCCGCCAGCAGCTCCGGCACCCGCGCCTCGATCGCGGCGCGGCCGAACCCCGCCGACTCCATCGCGAAGCCGACCTCGTCGGCGAGGGTCCCGGTGATGACCTGTCGCGAGGGGTTCTGGGCCACGAAGCCGACCGACCGGACCCGCTCGGCGGGCGCGACGTCCTTCGGATCGCGACCGGCGACGCGCACCGAGCCCGCGACGACGCCCGACCCGTGCCGCCCGAGCAGCCCCGCCGCCAGCCGCAGGACCGTCGACTTGCCGCAGCCCGTGGGGCCGGTGAGCAGCACCAGCTCGCCCGGCGCGACGGTGAGGTCCACGTCGCGCACGGCGGGCGCCGCGCTCCCGGGGTAGCGATACCCGAGGCCGTCGAGCGCGAGCATCAGTCCTCCACCCGCCGGAGGGACGCCGCGAAGCCGGTCGCGAGCGCGCACGCCGGCCACACGTAGAGGAAGCCCGGTCCCGCGATCACGGCCGCGACGTACCAGTCCGCGTAGAAGAGGCGGAAGAGGACCATCGCCGCCACGATCCCCGTCATCGAGGTGAGCGCGGACGCCACCGAGAAGCCCGCCCCGAGGCGCAGGAACCGAGCCCAGGCGGGGCCGTCCACCCACGCCGCGGCGCGCGTGACGCCGACGATCCAGAGCGCGGCCTCGAGCCAGAAGATCTTCCCCCCCACGAACACGACGTCGAGGGGGCTGAACGCGCCGAGGGCGACGCCCCGCATCACCCACGTCAGGAGCACGCTCAGGGCGACGACCCCGGGGCGTGGGAGCAGGGTGATCAGCGTGGCGAGCAGGGCGTAGCGGACGACGTCGTCGAGCAGGTTGGTGACGAAGATGGCGAAGGGGCCGAGCACCGCGCCCACCGCCGACGAGACGACCGCCGAGGCCCCGGAGACCAGGAACCCCAGCGTCGCGAACACGGCCACGGTGACCAGGTCGCGGGTCCTGAACCCGTCCATCCAGCCGCGCATCCTCGTCGCCACCAGGAGGATCCCGAGGAGGGCGCCCAGGAGCGCGAGGGCGAACGCCGACGAGATCCAAGAGCTGCCGCGGCTGACCTGGAGCGGCCCGCGCTCCACCCAGAGCGGTTCGCTGGACCCGAGCGGGGTGAGCGTCACCTCCGAGGTCCAGGTGCTCGCGCCCTCGGGCACCGCCGCGGCGTCGACGAAGAACGGGACCCGGGCGCGCGCCGTGCTCCCGGCCGGCACGCGGAGGAGGGCGGCCACCTCGCCCGTCGCGGAGTCCTGCTCCCGGCTCTTGGGCGCGAAGGCCTCGGCGGGCCGCCCGTCGGCGTCCAAGACCCGGGTCGTGAGCACGACGTTCAGGGGCGACGCCCCTCGGTTCTGGACGTCCATCCCCTGGAACGCCCAGGGCCCATAGGGGTCCCTCGCGCGGTAGCCGAGCTCGGTCGTTCGCAGCACGGCTCGCCACCACGCCGCCGGGAGCGTCACCCGCCCGGGGGGCCGCGCGGGCTCGGCAAACCCGCTGATGTCGGCGGGGAAGACGACGTCCCCCAGGACCAGGTCTTCGCGGGCCTCCGCGCGCGTGACCAGGGTGGGCTCCAGGCGCGCCGACCGGGTCGCGTCGCGGGCCACCACGCGCAGCTCGCTCGCGCCGTCGACGGGCACCTCCGCGACGACCACGCGGCGCTCCCCCGGCACGGTCGTCACGACGTCGTATCGATCGTCCGCCAACCACACCGAGACGGGGCCCGGGGCTCGGGTGGTGATCACCACCGCCGCCTCGACGGTCGCGCCCTCCACGGCCGTGAACCCGTGGGTGTCTCGCAGCGGCGCGGCGCCCTGTCCCGCGGGGAGGTCCAGCTCCACCACCAGGGGTCCGGGGTCCGCCGGCACGGTCCCGGCGAGGGTCACGACGCCGCCCGAACGGACGACGTCGACCGCGAGCGTCGTCCCGGGGGGCGCGCCGTGGAGCACCGACAGCTCGGAGGCCTCGGCCCCGCCCCGCCGACGTGCGATGACGAGGTCGCCCTCGCGCACGACGATCTCGGAGTGGGGCCCGGCGTGCTCGACGACCGCCCGCTCGAGGTCCACGACCAACCGGGCTTCGGGCCCCTCGTCGGCGCCGCAGGCCACGAGCAGGGCCAGCGCCAGGACCCCGAGCGCTCGCCTCATCGCAGGACCGTGACTCGGTACTCGCCGAGCACGGCGCCCGCCGTCTCGTCCTGGTAGGGCACCTCGGACACGGCGACGCGGCCGTCGTCGCGCAGGGCGTGGCGGAAGAACACCGGGCTCTCGGTGGGGCACGACGCGACCAGCCGCTCCTGGCCCGTCCCGTCCCCGCCGAGCCGGAAGACGAAGGCGCCGAAGAGATCGCGTCGGTGGTCCGTGGTGCGGGGGCCGCCCCCGATCACGAGGTGTTCGCCGTCGGGCGACGTGGTGATCCCCTGGATCGCGGGCTCGCCGCGGAACGTCCAGTCCAGCTCACCGTCCGCGCCGTACACCCACAGCGTGTTCTCGCCGGGGTGCGCGGCCGGGGGTCGGCTCGCGGCCACGTCGCTCCCCCAGGGGATGTTGGTCGTGCCCGTGTTCACGGCGAGCCCGCCGGACTTCAGGAAGCGGCCCCAGCCCACGCTCGCCGCGATGGGGACGTCGCCGGAGACGATGGCGGTGCCCAGCGCGTGGGTGGTCCCGCCGCTGCCGTCCAGGTTCACGATCTGCGCGCGGCCGTCGCCGAACCCGGCGAGCAGTCGGTCCCCCTGCACGTCGATCGCCTCCCAGGAGTAGGCCCGCTTGAAGTGCGGCCGCATCGGCTCGCCGACGTGGTGGAACACCGGCTCCATGGTCTCGAGATCGAGCACCTGCACGCCGTCGATGGGCAGGTCCGGGGGAGCAGGTCCCGTCGCCGACCGGCCCACGGCGAAGATCATCCGGTCCTCGACCTCGTCCAGCCGCGGGAAGCGGAACGTGGCGTCGGCGGGGGCGTCCTTCGGGAACCGGGCGCGCACCTCGCCGTTCGGCGTCAGGCGGAGCACGCGGGACTTGTTCCGGCTCTCCCCGTCGCCGACGGGCCACGCGTGGGTCCCCACCACGATGAGATCGCCCGTCTCCATGACCTCGAGGCCGTAGCCCGCGGGCAGGGTGAAGACGCCGTAGACGTCGGTCTCCGGGGGCGCGGGGGAGGTGTCAAGGTCGTCGGCCAGGCGGAAGGACCAGCGGGAGGTCAGGTCCCGGGCCTCCAGGGCGTGCACGAAGGCGTCGGGCGACTGCTCCGAGGCGTACACGACCGCGCCGTCGGGCGACCACGCGACCCGCTTGATCATGGTCTCCGCGAGCGTGCGTCGGGCGCGGACGGCGCCGGTCCAGCCGTCGACGACGAGCACCTCGCCCAGGTAGGAGCCGATGGCGAGGCTCGCCCCGTCGGGGGACCACGCGACCGCGGTGCCGGGGGTCGAGACGCCCCGCGAGATGAGGGAGTCGACGTCGCCCAGATCCACGTGGAACAGGGGGACGCACTCGGGGCTCCGGGGGGCCGCGTCGGTGCGTCCGCCCACCGTCACCGACTCGCCCGGGGTCCACGCCCGAGTCACGAGCTCGCGAGCGCCTCCCACGGCCTGCCCGCCGGACCCGCCCCCCCCCAGGACCCCGTCCCGCACGAAGACGAGCCGCTCCGACGGCGTCGGCGCCTCGGGCTCGGAACCGCAGGCCGCGAGCAGGAGACACGCCCACGTCGCGAGCATCGGGGGGCCGTGGCGCATGAGCCGCGCATCTTCGCCGCCGTGGGGGCGGAGTCAAGAGCGACCGGGCGTGACCCGACCCCGGAGCGAGACCGGTCCTACGAATCGGGCGGACGTCGTCCGCCTGCGCCTCTGGAGGATCCATGTCTCGTCGCTCGAATCTCACCCTTCTCGTCACGCTCGTCGCCCTCAGCCTCGCCCTCGTCGCATGCCGAAACCGCAGCGGCGACGCGGTGGGCGGGGTCATCCGCGTCACGAACGCGGAGAAGATCCACCCCATCGCCCAGGCCCAGATCAAGCTCACGCCGCTCGCCCCCATCGCCGGCGCGAAGGGCGTGGACGAGGAGCCCGAGGCCGCCGGGAACCTGCGCGGGGTCGACACCACGAACGACACCGGCGCGTTCCGCATCGCGTCCCTGTCGTCGGACCAGACCTTCCAGGAGTACGAGCTGCTGCGGAACTGGACCTACCAGCTCCAGGTCCTGGTCCCGGGCTACTACATCTACAGCGCGGAGTTCCCCTTCGAGAGCGGGACCAGCGAGGTGGAGGTGACGCTGAAGCAGAAGGGCAACGACGTCGAGGACGACAGCGACGGAGTGCAGTTCCACGTCAACGGCGTGCAGATGGGCTCGATCCGCCGCCACCAGTGACGGGAAGCGTGGGGCCGTAGACTCCGCGGCGCATGCACGCCGACCGCCTGCGCGCCCTGGGCGCCTTCCTGACCGAGACGGAGCACCTGTGGCGGCCGCGCCCGTTCGCGGCCGAGCCCCTCACGTGGACCGCGGCGCATCCGACCGTCGCGGCGTGGGCCGAATCGCTGGACATCGAGGCCGTCGAGGCGCTCCAGGAGGCCGACCTGGACGCGGACGGCGTGCCCGTCGAGCTCCGGGGATGGGCCCGCGAGGCCGCCGCGCTCGCCGACGTCCCGACCCTGGTCGGCTCCCCCGGCCGGCTGACCCCCGCGGTGGACCGTCCGGCCCGGGGCGTACGCGGCCGCAAGTGGCTTCAGGTCCACGCGTTCGGAGCCGTCGCCCTGGAGCTGCCGCGGCCCAGCCGGTGGGTGGAGTGGTGCTCGGGCAAGGCGCACCTGGGGCGGGCCCTCGGCCGGGCGACGGGCGTGGGGCTGACGGCCCTCGAGCGGGACCCCGCGCTCTGCGACGCGGGCCGCGCGGCGGGGGGCGACGACGTGCTGTTCCAGGCCGTCGACGTGAGGGACCCGGAGGTCGCCGACCACGTCCCCGACGGCGCGACGATCGTGGGCCTGCACGCCTGCGGAGAGCTCTCCGACGCGCTGGTGCGCGCCGCCGAAGCCCGGGGAGCGAGCCTGCTCGCCGCCCCGTGCTGCCCCCAGAAGCGTCGCGGGGCCTACGTACCCATGTCTCGCGCGGGCCGCGCCGTGGGCCTCGAGCTCGACCGCCCCCGGCTGCTCCTGGCGGTGTCGGGCGAGCACGTGGGGGGCGGGCGGATCCGCCGACTGCGGCGCCGCTCGCTGGTTTGGCGCGCGGCGTTCTCCGCCCTGATCGGCGAGGCGTATCACCCGCTCCCGTCGATCCCCGACTCCGGTTGGCGGGGCGGGTTCCGCGCCTTCGCCGAGCGCTGGGCCGCCCACGAAGAACGTCCCCTGCCCGCCGAGTGGGACGAGGACCGGGTCCTCACCGAGGCCGCCGAGCGGGTGCGTCGGTCGCGCGCCCTGGGCCTCGTGCGCGCCCCGTTCCGGGCCTGCCTGGAGCTGTTCACCGTGCTGGACCGGGCGGCGTGGCTCGAGGAGGCGGGGCGATCCTGCGACGTCGGCCGGTTCTGCCCTCGGGACGTGACCCCGAGGAATCTTGTCCTCCGATCGGTCGCGTGACGGTTACTCGAGTCATGAACCTCGCCGACCGGGTCGAACGGTGACGACGCGCACACCCGCAGCCTCCTTGCTGCTCGTCGCCGCGTTGGCGGGGTGCCCGACGCTCGAGGAGGTCCCCCCACCCGAGTCGACGCCCCTGCCCGACGCGCCCGGCTTGATCGTCGTCTCGGGGGCGCCCGACGGCCGAGTCGACTTCGAGACCGTGATCTGGGACCAGCCGGAGCTGCGGTCGATCGTCCTCCGCGCCCTCGGCACCGGCAGCATCGGCTTCGAGCTCGTGGTGACGGGCGAGGGGTTCGAGCTCGAGGGCGAGGCGGCCCACACCCTGGCGGCGGGGGACGAGGTCGAGGTCGCGATCCGGTTCGCGCCGCCCTGGGACGGGACGGCGACGGGACGACTCGACGTCGTACCGGACTCGTTCGGGGTGAGCATCGGACTCGTGGGCATGGGCTTGGCCCCGACGCTCCTGGTGGAGGAGACCGTCGACCTCGCGCTCACCGCGCCGGGGTGCGAGCGCGCGCAGGACGTGTGGCTGCGGAACGCGGGCCGACGGCCTTTGACGCTGGACGCCGCCGAGCTCGTCGTGACGGACGGCGGGCTGCTCGAGCTCTCGCGCGCCCAGGCGCCGACCCTGCAGCCCGGAGAGGAGCATCGGATGGAGGTCCGGTTCGCGCCCGAAGCGGAAGGCGAGACGACCGGCGAGATCATCCTGGACGGCGGGTTCCCCTCGCCGGACGCGATCCGGGTCCCCGTCCTCGCGCCCGCCGAGCGCGAGCGTCCACTCGTCGACTTGTTCTTGCAGGCGCCGTCCGCCGCGGTCGACCTCCTCTTGGTCGTGGACGACAGCGGCTCGGCCAACGACAGCCTCCTGCAGTTCACGGCCTTCCTCGACGGGCTGATCCCGCTGCTCGATGCAGCGGGCGCCGACTACCGAATCGCCGTCGTGAGCACGAGCTTCAACGACGGCGGCGCCTTCCAGGGGCCGGGTCCCGACCTTGTGGTGACGCCCGACCTGTTCGATCCGGTGGGCCGGCTGCAGATCAACGCCGACCTCGGTGGAAACGGGTCCGGCACGGAGAGAGCGTTCGACTCGGCGTACCTGGCGCTGCAGCCGGCGATGCTCGCCTCCGGAGGACCCAACGAGGGCTTCCTCCGCGACGAGGCGATGCTGCACGTGATCACCTGGATGGACGAGGGCGAGCAGAGCCGCCTCTTGGCGGACGGCGACCCGGCCGCCTACGTCGCCTTCTTCGAGTCGCTGAAGCAGGCCCCGTTCGCCGCGGTCATGTCCGACATCTCCGGGGGGCTCACGGGCTGCGACGACGTGGGCGCCGCCGCGCCGGGGGTGGATCTGGTGACCGCGAGCCAGCTCACCGGCGGCGTCTCCACCCTCATCTGCGACTCCGAGTACCTCCCCGCCTTCGCCGGCCACGCTTGGCGGACCGAGGGCCTCGACGGCGTCTTCCCCCTCTCGGACGAGCCGCTCCCCGGCACCCTCGTGGTCACGGTGGACGGGATGGAGGTGCCCACCTGGACCTACGAGGCGGGCGAAGTCGTCTTCGACGTAGCCACCGTCCCCGCCGAGGGATCCGTGGTCGAGATCACCTACGCGGGCCTCCCCACCTGCGAGTGACCGGGCTCAGAACCGCTCGAAGTGCAGCCGCCCACCGCGGAGGTAGGTGCCGCCGACGCGGCCCATGAGCGCGTCCTCGGACACCAGGCCGAACATGCGGCCGTCGCGGCTGTTGCCGCGGTTGTCCCCGAGCACCAGGTACTTGCCCGACGGCACGACGATCGGCCCGTAGGACGGCCCGCCCCCGGCGTCGAGGCGAATGGGGTGCGTCGCGGCGCCGAGGGTCTCACGGAGCGCGTCGCCGTCGGCGGTCACGAGGACCGGGCTGCCGTTCAGCTCCAGCCGCCCGCGCCGCACCGAGACGGTGTCGCCGGGCACCGCGGCCACCCGCTTGAGGAGGGTGACGCCGTCGTCGGGGGAGCGCAGGACCACCACGTCGCCGTGATGGGGGGTGCCGGTCCGCAGCCCGAATGGGGTGAACGGAATCCTCAACGAATACGCGGCCTTGCTGACCCACACCCGGTCCCCTATCTCCACCGACGGGATCATCGAGCCGGTGGGCACGTGGTAGTGGTCGGCGAGGCTGTGGCGGGCGGAGAAGACCACCACGACGGCCACGGCGATGGCGGAGAGGTCCGACCACCAGCCGGCCTTGCGCGCGGGGGGAGCGGGGGAAGGATCGTCGGTCGCGGGCATGGAACGACAACCGGCGACCCACTCTCCGTATTCCGGTCTGGCATTCTCCACGTCCCGTGATCCGCCGGCTCCTCGTGTGCGCCCTCCTGATGCCGTCCGTCGCGAGCGCCGCGGTGCATGCCCAGCGTGTCCCCCCGGGCCAGACGATCGTGATCGACGGAGACCTGGGCGAAGCGGCCTGGGCGGACGCTCCGGTCACGGACGACTTCGTCGGCGTTCGGCCCACCGAGGGCTTCGCGCCCGCCGGCGAGACGACCGTCCGGGTGCTCTACGACGACCAGAAGCTCTACTTCGCGTGGACCTGCCGCTTCGACGAGCCGACCCGGGTGCGCGCCTACCTCGCCGACCGCGAGGCCATCAACCGCGACGACCAGGTGGCGATCCTGATCGATCCGTTCGGGGACGGCCGCCGCTCCTATCACTTCTGGATCAACCCGCTCGGCGTGCAGCAGGACCTCGTGGTCACCCTGGACGGCAGCTACAACTTCGCCTGGGACACCGTCTTCCACTCCGACGGACGCGTGACCGACGACGGGTACGTCGTGGAGGTGGCGATCCCCTTCCGGTCCCTGCGGTTCGACCCGACCTCGGACAAGCCGTGGCGGGTGCTGCTCAAGCGGAAGTTCCCGGCCCGCGACGAGTACGTCGCGCACCCCCCGATCCGGCGCGACGAGGGCAACGAGCTGCTCCAGTACACGGAGCTCGTCATGGACCCGCCGGGCACCAGCGGCGTGGGCATCGAGCTGATGCCCGGCGTCGTCGGACGCACCGGCTGGGACCGCCTGGACGCGGGCGACGACACGCTGACGCATCGCCCCTTCGAGTTCCCCGGGACCGTCGACCCCAGCTTCGGCTTCAAGTGGCTCCCCACCCCGTCGCTGACCCTCGACGCGACGGTCAACCCCGACTTCTCCCAGGTCGAAGCGGACCCGGACCAGATCGACCACAACCTGCGCTTCGCGCTCTTCCTGCAGGAGCAGCGGCCCTTCTTCCTCGAGGGCTCGGAGCTGTACGACCGTCACCTGATGCACACCCGCTCGATCCGGGACCCCATCTACGGCGTGAAGTTCAGCGGCAAGGTCGGCGGCGTGGGCGTCGGCATCCTGCACGCCCTCGACGAGGCCCCGGCGTCGACGTTCGTGGGCGAGCACGAGACGCCGGGCTTCTCCGCCGAGGAGATGGAGGACACGCTCGCCTTCAACACGATCGGCGGCGCCACGGTCGACCTGGGCAGGAGCAGCAGCCTCTCGGTCTTCTACGCCGACAAGGAGGTGGTGCGGCCCGACGACGACGGCGGCTTGGAGCACACCGCCGCCTACCGCGCGGGCAACGCGAAGCTGCTGTGGGGGGTCGACGACCAGACGACCGTGGACCTCGCCGTCGGCCTGTCGCACGCGGCGGCGACGGGCGGGGACGGCGTCACCGGCGGGCGGGTGCTCGGGGGCGTCGCGCGGGGCACGCGCATCGACGGGTACGGCTCGTGGGGCTCTCTGGTGACCCCCGGCTACCGCGCCGAGATGGGCTTCCTGACGACGCCCGATCGGGCGGAGCTCGGGGGCTGGGCGTGGCGACGCCTGGAGCCCGCGTCGGGGCCGGTCTCCTGGGTCGACCTCCACATCGACGTCGAGGCCGGCCTGCAGGGGCTGGGGGAGCACGTGAAGCCGTCGGGCGCCGAGGCGGAAGCCCGGGCGACGATCCGGCTGCCGGGGCTGACGGACGTCACGATCGCGGCGGAGGCCTTCGATGAGCTCTTCGGCGGCGAGGTCTTCCAAGGGGCGCGGGCGGCCTTCGCGCTGAAGAACGAC
>Ga0209992_10002151_pt1 | contig 18716 bp, 12 predicted proteins | sample 2SBtaG_2_FD_182564 | JGI IMG/M metagenome (GOLD analysis project Ga0209992, IMG submission 182564) | Deep subsurface microbial communities from Kolumbo volcano to uncover new lineages of life (NeLLi) - 2SBTROV12_ACTIVE470 metaG (SPAdes)... | ecosystem: Environmental > Aquatic > Marine >... | reverse complement strand
CGTCGCCGCTGTGCGTGGAGTGGGAGGCGTTGCTGGCAAGCATGTGCCCGTACAGGACGGCGCAGGAGTTGCTGGCCTTCTTCAGCCACGGCACCGCTGCGCTGGAGGACACGACCATCGCTCGCCACGCAACACGGGTCGGGCATGCCATCGACCACAAGTGGCTCTGGAAGACACCGGCGCCGACCGGCATCGGGAAGCGGGTTGTGAAGCCAAGCGGCGCGTATCTGTTAGCGACCGCTCAGCGACAAATTGTTAATCATAGTTTGCATTCTATCGCCTTTTGTCATAAGCATAAATTATGATTCTATCCGACTGGGAAATCCGAGCAGTCGTCTCACAGCACACGGCACGTGCGAAGGCGCACGCTGCGATCGCTTTCGACCGTCCTGTTCTGGGCGAGGTTCTCGCAGCGTGCGAGCTCAACGACTCGCGTGCGGTCGTCGTCCATGGCCCTCGTCGAGTCGGCAAAACATGGCTAATACAGAGCGCCATGGTGCGGGTCGGTCACGCCGGACTAGCGACTTGGTATTGCGATTTCACTGACCCTCGCCTCGGCGAAACGACGATGCGAGCCGTCATCGACGCGCTTGGAATCGAACCTGGAGACCGCAGCCATCGTCTTTTTTTGGATGAAATCCACTTTGTAGAGGACTGGGCACGCGAACTCGCAGCGTTGGTCAACGAAGATCGTGCGCAGCTCATCATCGCCGACTCAGCCGCGTCGATGTTGCAGCACGGTCTGGCGGTGGCTGCGTTAGACCGCATCGTGACCATCACCGTAGCCCCACTGGGTTTCTCCGAGGTCGCATCATTGGCCGGCGCGGCGGACGCGCCGCGCTCACTACATGCTTGGACCGAGTTGCAGGACAGGTACCTGATCTTCGGCGGCTTCCCGATTGCCGCGCCGTTGGCTCGCAGCGATCCATACGAAGCGCATCGACTGCTCCGACACATGGTTCAGCAGACGGTCGACAAGGACATTGGGCCTTTGCTCGGACTCAGGAATCCACAGGACTTGGCGACCCTTGCGCTGGCGTTGGTCAGCCGATCGCGCGACCAGTGGAGTTGGAAGCGGTTCGAAGAGACTGCAGGCGTAAGCGGACCCACCGTGAAGAAGTGGTGGCGACCATTGCAGCGGAGTGGGCTGCTGCACGTACTCCGCGCGCATCGGTCCGACCCGTCGGCCAGCCATCGAGTGTCCCCAAAGGTGTACGCTTGCGATCCAGGTCTCGTCGCGGCCTGCACCCCGACGACGGATTGGTTGGCGGACACAACTATCCGTGGCCGCCTGTTTGAGACGGCGGTAGCGAACGCGCTTGTGCGCATGGCACAGCGACTGAACATGACGTTATCGTTCTACCAGCCGAGCAAGAACAGCAAGAAGCAGGGCGAATGTGACTTCCTTCTGAAGCGAGGCGACGACAAGTGGCTTGTTGAGGTCACGGCATCTGACTCCGCCTCCGGCAAGGTCGGCACTCTCGCCAAGCTCCGACACGAATTGAACGCAAAGGGAGCGGTCGTGGTTTGCGACGCTGGTCGTTCTTCGAGGCAACACGGAGTGCGCGTCGAACCGCTCTGGCGATTCCTTAGCGATCCGGATGAGGCCCTCAGATGACAGAACGTCCTGCGTGGCTCGGACGCCAAGAGAGCATCAGTCTGGAATACAAACGGGCCGAGGTGCTTCGACGGCCAGAGCGAGTGGCCCGCCCGGTCGTCGGCATGCTCAACGCCAGCGGGGGCACCGTTGTTATCGGGGTGGACGATGAGGGGCGACCGGTAGGAATAGATGAATCACAGCCTGCTGCTGATCGACTCCATGGAGCGCTGCTTGATCGGATCGAGCCAAGACCGCTAGGCGCGATTGAAGTGGTCCAAAGAACCGTGATGGGAGTCGAGGTTCTAGAAGTCAACGTTGACGCGCCGAAGGACCGGCTGTTCGCCGAAAGGCGAAACCAGATGCTCGGGTTCTGGTATCGCGCCGGCTCATCTGTTCTGCCAATGACCATGACAGAGGTTACAAACCGCATCCAGGGCAAGGCTGACCGCCAGAACGCTCATCTTGCGAGAGTAAAGGTCTGGCGAGACGACTTGAATGGGGTGATCGAGGGATCAAATCGCAGGCTTGCGATCAGTTTCCTTCCGCACAGCGCAACTCGGCGCACTGAATCGCAGCAGGTGAATGTAGTGAAACAGTGGCGCCACCTTCCGGCAGAGGAGTCGAGCCGCCGAAACGGCTTTGGCCTCGGTCTGGTTCAGCGGCATTCTGAGCAGAAATACGTCAACAAGTCGCTGACAGTCACCGAGGCCGGCGACTATCGCGGGGCGGTCCTTCACTCGGACGGTCGTTTCACGGCTTGGTTCGGTGAAAGCCTCCTCCAGTATGGGGCCTTGGGTGGACGACCGACCCAAACGGTCAACACATGGGTGTTGCTGGAGGGGGTGGCAACCGCCGCACGCTTCATGCGACTAATCATTGACGAGTGGCCGGCGCCAACAATCCTCGAGTGGGCGTTGCTGCTGCGACTGCCTAAGGGGGAAAAAATCCTGGCCGCGCTGCCCGGTAGTATCGGGTGGGATGCCGGCTGGTTCGGGCGACGCGAGTTCGACGGTGGCTTGATTCACTTGGTTGGCGAAACGACCGCGGAAGACCTCCGGTCAGGGGACATCGTTGCGTATCGGATGCTGCGAAGCCTCTGGGGTGAGTTGGAGTTCAGTGGCGACCTGCCTTTGTGGGACGAGCACAAGTCGAGATTCATGTTTCCCACCGGGTAACTCGCCGGCCGGCTCCGCGGCTTCAGGCCGGCGCTGACCTCCAAGACCCTGCGCCTGCTTCGCCTCGCCCCCGACCTGCAAGGTAGTCTGTGTCGCTGACCGACTCAATCGACACGGACTGTTCTCGAACGGGCCCGGTCAGTTCTGTTTTCGGGCGGGAGCCAGCGACGCATACATCTGGGTGATGTTGGTGATCAGCCGTGTGCGCATCCGCTGGTCGACGTTCGGCGCGGCACCGAGCTGGGTCACGATGGCTTGCAGGGGCACTCCAGCGCGGGCCTGCGCTTTGGCCGATTCCCACGCCCGCGCATAATCGTCGCCTTGGAAGTTGCTGACCGCGGGGTCGACCGCGACCGTTGGTGTCGGGACCGGCGAGTACGGTGATGGCAGTGAGGTCGTGTTCGTTGCGTGATCGCGCACTTCCCCCGCCGCTACCCGAGCCGCGTCGGTCGCTTGCCGACCGCGGCCCCGGTGATTCCGCGAACTGACTTCGTCTACTGCGGTGTTGGTGATGACGTCGTCGTCCCCGTCGCGCAGCTGACCGGCGTACTCGCCTTCGCGGAGGTTCTCGACGTTGGCCAGCGGGTAACTCATGTGCGACGCCGGTGTCGGCACGCCGGTATAGCTTACCTGGTGGACCCTTCCATCGATGTGCTGCTCGCCACCGAGCGGGACGACGTCGGCATCGGTGCGGTAGTGCGTCGCGCCCACCCGTTGGTCGGCTGCTGCGCCGCGATTGTGCCGCTGCAGATTTTGAACATCGCTCAAGTTGATGCCCGGCGACTGGAATGTAACGACGCGGTTGGTCGCCCCGGGGAAGCGAGCTGCCGCGATCTGGGCGAGCGCTCCACCGAGGCTGTGTCCGACTACATCAACCGGCGCCCATCGCCCCATGAGCGCGCCGATTCCCGGCTCGTTGGCCGAGAACTGGAACATGCCAATGCCCTCGGTGTTGGCGTCGTCTTCCACGTCAGCGGCGCTGGACGTGCCGCGAAACGCGACCACCGTCCTCGGTGCCCTGCCCTGCTTTTCGGTCATCTCGGCGACGCGTTCAGAAATAGGGGCGAAAACGAAGGCCTGTAGGTCCGTCTGCGGATCGATGATGCGGTCCACGCATCCATAGCCAAATACCGCCAGCGCCGCGGCATCGGGCTCGTCATCGTAGGCAAAACGGTGCGCCAACTGCTCATAGATGACGTCCTGCGAAGGGATCTCGGACGCTTGTTCGGTAACTTCCTCGCGCCGACCCTCGAGCGTGAGCCGGTCGCGAATCGCGCCCCCGATGCCCTTGGACTGGCCTTGCTCGGCGCCCGCCGACGCCCCGCCACCAGCCGAACCGGACTGTCCCACCGGCTGAGCCTGACCGCCGATGCCCGTAGATGCACGACTTGGAGACACCAGAGCGGCCCCTTGCTCGTAGTTCATCCCGCGTAGCTGATTGCGTACTTGGCCGCCGCCCGACGCTGCGGCGGGTTGCGATCCCGAGGACTGTTCAGCCGTCGCCGCCGTCGATGCCTGGGGAGCGGCTTGCGCAGCCGCGTCGGCCGTGTCGGATCCGGACATGCTCTCCTCCCATCGCCCAAGCGTTGCGCCGATCCAAGCAGCGCGAGGCTGGGCGTCACATGCCAAACGGTTCCCAGACGCTACGACTCCGCGCCAGGGCGACCGCTAGTGTATCCGGGTAATTGCTGGTTCGATGGTGCCCTGTTGTGCCCGCGGATCGGAACGGTCTCTCAGACGACGAGGTCGGTAGCCGGGGTCGCGAGACCCGCCCGACGCGAAAGAGGCCCAGCTACATCGGCGCAGGCGCGGGAAAAAGGGAGTACCCGACCCCGCTCGCGGCGACACCGACGATCAGGGACGTGTCGCGGTCATTAGGAAGATCGGATACGGACGCCCGTCACGGTCAATCTCGCAGGCAGTGACAAACGCGACGTCGGTGAATCCTGCTCGCTCCGCCATCTCTGCGAGCGCCGGTCGTTCGAAGCCGCTGTGGTGCACGCCGTGAATGCCGGGTGGGTGGAAGTGGCCGTCTTCTTTGTCGAGGTCGGCTAGCGCAACCTGGCCGCCGGGCGTGACGTGGTTGAAGAGCGCGTTGAGCAGCCCGCTTGTGTCGTCAACGTGGTGCATGGCCATCGCGCTGACGACCAGCTCGAATTGTCTGTCCAACGGCCGCTTGGTGATGTCCTGACAGACCGCCGTGACTTTGTCGGCGAGGCCGGGCTTGGACGTGAGCTTGTCGAGCATCGCAGCGGAGACATCGACCGCGAGGATGTGCTTGACCAGCGGCGCCAGACGGACGCTTACCAGGCCGGTGCCGGCGCCGAAGTCGAGGACGGAAAGCTCAGGCGACAGCGCCACGTTCTGTTGGATCGCGGCGAACACCCCGGCGGAGATTTGCTGGGGGACTGGACGGTCGTCGTAGTCGGCTGCTTTGTCGGCGAAGAGGTCGGTCATCTGCTGCTCCGGCGCGGACCGAGTGTGTGAAGCGATCGGGGGACGGACCCTTTCATATTACATTTTCATCCAAGCACACGAACGGCCCGTGTTCCTTCGCTGGAAAAAGTAATATGAAAGGGTCAGACCCCCTTGCCGCCGTGCACCTTCTCCGCCGTTGAGGTCCAGCACAGTTTAGGCGGTTCTGCGAAGCAGGTTCGCCGACCGGATCCCGAATGGGATCCGGGGCCGACCGGATCCCCAACGGGATCCGGGGCCGACCGGATCCCCAACGGGATCCGGGGCTGACCGGATCCCCAACGGGATCCGGGGCTGACCGGATCCCCAACGGGATCCGGGGCTGACCGCTACACGTCAGAGCGTGCCTTCGATCTTCAGCGTGAACGTCGGCCACGAGGTGCCGCCGCTGCTGCCGCTGTAGCACGACGCCTTGCCTTGCGCCTCGAACGTGTACTTGCTGCCGGGCTTTTCGCTGTCGTAGGTGAGGGTGGCCGTTCCGATGTCGGCGGGCTTGTTGGCGGCTTTGGTGGTGCAGTTGCCGAACGGGGCGGCCATCGGCACGACGATCTTGGGGTCGTCGCCGAGCGGTTTGGCAGCGCCGCTCTTCATGCCGGTGGCGTCGACAGTGATGCGCGGCGGCTCGGACGTCAGCGGCTCCCAGAAGAAGGTGAATTTGCCGTTCTTGAGGGACAGTTTCAGCTCGTCGCCGTTCGAGACGTTGCAGACATCGGGAAAGTCGAGCGTCTTGCCGCTGATGGGGCTCTTGCCCACGAGGGTGACTTTGGCGCTGCCGCAGCCCGGTTTGGTGTTGGTGTCGGCCGTCTTGATGTCGGCGCTGGAAGCGGTGTCGGCCGCGTTGGTGTCGGCCGTGGGCGCAGCGTCGGCTGTGGAAGCGGAGTCGGCTGGAGAAGTCGCGTCGGCTGGAGAAGCGTCGGGGGCCGAGCCGGAGTCCGTGGTGCCGCCGCTGCTGTCCACCGTGGAGCTCGGAGTCGTGCCGCCGCCGGTGCCAGTTGGGCTGGTGCACGCGGGCGCGAGGAAGGCCAGGGCGACTATTGTTGCGGTCGTGTACTGAATTCGGTGCATGGTGCTACGGAGCGTAGCGGATTAGCGGGGAGACGTCCGGCCGGGATTGCCGTCGTGCGGACGCGGTTGCATCAACGCGACCGCGACGCGGTTGGATCCACCTGGGATCGGCCGGTAGCCACGGTCGAGCAGGAACTTCCGCAGCTTGGAGCTCGGCGCGCCGACGACGACCGCTTGGTACGCGTTCAACAATGCGTCCTGCTCCTCTGTCAGCGGTTTGTCGTTGTTGATCGCGCGGATGGCTGCCCGCCAGGTCTGCCAGCGCGCGATCGGGTCGGGCGAAAACGCCATGCGGGTGATGATGATGCGATCGATGGCGGGCACGTGGTCGGCCAGATCGAGCCACGGATCGGACAATGCAGGCACATCCCGGGGGATCGAAGAAGCGGCCTCGATCTTCAGTCGCGTATGGGCAGCGCCACGACGGCGGACGGTTTCGTTATCGGGGTACGACGCGGCGTAGAGCGTGCCGGGCACGATGTGCAGAAAGGCGGCGAAGAGCGCGACTTGGGCGGCTGCTCGAACCAGGAATCGGGCCGATCGACGCCAGTGCATGGCCTTTGCAATCGCGACCGGGGCGCATGCTGGGAGCACGCCGGCCAGGCCCCACAACAGGTTGCCGTGATGCGCGCGCGACCGATCGGCTTCGGCGAAAAGCGTCGCGAAAAGGACCGAGCCCGCGGCCGCGATCAGCACCAACTCGAAGACACCCCAACGATGACGGCCGAAAGCCGCGTCGGACAGTCCCCTGGTCATGGCGAGCATGGGCAGCCACACGATGCCGACCGCCAGGCCGAAGAGAAACGGCCAGTTGCGGACGCTCCACCGCGAGGTGTCGACGATGACGATTTGCAGGGTCGTGTTGGCGTGCGTGAAGCGATCAAGCTCGTAGAGGACGACCCCGATGACCAGCGGGGTGAGAGCCGCCATCCAGCTGCGCCAGCCCGCGCGGCGTTGGGCCAGGACAATCACGAGCGCGGGCGCCAGCAGCACCATCATCGTCGGTTTGACCAGGCCCGAAACCGCCATTAGACACGAGGCCACCAGCACGACGCCGCCCGCGCGTTTTTTTGGCCACCGCGACAACGCGACAAGAGATGCAAAACCTAGCGCCACCGAGATCAGCTGCGGCAGGTTGTGGTAGGCGCCGGCGGCCAGGGAGACCGGAGCCCAGTGGCTGTGTGGCGTGGGTTCTGTCAACGCCGTCTTGAGCAGCGCCCATGAGCCGGGTCCTTTCGGTGTGATGACCGCGTTGGCCCACGCAAGCAGCGGGCTCCACGTCAGGGCGGTCAGCGCGCCGATCCAGCTGAACAAGGACGCACGCGACGCCGAAACACCGGGGATGGCGCTGGCGAATGCGGCGCCCGTAAGGCCGAGCAAGCCGTAGCCGAACACGCCCAGTCCGCGCGCTGCGTCGTCCGCACCAACAACCCAAAGGTCGCGCAGTGCGGCGAGCAGTGTCGGCAGGCCACGGTGACCGAGCGGCGCGATGGGGGTCGCCAGCCAGCCATAGAGGTCGACGAGCGGCAGCCCGTGGGAGCGGATCAGGTTGGCCTGGTGCTGGTGGTAGCGGTAGTCGCCGTAACGATCCGTGATGAGGTGAACGCCATGCCACTCGACGCCCTGGCCGAGCTGGTGCGCGCAACCGAGAACGACCGACGCCATGAGCACCGTCTGGCCGGTTGGCGACAGACGCGCCCCCTTTCGGCGCCAAGCTGGCAAGCATGCGAAGCCCGCCGCGGCGAACAACCAGGCCCCCCACGACGTCCCGCCCGCCACCCACGCAGATACGGTCGCGAACATCGCCAGCACGCAGAGGCCGACGGCGACATCAACGGCGGCGCGGGCATCTCCCCGAATCGGGCTGTTGGTCAACACGACGTGACCGACGGCGGCGCACAGCCCCCAGGTGACGACGGCCGCGAGACCGACCCAGGGCGTCGCGGTTCCGAGCGCAAAAACGGCCGCAAGCACGGCGGCGAAGGCGATCATCGGTCGATCCCCGGCGGGAAGACGGGCTACATGCCCAAACGCGCCCGTGCCCGTTTGAGGAGCTTGTCGTCGAGCCGATAATGATGCCGGATGGGGTAGTCGTCGAGGCTGTGGAGCTCCAGCGCCACCTTGTCGCGCGGATCCAGGGTGATGAGCAGCGATACGCCGTCGTCGTCGGTGCGGTCGCTCACGATGGCGGGCATCAGGCGCGCGCGTCGTGGGCTGGGTTTAACGTAGACAATGTCGCCGGGCATCCACACGGCCGCATCGACGTGGTTGGGATCGGTCGGCAAGCGCGCGGCAAAGGCGTCGAGAAACGCCCGCAAGGAACGCCAATTGAGGGCGCGGCGCCAGGCGACGACGGTTCGCGGCTTGGACGCGCGTTTGTAGCGACGGGGATCGCGCGTGCGGTGGCGGATGATCGCCTCGCGGAGCTTGAAATCGTGCAGCGCCAGGCCGCGGTCCACCAGGTCAACGGCGGCGCCTCGCATCGAATCAAGGTCGGCCACCGATCCCCAAACGGCGATGACACGGCGGGCGACGGCGTCCTGGCCCGCTCGCAACAAAGACTCGGCGACCGGACGCGGCGTGGGCTTGGGTCCGATAGGTCGCGGCACGCTAGCGGTGTTCGGTCCGGCTGCCTTTACCCCGTTTGGAGTCGACTGCGACCGCGCCTTGCCGGCCTTGTCCGTGGTGCTTGCGACGGACTTGGCTGCGCGCTCTTGTCCCTGGGCTTTGCCGGCCGATGTGACGCGAGGACCGGACTTTGCCAGCGTGGACCTGGTGGCCCCGGCGGGATTTCCGGCTGCTGGTTTGGCCGCCAAGACCGCGGGCGGGGGGGATGGATCGGCCACAGCTTCGGTCACGCCATCGAGAAGCTGCTCGCCGCCGAGCATCCAGACCCAGGCGCAAGCGCACGCACCCAGGCCGATGATCGTCAGCCAGCGCGATCCGTCGCCGTAGGGAGTTGGCACGCCACGAAGCGCGGTCGACCGCCCGTAGACGGGTCGGCGTCGATCGGTGTACAGCGGTCCCGGTTTCGGCAGCGGCATGACGACGTTCGTAGCGACGTGGTGAACCGGTGGTCAAGCGGCGGATCGGAAGTGATCGATATCTTTCAGCTTCGTGAAAGCCTCAATATGATCGGGATCATAGGTTGGATGCGAAGGGATCGATTTTGCTCTGGAATCCGCGCACGGCCGGCCCCCTCGATGCGACGTGACGCCGGTCGGCCGACGTGACGGCAACCACGCTCGCCTTGCTCGCCGCACTCGCATGCGCGCTGCTATGGGCGGTGTTCGATGCGCTCCGCAAGCGCCTTGTCGGTCACGTCGCCCCCCTGCCGTTGACCTGCATTCTCGCCATCGGTCAGACGCCGCTGTACTTGGCGTGGGCGTGGTTGGACGGGTTTGCGGCGCCCGAGGCGGCGTACGTGGGCCCCGGAATCGCCGTCTGGGCGGTCAACATGATCGCCAACCTGTTGTTCTTCGAATCGCTGCGCCGCGCGGACCTCAGCGCGTCGGTCCCGCTGCTGGCGCTCACCCCGGTCTTCGCCGCGCTGATGGCCGCGTCCTGGCTCGACGAGGTGCTCAGCGCCAAGGAGATCGCGGGCGTGCTGCTGGTCGTCGGCGGCGCTATTGGAATGCACGGCGTGCGCACGTTGCTCAAGGCGAACGTCGACGGCGACGGTTCAACCACCCGTAACGCACGCGTCGGGGCGCTGCTCATGGCCGTTGTCGCCGCGCTTTGGGCCGCAACCGCCGCGTTCGACAAGCTGTCGATGCAACACAGCACCATCGCCATGCATGCCTTCCTGCAAGCCGCCGCGCTCGCCGTATCCCTGGTCGTCTGGTTGCTCGTCGTCGGCCGCCTTCGGGAGCTGCGTGACGTCACAGCCGTACAGGGCTCGTTCGTCGCAGGTGTGATCGTGGCCGCCGTCGCGCTGGGCCTGCAATTGTTCGCGGTGATGGGTGCGTACGTCGGTGTCGTCGAAGCCATCAAGCGCGCGGTCGGCGCCATCGCCGCGCTGCTGCTCGGCCGGATCTTCTTCGCGGAGACCATCGGGCGCCGACGCGTCTTGGCCGTGCTGGCCATGGCGATCGGGGTCTGGTTGGTAGCGGCCTGAAACGAATGATGAATCGGCCCGGTTGATCTGGTACAACCCGCGCGCTCAAAGCCCGTCTCGACACGGTCCGCAACCTCCTCGGAGCCCGCGATGTCCACGCCCAACAAAGCAGCCTTGCAAAGCACCCGTTACGCCCGCGCCCCTTACGCCGGTGTCCCTTACGCCGGTGCCCCTTACCCCCGCGCGATCGTCGCTGCCGTCTTCTTCGCGCTCGCTGCCCTGCCCGCTTGCGGCGGCGATGAGGACACAGACAAGAAGGACGAAGACACGGCGACCGCTGCCGACGCCGGCGTTGATGGCGGGACTACAAGCGACACAGCGACCAGCGCAGACACGGTGACCAAAGGCGGCGCCTACGACTGCGACCCGCTTCAGCCCACGCGCTGCGCCCTGCCCTGGCCGAGCAACCTGTACCTCGCCAAAGACAGCAAGACGACGACCGGCTACCGGCTCAACTTCGGGGCCAAGACGCTGCCGAGAAACCTCAACGACAAACACGTCTACTCCGATGCGTACAAGCGTCTGGACGGTTACGGCGTCGGTTCAGCGGTGCTCGTTCACTTCCCCGGCATCGACATCAAGGACATGGCCAGCGAGTCCAAGCCCGACGTCTCCGTCACCAAGAAGAGCCCCAGTCTGCTCATCGAGATCGCCAAGGACGGCTCGGCGTCGCTCGTTCCCCACTTCGTCGAGCTCGACCAGACCGGCGAAAAGGACCAGCAAGTCCTGTTCTTGCGTCCCCTCGTCATCCTCAACGAAGCCACCCGCTACATCGTCGCGTTTCACGGCCTCAAGACCACCGACGGCAAAGCCATCAAGCCCAGTGACGCGTTCGCCAAGCTGCGCGACGGCAAGACGACCGGCACCGACCTTGCGCATCGCCAAGCTGGGTTCGACGACATCTTCGGTCTGTTGGACAAGGCCGGCATCAAGAAGGCCGACCTCGTCCTCTCCTGGGACTTTGTGACCGCGTCCACCAACACGCTGCACGGCGACTTGCTTCACGTCCGCGACAAGGGCTTTGCGATCGCTGGCAGCAAGGGACCCGAGCTCAAGATCACCAAGACGGTCGACAACTCGAAGAACAAGAAGGCGAATTGGGCATACGAGCTGCAGGGCACGTTCACGGTCCCACGGTTCACCAGGGACCACATGGTCGGCTCCTTCAAGATGCACATGCTCAACTTCGGCAAGGACGGCAAACCCGCCCAGAACGGCACGATCACGCGCGACTTCTGGATCCGCGTCCCGCACACCGCGCTCGACGGCACGCCGCACGGGCTGGCCCAGTACGGTCACGGACTGCTGGGTCGCGGCAGCCAGGTCGGCGGCGGACACAACGCGTACCTGGCGCGCGAAGGAAAGCTCATCTTCTTCGCCTGCGATTGGTCGGGCATGGCGTCAGCGGACAACAACGGCATCGCGGCGATGATCGTCGATATGAGCGATTTCCCGGTCCTCGTCGACGGACTGCACCAGGGAATGCTCGAGGGCCTGTTGCTGGCGCGCGCCATGCGCGAACGATTCGCCGGCATGGATTTCACGCAGAAACATGGCATCAAGATCGACAAGAAGCGGCTCGTTTACACCGGGATCAGCCAGGGCGGCATCTACGGCGGCACGCTTATGGCCCTGAGCCAGGACATCACCCGCGGCCACCTTGGTGTGCCGGGCCAGAATTACGCGACGCTGCTGCACCGCTCGGTCGACTTCCAGCCGTTCTTCGCCGTGATGATGGGTACCTATGGCAACGCGATCGACCGCGCCATCTTGCTCACCGCCGGGCAGTCGTTGTGGGACATGGTCGACCCGAGCAGCCACTACGTGCACCTCAAGACCAAGCCTCACAACGGCACGCCCAAACACGAGGTCTTGCTGGCATCGGCCACCGGCGACTACCAGGTGGCGCTGCTCACCAACGAAATCACGGTGCGCAGCGGCTGGGGCGTCAAGCTCATGAAGCACTACGGCAAGGCCGTGTACGGCGTGAAGGAGACGCCGTTTCCCCACAAGGGCTCGGGGCTTGTGAACTGGAGCTTCGGCAACCCGTGGCCCAAACCCGGCAACGTCCCGCCCGCCGATGACATCGACGGCCTCAAGTGCGGCCCGTCCAACATTTGCCTGCTCAAGAAGGACTGCGATCCCAAGGGCGTGTTCGCGCCGTGCAAGCTCAAAGACCCGCACGGCAAGCCGCGCAAGATGCCCAACCACCAAAAGCAGCTGCTGCACTTCCTGGACACCGGCGAGATCATCGACGTGTGCAACGACTCGCCCTGCGACCCGTTCTAAGAGTTGCTCGCCATGGCATCCGCTCGTCCTTGCACCCGCGCCGCGACCCACCCGGTTTCGCTCGCGCCGATGATGCAGCGCACCGACCGGCACTTTCGGTTCTTGCTGCGGCAGATCACGCGCCACACGCTCCTGTACACGGAGATGGTGACCACCGGAGCGGTCTTGCACGGCGATCGGGACAGCTTGCTGGGATTTCACGGTGACGAACATCCGATCGCGCTGCAGCTCGGCGGTGACGATCCCGACGCGCTCGCCGCTTGCGCCCGCATCGGAGAGGACCGCGGCTACGACGAGGTCAACATCAACGTCGGCTGCCCGAGCGATCGGGTGCAAAAGGGCAGCTTCGGCGTGTGCCTGATGGCCCGGCCGGAACGTGTTGCGGAGGCCGTCGCCAAGATGCGGGCAACGGTCTCAATCCCCGTTACGGTCAAGCACCGGATCGGCTTTGATGACATCGACCGGTACGAGGACATGGCGCGCTTCGTGTCGGTCGTCGCCGAATCCGGGTGCGACCGGTTCAGCGTCCACGCGCGCAAGGCATGGCTCAACGGCTTGTCGCCCAAGGAAAACCGCGACGTGCCGCCGCTGCGCTACGAGGACGTCTACCGCCTCAAGCGCGCGTTTCCGCACCTGCTCATCGAGATCAACGGCGGCATTCGCACCCTCGACGCGATGACCGAGCACCTCGATTCGGTCGATGGCGTGATGATCGGCCGGGCCGCCTACGATGACCCGATGCTCTTTGCCCTGGTCGACCAGCGATTCTACGTCAGCCGCGAACCGCCGGTGACCCGCGCGGATGTCGTCCGCAAGATGCTGCCCTACATCGCCGAACACATCGCCGCGGGCGGCCGGCTACACAACGTCACGCGCCACATGAACATGCTCTTCGCCGGGCAAGCGGGCGGCAAGGTCTGGCGGCGGCACCTGTCGATGTATGGCATGGCGGCAGACGCGGGGCCCGAGGTGGTCGAACACGCCCTGGTAAAGGTCCTGGCGGTCGCGAAAGACGTCCAGATGCGCCGCGCGAAGTTGGTAGAACAGAGCGTGCAGGAGGGGCCATGAACAAGCTTTCCACGATTCAAATCTCGCGATTGGCAGGAGCTTTCCTGGTCGTCGCCATGGGCGTCGTGTTGCCGACTGAGGGAGCCGCTGCCCCCGGGCGTGTGGGCATCCAGGGTGTACTCCGGACGGCTTCGGGCGGGCCCGGGGCGGACGGCAAGTACGCCATGACCGTGCGCATCTACGCCGACGCCAAGGCGACCAAACCCGCGTGGGAAGAGACGGCCCTTGGTGTCGTCGTCAAGGGCGGCGCGTTCGACTTTGTCGCCGGCAATACCACGCCCGTGACGTCCGCCGCGCTCGCCAAGCTCACCGACCCGCACGTCGCGGTCGCCCTCGACGGAGCCACCGAGCTTTCGCGCGTGCCCCTTTCCGCAGTTCCATTCGCCGTGCACGCCAACACCGCCGCCGGTCTGTCCTGTTCGGGGTGTCTGACCGCCAACCACTTCAAGGGTGGGCTCTCGGCCTCATCGGTCAGCTTCACGTACGCCGGCAGCACGACCAAAGGCGGCCCGGCGACCAAGGCGCTCGACCTTGAGTGCACCGGCTGTGTATCGGCCAAGGAGCTCAAGTTCGACGGCGACCTCAACCTCGGCGGCCATGGCCTCGTCGCCAAGAAGGTGACCGCGGACAGCGTCGTGGCGAAGACGGTCGCGGCCGGGTCCTACATCGGCGACGGCAGCAAACTCACCGGCATCAAGATCCCCAGCGGCATGTGCGACAGCAAGGGCGAGGTCGTGCGCGGCATCAACGCCGACGGCAGCCTGGCATGCGTTAAAGGCCTCGACCCGTCCAAGTTGCCCGCCGACGCGCTCGATGAAGTCAGCAACGGGCTGCTCACCAACCAGTTCAAAGACGAGTTTTCAGGCAAAGCCAACCTCGGCATCCCCGACAACTCGCCCAACGGCGTCACCGACGTCATCGATGTGCCCGACATCGGCATCGCGCAAGGTTTGACGGTCAAAGTGGACGTCAAGAACAGCGACGCGCCGAAGGTGAAGGTGCTGCTCTTCGATCCCGCGAACAAACCGCCGGCAGCGGTGTCCAAGAACCTCAACAAAACCAAGCACTACGTCCTGTACAACGGCGGCGTGGCCAAGGGCAAAGACATCCAGCTGATCATGCCCAAACCCGACAAACCCAAGAGCGGCGACCTCGGCGCGTGGGTCGGCAAGAACGCCAAGGGCAAGTGGCACCTCGTCGTCATCGACGGCAGCTACCTCGACAACAAGATCGACGGCGCCATCGTCAAGTGGTCCATCGCCATCGACACGCTCAGCAACCAGAAGGTCGCCGCGACCAAGACGCTTTTAATTAACGGTGCGGTGCGCTTGCCACGACTCGCCGCGCCTCCCGCCACGTGCGACTTCGCGAGCCTTGGCCACATGTACGCCGACACAAAGGCCAAGCAGCTGCGCTTTTGCGACGGCAAGAGCTGGGCGGTGCTTCATGCGTGGGGCCTGGGCGAAAACGCGCAATCAGCCGGCGATTCCTGCAAGGCGCTGTTCGACAAGGGTGCCAAGAAAGACGGCGTGTACTGGATCAAACCGTTTGGCAAGCCGATCCGCGCGTTCTGCAATATGACCCTGCTCGGCGGCGGCTGGACGATGGTCTTCAAGTACAGCCCGTCGTCGAATTTCGCCAAGCCGGGCGCGAACATCCTCAAGGCCCACAACAGCAGCGACATCGCCATGCTCGATACGGGCAAGGAGTCCAAGCTCTACTCGATGGGCGGCATCAACGTCACCGGCGCGTCTCAGCTGCTCGCGGTCGTCTACCAGGGCGGCAAGGCGGCGACCTGGTTTGGCTTCAAGCTGCAGGGCAACGACCCCAACGCGACCTGGAAGAAGGGCAACATCGTCCCCGCGCTGACCAAGGTGAACACGTCCGGGTTCGACGCCAGCCTGATCAGCCTCGGCGCCGGGTCATGCCGCGAGTTCTACATCACGCGCAACCACGGCGGCTGCCACAACGACGCCGGCGCGCTCGTGATCAACTCGGCTGGCTGCGGGCCAGGGTGTGCTTGGGAGAAGGCCAACACGATCCAGTGGTGGGGCGGCCCGGGCGACTACAAGAACTACACCAACGGTATCCGCAAGGACGGCGAAGTCCTGGCGCTGTACGTCCGCTGATCAACTCGCCGTTGACCGGACAAGGGGCTCGAATCAATCGTCTGCTGAATCTGTCTCAGCGACCCGCGGCGGCTCACCCCAGCGTCTGCCGATGTCGAACCCATATTCGGCGGCGATCGCGACAACCTCGTCGTGGCCCCCGCAATCGACAAGCCGCTGATGAAGCACCGGGTCCGCTTCGCTCAGCGCGACGAATGCGTTGAGCTGACGGACCTTCTCTTTGAATTGTTCGAACTGAGCGCGTGCCATGGCCGCTGTGTAGCACGGTTTTGCGGGACTCCAACAGCGTGTCGCGAACCGACGCTCACCTTTGCTCGTGTCGGGCGGGTCCGGTAACTTGCTGAAAGTATATCGCCCCTTCACTCCACGAACGACCAGCGGCCACCGCGAGCGGTTGGATGGAGCGTCGTCATGATCCGCGCACACTTTTCACACGACGCAGTGCACCGTCGCTGCTTGATTACCTGCATCGCAGTCGCGGTTGTCGTCGTCGGCTGCGGCGAATCGACGATCGATACGTCCGGAACCGGCGCGACCACCGGTGGGGACGATTCATCTGTCTCGGACGTGGCGACCGACTCGGGCTCCGGGGCCGTAGATTCGGGTTCAGCGGCGGCGGACACAGCCAAGAACGTCGACGATTCGGGCGCCGCGGGGGACGACGCTGCAAAAGCCAATACAGACTCGGGCTCCAAGACGACCGACGGCGCTGCGACCGATGGCGCTGCGAACTCGGATTCGGGCCAAACGGACGCGAAAACGGGCTGCAAGAAGACAAATCCGGCCACAGAAGTGTGCGACGGCGTCGACAACGACTGCGATGGCAAGACCGACAATGCGGCCGGCGCCAAACCGCTCTGCGACGACGGAAAGGCTTGTACGAAAGACGCCTGCGACGGCAAGGACGGGTGCAAACACCCCGATGACGACGGCGCCGCGTGCGATGACGGCGACACCTGTACCGCCGATGACAAGTGCAAAGCCGGCGCGTGTTTGCCGGGCCCGGTGACCGATTGCAATGACGGCAACGCCTGCACGGCCGACAGCTGCGACAAGACGACCGGCAAATGCGCGAACAAGGCCGCGGCGGGCAGCTGCGACGACGGCAACCCCTGCACCACCGGCGAGAGCTGCAAGGGCGGCACCTGCGTCTCATCGGGCGCCAAGGACTGCAGCGATAACGAGCCGTGCACCGACGACGCGTGCAACAAGGAAACCGGCAAGTGCACAAACACGCCCAACACCGCGGTTTGCGACGACGGCGACGGCTGCACCGTCAAGGACACCTGCAGCGGCGGCAAGTGCAAGGCCGGGCCGCCCAACACGTGCGACGACAAGGACACGTGCACCGCGGACAGCTGCGACAAATCGACTGGCAAGTGCGTCAACAAAGCCGGCGCGGACGGCGGCAAATGCGACGACGGCAACACGTGCACGACCGGCGAGAGCTGCAAGGCTGGCAAGTGCACGGGCAAATCGGTGGTGTGCGATGACAAGAACCCGTGCACGGTCGACAGCTGCGACAAGCTCATGGGCTGTCAGTTCGGCGCTTCGACCGCGGCCTGCGACGACGGCAACAAGTGCACCGACGGCGATACGTGCGCCAAGGCCAAGTGCGTGCCGGGCAAGCCCAAGATCTGCAATGACAACAACGCATGCACCGACGACAAGTGCGACAAGCTCAAGGGTTGCCAGCACCCGCCGGTGACCAAGCCCTGCAACGACAACAGCGCGTGCACGAGCAAGGACGCGTGCGTCGGCGGCAAATGCGTCGGCCAGGCCAAGAGCTGCGACGACAAAGACCAGTGCACCAAGGACGCCTGCAACGCCAAGACCGGCGCGTGCAGCAACACCAAAATCGCGGGCTGTGTGCCCAAGTGCAGCAAGGACGCCGACTGCGACGACGGCAACGAATGCACGATCGACATCTGCAACAAGGGAACCGGCGGCTGCGACGACAAGAACGCCCCGCTCGGAAGCGTGTGCGGCAAGGACAAGGTGTGCGACGGCGCCGGGACGTGCGGCAAATCCAAGCCCTGCACAACGTGGGAAAGCGCGTTCGGGTTGCACAGCGAAACGCCGAAGATCGCCAACGGCACCGAGCGAAACACAGCGGTCGTCGCCGCGTCCGACGGGACGGTCTACGCCATCGGCTACACGCGTGAGGTGGCCAAGAGCTACCCGTACGACGGCACGGTCATGGCGTTTACGGCCGACGGCAAGTTCGCGTGGCACACGCGGTGGGGAGACGCCGGCAAGCTCGACTACCTGTACGCCGGCGCCGGCCGGGACGACGGAATCTGGGCGGTTGGCCACAGCCGGTCGCAGGGCAGCGCGGGCGACTACGACGGCGTCGCGCTCCATGTCGACAAGTCGGGCAAGGTGAAGTCGGCGACGTTCATCGCGAGCTCGTACAACGCTGGCAAACACCGCGAGGAGCTGCGCGGCGCGGTCGCGACGTCCGGCAATGGCCTCATCGTGTGCGGGCGCGGGTACAACGGCTCGACAAGCTACGACCCGCTCATCGGACGCGTGGACAAGGACGGCAAGAAGCTGTCCGCCACGCTGATCAAGTCGTCGGGTTCGGACGTGGTCAACGGGTGCGCGCTCGACAAGGCGACCGGCAATGTGCTGCTCGCCGGATCCAATGGGACGTATGCCGGTGGCGTGTGGATCGTCGCCAAGGACGACACGCTCAAGACCTGGGTGCCGGTTTCCGCGAAGTACCGGGCGCTGTACGGCGCGGTGGTCACGACGAAGGGCAAGTATGCAGGTGTGGGTACCGATACGGCGCCCGG
>Ga0209992_10002148_pt1 | contig 18729 bp, 9 predicted proteins | sample 2SBtaG_2_FD_182564 | JGI IMG/M metagenome (GOLD analysis project Ga0209992, IMG submission 182564) | Deep subsurface microbial communities from Kolumbo volcano to uncover new lineages of life (NeLLi) - 2SBTROV12_ACTIVE470 metaG (SPAdes)... | ecosystem: Environmental > Aquatic > Marine > Volcanic... | reverse complement strand
GGTGGCATTAGTTGTGGTCGAGGTTGTGGTGTTTGTTTGACCATCGTTGTTGTTTGTAGTTGTGCTAGTATACCCACCACTTATAGTAGTGTTACTCCCACTTGTATTAGTTTGTGTTGCTGTTGAATTATCTGTTGCATTTACTACACTACCTACAGATAACAAGATTATCCATAACAACAATCCAAAAAAAATTGTTAGTGTTTCTTTCATTTCTTTCCAAACATACCTGCTGCTGGTTTAAGTCCATAAATAGCACCGAAGATACCTATGAGTAACCATTGATACCATTGTGGTAAAGCATTAAAGTATGCAAAGAATAAATCTAGTTTAGCTTTTGTATCTGCATCCCCAAAGAATACAGAATATCCTAATACTAATAATGGCAATGATACAACTATTAATACAAACTCATCCTTCCATCCTTCAGCATTATCATTTCTTACTTGTGCTTGGTATTCTATCTCGCCTTGTGCCATACGATATGCATGGTTTCTTTCTGCCATAGCTGCATATTTTTTAGTTTCTTGTCGTTGCTGCATAACACTACCAATAGTTTTAACAGCACTAAATACTAGACCAAGACCAAACATTAGTTAGTTCCTTTTCCATCGCAATCACATATATCTTTTTCTTCTTCGCAATCACATATTTGTTTGTTCATTTTATTACATACTCCCTGATAACTACAATCATTTGTGTCATCATCATAAAACCTACACCCCACATTATTCTTCTCACATTTTTTAGATCTTCTTCAATGTGTTTTAGATGATTAGTTTTAATTATCTCAATGTGTGAATTAATCATTTTGATGTCGCCTTTGATCTTGGCTAGTTCAACATTTAATTCATGCACATTTAACATCATTATTAATCTGCTTCAGCAATAGTATTACCTGCTGCTACCCATTCTTGTATTTTTTGATAATCTCTGTTTGTTGGGTCTAATGGTACATATTTATTACCATTCATTAGATAACCTGTTAAAGTGTTATTTGCATCTCTCATGTTTACTACTGTTTCAATCATTATAACTCTGCCTCAAAGTAAAAGTAAGCTTGGTATGCATCATCTGCTGTAAGACCTGCATCAAAATCATAAGCAAACCTATAACTATTAGCATCTCCAAAACTACCATTAGGAACAAATTGTGGTGTAGCAGCAGTAGCTACATTATAAATATCATTAGCTGTTCCACCTTCGGCATACTCATGTGATATTGTTGGACTTGTTCTCATGGTAGTTGGATAGTTAATATTAAATACACATGTTGTAGCACTTGATGTCATAAAAGCATATAAACCTCTATGATAATATCTTTGACATTGTGATAGTGTTGCAGCATGGGTTTCTCGTTTAAAAGGGTTTGCTGTTGCACCAGGTTCTAATTGTACGTCTGCAATGTATAAGAAATCACCTGCGTCTGTATCTGTTACATCTGACCAAATAAATACTGCAACATTATTAGTACCAGAAGTATCTACTGATATATTTTCTATTTTATATCTAACCCATGAAGTTGTTACACTCAAATTACTAGGTGTGTTTTCATAAGTCCAGCTTGTTGCCAATGTTGGGTCAGTACCTTCTGCGTTCCAAGCATTTACTACATCACTTGTTACACTATCTGCTGTTCCACTCCATGCTATTACAGCAGCTTTTACGTTATCTAGTTTACCACTACCAGCAACTTTTGCTTTGAATGAAAGACTTACAGGACTAGTTCCTATATCTCCAAGCTGTCCACAGTTTATTTGTTCTATTATTTGTACTATACCAAATTTTTTATCGACTGTTTCTACATCTAATCCAATAGAATAAATACCAGTATCTACATCTCCAGCAGCACGAGTTACATCGACAATATCATTCCCATCTGATAACAGTACCCATCTCGATGCTGTGCAAGTATCATCATTATTACTTCCAGAAGTAAAACTTGTACCTCTTTGCCAACATGAAAAATCTCCATTTATTATTCCATTGTAACTTGCATTTGAAGGTTGAGCATCAACGTATGCTTTAATAGATTGCTGTGTAGCTAACATAGTAGCAGAGTTACTAGCCATGTTATCTTCATCTTTACAATCTGTTATATTAGCTGTACTTGGAAAATCTATTCCTCTACTGTTTAAATCTAAATCTCCACCAAGCTGTGGTGTTGCATCATTAACTAAATCTGTTGATCCTGCATCTGCTCCACTATAACTAAAGTGTACTCCTACTCCATCATTGTCAGAAAATGAACCAGAACTTACAACGTGTGTAACTGGCACTTTAGTATATCCACTTGCGTCTGTTACACTACCAGAAACTTTAAATGTAGCAAATGTACTTGCAGTTCCTTCTTTTGTTATTGTAACAAGACCCCTAGCTATAGAGTTAGATACATCATCCCAGCTTTGTACATATCCAGATATATCTGCACTTGCATCATCTGCATCATCTACATAAAGAATTGATACACTACTAAGTGTTCCATTGTTAAATGCAATCTTACCTGCTCCAGGGTCTGCATCAGATGTTGTACTTTCAAATGTCATTGACAGTTGTGAGTTTGTACCTGCTGCACCAGTAGAACCAGTAGAACCTGTACTACCTGTAGAACCTGTGCTACCTGTCGAACCAGTATCTCCCTTGTCACCAGTTCTAGTAAAGTGTACTGACAATGTATCTCCAGCAGAAAAAGTATTACTACTGTTTAAATGTTGTACGTTTAATTTGTTATAACCTGTAGCTGTTGTCGTAGTACCACCAATATAATATCTTGCATAAGTAGATGGGTCATCTGTATCTACAATGTGTAAAAATCCTTTAATAGTAGATGTGCTGTCATCCCATGCTAAAATATCGTTTTCAACATCTACACCATTTGCATCGTTATCATCTATATATATAGCTGATACTGAACTAGGAGTAGCATTATCAAATCTTATTTCTCCTGAACCTGGGTCGGCATCTGTAGTTGCTGTATCGAATGTGTAAAGATATCCAGGTACTGCACCATCGTTACCTGATTGTGTAAAGGTTATTGCAAGACTATCTCCTGCACTAAACGTATTATTAGATGCAACGTGAGCTACTGCTAGTTTGTTATAACCAGATGCATCTGTTGCTGCACCATTAATTTTAAATCTAGCATAAGTAGTCTTGTCGTTTATGTCAGTAAACTGAACATATCCTTTGTTTCCTGCTGTACTATCATCCCATGTAATAGTATCTGTCTGGGTAGTTGCTCCATGCTGGTCAACATCATCTATATAAATAACTGTGACATTTGAATATGTGCCATTATTGAAAGCCACTTCCCCAGCTCCTGGGTCAGCATCACTTGTTCCTGAATCAAACTTATAAAAATATCCTGGGTTAACTCCATCTACACCATTTGCTATAAATGTTACCCATACTTTATCTGCATCTGTAAAAGTACCTGAACTATCTACATGAACTAATGTAGCTTTACTATAACCAGAAGCATCTACTATTGCTGCTGTAATATTAAATACTGCCCATGTGTTAAGTGTTCCTGCTTTTTGTACCCTTAGTCTACCTCTATTAGTATAATTGGTAGCATTGTCATCCCAAGACTGTACCCATGCAGATATGTCTGTAGCATTGTATTCTACGTCATCTACATATGCTGCAGTTACTGATGCTATTGTAGTGTTGTTAAACCTTATTTTACCAGCACCAGGGTCAGAATCAGTTGTTGTAGTTGAGTATGTCATTAATGCAGAATCGCCACCTTGTGGTAAAAAGTCTGCTATTGTAGTTAAATCTCCAGAAGTATCAAATCCTAATGCTCTACTAGCTCTATCTGTAGCACTTGAAGTAAATTCAGATGATGTAATAGTGTTAGTTCTTGATACTTTAAAAGACCTATCAACTTGTTCTTGTAATTCTTGTATAGCTGCAAGGTTCTTATCGAAAGCACTTTCAACAGAATCTGCAGTAAATGGGTCATTTTCTACTAAGTCAAGTGTTTGTGTCTGTGTTGTTTTTCTTCTTATTACTACTGTTTCTGTAGCCGTAGGTATATCACTAGATTCAAAGACTACATTACCACCAGTTGCATTACCTGCTCCAGTTACTGTATAATCAGTAGTAAGGGTTTTGACAGTTTCTACACCTAAAGCTGACCTTATAATAACCTGTAAATCTGCTGCTGCAGAGATTTTAAATTGGTAAGCAAAGGTATCATTAGACCCGTCACCACTGTAACTATTTTTAATTATTGTTGTTGATATTGCCATTTTATGTTCCTTTTAATTGTATCATTAATTGTGTATTTTTCAAAATATTAATCAAACCGTCCTCTAATCGGTTTTGCTTTGTTTTTGTTTTCTATAACATTTTTTATAGTTGCGTTATCTTTTGCTGAATTGCCATTTAATCCACGCAATGTTTGACTATACCTTTTAATAAGAAGATAAAACTCGTCTTTTGATTTAGCTTGCATTAACATGCTAAACACTCTTGATGAAACATCTCCAAATTTTCTTCTATACATAATTTCTGCTTGTTTATTTTTAGTGCTTTCTACAAATTCAATATAAAATCGTGCTTTGTTATCATCTGACATAGATTCCCAACCGTTTTCTAAAAATTCAGTTGTTACACTACGTTTTTTGTATTGCTCCCATGCTTTTTGGCCACGTATTTTTCCTTTCTCTGCATACACTGATTGGTCATCATATGCTGTTGTAGCAAACCTACCTACCATTTTTGCTAACAAACCAAAATCTCCTAAATATAAACTGTTTAAACTTCGTGATTGTTTACCTTCAAGATTAATATCATAATCATACCCTATAGGATTTGCGTAACTTTCCATTAAAGCTTTGAATTTAGCTATTATTAATTCTTTTTGTGCTTCTTCATTGTAAGGACCAGGTGTTTGTGCTGCTGTCATTAAATCTTGTTTTATATATTTTTGTCCAGTTAATGAATTTTCTGGATTATAATTTGGATTTGTTATCTTAAAAGCGTCATATAATATATTTAACACTCCTGAACTTGATGGTAATTCATTTGATAAAGCTCGAAATCGTCTATGAGCAGGTTTATCTAACCAATCAAACCTAGTTGGGTCCCTATCTGGAGTAAAAATTGGGTCAATTATATTTACTCTTATGTCTTTAATTAACCATCTAAGCATAAAATCTGCCATTTGCATACTTAATTTTACTGGAGTATTTAATGGAACTTTATTATAAAGCACCATAGGTTGTCCTGTGTTTGTATTACAAAGAATTGCTGGAAGAGTTAAATAGTTTTGCTTATCAAATGGTTTGTAAAATCTTCTGCAAAATGCTTGTTTTTCGCCAAAAAATTCGTATTCGTATAAAGCGTTTAATAAAAATAAACTAGCTCCGTAACCGACAGTTGTTTTAACAAAATGACTTTCATAAAATCTTTTTCCATACTCGTTTCTTTTTTCACTATAACCAAAATTTCTTGCTCTTTCTAAACCTTGATAAGAAGCATTTAAAATATTTTTTAATACATTTAAAAACGGCCATTTTGCTTCAGCTTGTATTGTTACAGGTCCTTGATTTTTAAAATCAACTATACCTCTTCTTACTAATTGTGTTATTTGCCAATCAGAATAATTATTTAAACCTAAATCTCTTTGTTCGTACAATATTTCTTTTAAAGCAGCTCTTGTATGAAGCTCTGAAAATTTAGAAGCTTGAGCTTGTCCATTGATTAAAGCTTTTGTAGCTTCAAAAACAGATTTAGCAGGATTTGATTTAAATTCTTCTATTGCTGTTGTAGGTGTTACATCTTCTCGTAATGTTTTCATATTTTCTAAATCTTTAGTAAGTTGTTCATACTCTTTTACCCATTCAGTACTGCCAACACGGTCCATATCTACAAGATATCCAAATTTATTTCCAGGTAGCACTTGTCCTTCAGCAAATAAACCTTTTTCAATATTTAAAAATTCATCTGTAAAAACAATTTTTTCGCTATTTTTAAGTTCTCTAAGCCAAGCTAAAGCAAAAGAAGTAGAATTATCTTTAAAACCAGTTGGCACTTTAATTTTAAATCCTGCTACATCATATGTTGTAAAATGAAAATCAGGAAAAAATGCGTTCATTTCTATATTTTGCGTAGTTGACCACATGTCTATAATCATATTTGGTAAAAGAAAAGCAGGGCTAAATGTTGTATACCAACTTTTTTGCCATTGAACTAGTGTTGTTCCTATTTCTTGTGCTAGTTTTCCACCATATAAATTAAATTCTCCATTTTTTTTCCATGTACCAAAATTAAAATCTTTATTTACAATTTTATATACAGCTACAGAACTAGCATTATAATCAGTTCTACCTAAATCAAATCCAGACATTGAATCTTTGTAATTTTGATGTTCCATCATTACCATTATTTTTTCACCTGGACCTGGTTCTTCGTATACATTCATATATTCAAGTTCTTGATATACTTCTTGTAAATTTTTATCTGTAGTTGTTTGTCTTAAATTACTAGGTAATTCTAAATATCTTTCATAAGAAACATTTCCTTTTATAACTAAATGTGTTTCTAATATTCTCCTATCTCTTCCAAAAAACTGTATGCCTTTGTCAGAATTTAGAGGTGAATATTCTTCTAACATTTTTTTATGATGTGCGTTAAAAGCTCTTTCTGCTTGTTCTATTTTTTCTGGATTTTTGTTTGCAGCTTCAACTTCTTTTCTATAATCAAGTAAAAGTTTTGCATATTTATCAGTTGATTCTTTAGGTATAGTTTCCCAAAAAGTTTTGCTTTTTGCCTTACCTTTGCTAACTCCAGGAATAAAATTAAGAAAAGGAAGTACATCTCCAATTTGCAATTGTATACTAGAAAAATGCTCAGCATAAGTTACATCTTCATATCTATATTCAGTAACTTTACTTGCTGCTCCCATAGGGTCAGAACCTGGTTCTAGTTCTGTTATAATTTCTTTTGTTCGCATAATATTACGAGGAGAAAATAAACCATATTGACCATCTCGTTTTTTATAAAAATTTCTTTCTTGTTCTTTATTAGTTCTTGATGCCATGTATTCACCATCAAAAGCTCTATCTGAAAACAATGCTAATTTTAATTGATTTTCGTGATTTGCGTAAGCTAATACTTGCACTTTCCATATTGTTGTAAATAAAGGGTCAAAAGGCATTGCAATAAAACCACCTTTTTTTGATTTAGTAGCTTTACTAAATTTAAAAGGATTTTGTCCTGCTTCTAATTCTTTTATAAGATAATCAGGATTTGTAAAATTTATGTACCAAGGATTTGCAAGTATTTTATCTAATTCTTTTGGACCAAACAATTGACTTGTTGACAGTTCTTGTTTTACAAATTGTTTTACAAAACCGTTTTGACCAAATACATCATTAAGTTTTTCAGTTAATTCTGGAAAAGTTCTTTCAAAATACTCAACTAAGTTTTCTGCACTTCTTAATGAAGCTTGAGTTTTACCACCTTCAATAAATATATCTTTACCGTAAGCGTCTATAAAATCTTCCATTGTATAATTGCTTTCACTAATTATTTGAAAAGGCGTGAAATGTTTACCTTCTATAACATTATTCATTGCTATAGCTTTGAAAGTTACGTAAGCACTTAAATAATCAATACTAAGACCTTTATCTCTTGCTAATTCCATTATTGGATGCAAGTGTTTTACTAAATAAACATTTTTAAAATTAGTTGCTACTGTATCGTAATATTTAATATTATCTTGTAAAAATTGTATATACTGTGCTTTATTTAAATTTTCATATTTTCCTGTAATTGGATTCCAATGCTCAATACCAGCAACACCGTACAAATCAGGTTTATCATTTGCTTGTTTTTCTATATAAACACTGCTTAAAGCAAAATAATCATCTAATAATAATTTAAACCTTAAAAGTCCTTCTGAAGGTTTTTTAATAAAAGCTATAGTTTTTTTAGCTGCTTGTAAAAATTTTTCTCTATTTGTTTTAGATTCTTTTTCAGCAAATTTATATGCTTGTTCTTGTCTAGCATCTGTGCCTTCATTAACAGCTCTTACAATATTTTCAAAATATTCTTTAAATAATGGCCTTGAATCTAAATGTCTTTGCACCATCTCTACAACACGAGGGGCTTTGAAAGCTGCTCGTTTTGGGTTAACCATCATGAATGACATAACGTCTGCATACACTTCTACGGCACTACCTCGATAATTTCTAAAAAAATCTGATATAGAACTAGACCATACTACTTCATATTTAGTTAGCTTTTGATAATACTCTTGTGCTTCCTTTAAATCTATTTTTCCATTTTCATAATCTTTTATTATTTTTTGATTGTCATTTCTAAGTTTTCTTATTTTTTTATCTGTCCAATAACTAGGGTCAAGTAAACGCATATATTCTTGCACTGTCCATGTTACAGGTTTGTTATCTTTATCTGCTAATTCTTTAAATATAGTTTTTAAATCGCCTGTATACGCATCTTGTACAACTTCATAAAAATGAACAGGCAAAGGTCTAGCTTCAAGACTTAAAGCCATTGCTTCTTCCATTAAAACTTCTTTTGTTATAATTCCATGATTATATGCATGAACTCGCATTTGCTCTGCAAATTGTTCTTGTATTGCTTTATCTAAATCAAATGTTGCATCCTTACCTTTAAGTGTTTCTTCATTAATTGCATCAACTACTTGTTTCATATGTTCATCTATTAAACCTTTCATAGCATTAACAAGTATTCTTTTTTTAATAGATTCAGGAGCTGTTATAAATTTTTCATATATAGCAGGTGGAACTAATTCTCTAGCGTTTGTTCTGTTGACAATACTAGTAATAGTTTCAGGAGTTACTACAAGACCTAATTTGCTTAACTCACTTTCAAAATTTTCTTTTTCAAGTTCAGCTAATTTTATTGCTTCTTCAAATAATTTTTCTTCAACTAAAGGTTCAAGAACTACAGGGTTTCCATTTTTGTCTAACAATTCAGTACTTATATAACCAACAGCTTTTTGTATTTGTCCTACTATATCTCCACGACCTATTCCACCTTTTTTAACATTTAAATATCCTTCTAATTTTTCAATAGCTGCATCTAAAGTTTTTTTATCTAAATTAAAATTAGGTCCATAAGCAATAAAATCACTAGGACCACCTCCTTCTGCTTCTGATAAATAGTTTTTTATTTCTTTCCACAATGCAGCATTTGTATTCCACTTAACGTCTAATTCTCCATCTTTACTAAATTTTTTAATATGGTCTTCAAAATGAAATAACTCGTGAAACAGTGTTCTTGTTTGTGAAGTAATATCTGTTAATTTTCCTGTTTTCCACAAACTTACAAAAATTTCACTAGTTGTATATTTACCTTTATTGCCAGGTTCTGCGTAATATTTTTTAAAAATTATTGGAAATTTAGCTTTTAATGCAGCACTTAAAACTAAAGCATCTATAAAATCTAACCCAACTGTAGTTCCGTCAAAAAATTTATCATATTTACTTTGTGCAGTTGTTCCACCTGAAAATGGTTTTGATTGTTCTTGTGGATTTATATTACCTACGGCAACATTAGATTGTTCAGCATCGTAAAATGTTTTTTCTGCTTTAAGTTTTTTGTTTTTTACAATAGCCATTTGATTTCGTAATGAATCCATCAAATCTAAAGGTTTTATGTATGCTAAAGGTTCTGATGCTTGATAAGCACCTGGGTCTGTTGGGTCAACAAATTTTCGAGCCAACACTAAATAACCTAATTGAGATTGTTTTAATCGTACAAAATCTTCTTCTTTAGTTTTTTGATTTGCAAATTGCCAAAATAATTCTATTTTGTAAGGCGCATTTTCATATTTTGTTATTAAATCTGCTACTAATTTATTTAACAATTCTGCAGGAAAAGCATAATCAAAATTATCTATTTCATAAATATGTACTTTACCACCTTGTAAATTTGTATAATCTGCAGATGTTACATATTTAATTAAATATTCAAATGCGTTTTGACTAAACAACTCATTGTCTAATGAGTGAAAACTTTTATCATTATTGTATGCACCAAATATAGTTGATTCAGTTAAAAAATTGCTTAATTCTGGAAAAGTACCTGATTCTACTATTAAATTGTTTGCTGTTGTTTGACCTGACATATCCATCATTCTTCTATATTCATTTATAGATTGTACAATTGATTTATTTTTGTCTGGAATAAATCTTTGTTTTACATTAACTTCTCCACTTGTCTTTGTAGTTGTATCAAAATATTCTTCGTTAAATATTTGTGTATAATTTTTACCAATTGTAGAATTAGGATTTATTTCATTGTCTTCAAAACTTTGTTTTTCGTTTGTAAATACAATGACATTACCATTATTATCTTCAACACTGTGTATAGATAATTCTAAATCTAATCCTCTTTTTATTGTTGTAGTACCATCTGCATTTTTATTTACTAAATATTCTTCAGTGCTAGGTTTTCTTAAATTGCTAACTAAATCTACCATAAATATATTTTCTTTATTAAATAAACCAGTTCCAGTCATTTCTGCTTCAACAAGTTCTACACCATCAATTATTTTAGAATCTACAACTTTACTTCCAGGTAATTCAATAACTGTATCATTAACTTTAAATTTAAAATCTTTAATTTCTTGCATTTTTAAGTCTTTTTTAGACATATCAAGATAAACTTTTTTTGCTCTAGCTGATGGTGGTTCTTTGCCCATTTCAATGTAGTTAAATTCTTTATTAGATTCCCTACCATATTCTGGGTCAAATGTTTTTTCTCTTTTCATTTTATTTAATAAACCACGTCCACCTTTAGTCAAAACATTAACTGTAAATAAAAATGCTAAGTTTTTTGCAGCAATATCCTCAAAATCTTTTGGCTTACCTCTAATTACACCTTCTAAAAAATCTGCAGAAGATAGACCTAATGCTTGACCTGTAAAGTTAGATATGTTTGGACCAAGAAAAGGAAATCTTTGTACCATAGGTAATTGTTCTCTATACATTCTTTCTGGGCCAAAAACTTTTGCATTTGGAAAATTTTTATCAGCTATTCTATATCTGCCATACAACCCTTTTTCCATTTCTATTATTTTAGCTTGTTCTCCAGCAGTATATGGACCTACGCTTTTTTCTTGTTTAGGATATAATCTTTTAAACATACCTCTTGCTGTTAAAACCATTGCTGCACCTTTAGCTGAAGAAAAACCTTGATTTTTCCAAAATTCTGGTTTTTGCAATATTGATAAAAATTCTTTATTTAGAGTACTTTTAAATTCAGGGTCATTAAAAATATCTGATAAAGGTTGGTCATCAAAAGAACCATTTAAAAGCATTTCAAAAAAAACTTGCTCAGAAAAAGATACAGATGAAAAACTTGCCATTGATTGAAGCAAATTTCCTTCAAGTTCTTTACTTATATATTTTCGTAAAAATCCGTGTCCTGCACTAGAAATAAAATTATGTAGTTTCTTTATACCTTGACCTACAAGAAAATATACTGGAAAATCACCAGCAAAAACTGTTACTTCATCTGATATTGTTTGTGGAAAATTACGGTCCAACCCTGACAATTCATGTATTAATTTTGTGTATGTACTAGGTTTTAAATTGTTTAAATTTATAGCATGGTTTGCTATAGCAGCTCTTCCCCAAATTTGCGTTCTTCCTAAATTTTTATGAAAATTACTCATTGAACCAAAATTAAATCCGTAATCTTCTAAAAAATTATTTAAAGGACCTTCTCCTCTATAAAGAAAAAAAGGCAATTCACCATCGCCATCTATTATCATTTCAGGGTCTTTTCTTTTTTCTAAAACATCTTTTGTTTTATTTTGTAATTCTTCAGTAAATTTATCTCCGTAAATAATTTTCATAATTGTAGAAACATCATCTACGTTTCCTTTTAATGCGCCATCTAAAGTTTTATCAGACACGTTAGCTCTTATAACAGAACTAATTAATTTCATTTGTTGTAATACATTTAAGTTACTAGCATCACCTGATTCTACTCTTTCTTCAAAATCTGGACTTATGTGTTCTGGATTTAAACTTTTGAATATGTTGTAACTAGCTCTTAAATCATTTGTTTTTGTTCCAAACATGTAATAACCACGAGCTGTACCGTCTTTACTAACTTTATTAACATTATCACTTACAACAAAACCTATAGTGTTTATTAAATCTTCAAATTCTTTGTAATCTGCACCTGGAAAATTTACTTTTATAAAACTTTGTAAACCTTTTTGATATTCATCTTTTCTTATAAATTTAATTCTATCTTTAACACCTAACTTTTCTATCATATCTTTTGCTGATATATTGCCAGGCAAAAATAAATTGCTAAAATCTTTAAATTCTTTGTTTCTTTTTGTAAAACTATTTACATAATTTTTATAGTTTTCAACATCATTTTTTAAGACCTCTTTGTTCGCGTCTTTTAAATTTAATCCTTGTACATTATCTAATGATGTAGAAAATCCTTCTAAATCATCTTTAAAAAGATTAAAAGAATTTGTTATAGGAAAAATAGTGTTTGTTTTTTGATGTTTATTAATTTCTAAATTAGAATAACCTTCTTTTTGTAGATTAACTTTTTCTCGTTGGTTAAAAAATTCTTGGTCAGAAACTCCAGCTATACTTTTTTCAATAGTAGTTTTACCTTCATTTTTAACAACAGAATTGTCTTGTATCTCTATAGCGCTGTTTAAAAGACCTGTATCTTCTATAGCCATTATTCAAATTCCTGTGTTACTGGATTAAATCGTAATTTTTTATTTTTATTTTTTGAAGGTTTAGGTTGTATTACAGTTGTATTTGGACTACTTGTTATTGGCTTTATTGTATTTATTGCATTAACTTCTTTTTTTATATCATCAAGAGTAAAACCAAATATTTCTGCTATATCCATTAATTGTTTTGGTGTAAATTTGTCTGTTTGCATTGCCCTTCTTAAATTTTTTTCTAGCGCTATTCTTGTGTTTCTTGATTCTATAGATTCGTATATAGGAACTACAGAGCCATCTCCGATTTTTCTTTCACCAATTATTCTACGTTTAGCTATTTGTGTTTGGTCAGTTGTAGCCAACACATCAACAATATTACTTCTAGCAAATGTACCAGTACCTTTTACCATATCTACCTCATCATATGTAACAGTACCATCATTATTTAAATCATATTTATCAACTGGAAAGGTTTCAGCATCAAACGTAGGCATTTCCATTTCTTCCTTAACTAAATTAACAACATAATCTAGTGCATTTATTGAAATGCCGTCATCATTTTTAAATTTTTTATCATAAATAATTTGATTTATATTTAAACCTTTTGCTTCCCCTTCAAGCAGCGTATCTTGATATAATTTTAAAGCTCGTAAAGTTTTTTCAGTAATATTTAAACTAGATAATTGGCTAAGAATATCATCTAAACTTTGTGAATTTTGTGCAATTGCGTCATAGTTTTTAACTTTATTTGGGTCCATTTTTTGTATTAAATATCTTAAACCATACTTTAACGCTTGTTCGTCTAAATCTTCATATTTTTTAACATTTAAATTATGTAAACCAATTATTCTATTTGCTACATCTGCTTTTATAACACCTAAAGTTACAGCATTATCAAGTTCGTCACGAAATTCTTTTGTTAAACCACCTATTTCAGCTATATCATTAAAATATTTTGTCATTTTTTGATTTGATGGACCTTTATTAAAATAACTATTTATATAAGTTCTTAAAGCTTCTCGTGTTTCTCCAAATGATTGATTTGCTATTTCATGAGCTTTTAGCATTGCTTCATCTATTTTGTCTAAATCTAATTCACCTCTTAAAGGTTCAAGAATATTTTTTATACTTGCATAACCATCTCTTTTTTGTCCTTTTTGTTGTGATTCAGTAGCTTCATTATAAATTTTAATTTGGTCTTTTATAGTTTTTATTGCATAAATTCTAAATTCACTATCCATTGATATTGAACGTGTTTTAAATTCACCGTTTTCATATCTATCTTGCAACTCTGCTATTTTTTATTATCTTCATCTGATATTTCACTAATGTTTCCATTGTATTTATCAAGTATTATGTTTACTTTATCAAAATATTCATCATTGTATGAAAAATCATCAACTAACTTTTCATTTAAAACAAATTCTAATTGGTCATTAGGATTGTTTGAACCAGATTGCAATTTAAAAGACTGTAAATATACATTATTTTTTATTTCTTGTACTTCTTTACTGTAATCATCAGCACTTAATATGTACCTAATATCTTGTAAATCTTTTAAACGCATTAATTGTAATTGTTTTATATATTCAATATTGTCAGAATTTTTTAATTCTCTATTAAAAGTAGTTTTGTTATTTTTGTAAGTAGATAATGCTGTTTTTTTAACATCTTTATTAACTTCGTCTTGTAATAAATTTACACTTTCACCTATTCTAAATTTTAATAATTGTTCACTTTCTGCCCAAGCTTGTGGATTCATATTTTTCTTTAAATCTTTTAATTTTTTTTCTGCTGCTTTACGAAAATCATTTATTCCCTGTCCAGGATTTCTTATTTGCCCAGTTTGTGTATCTATTCCTGAATAACTACCTACTTCATATTTGTCTTTATATTGCTCAAACATATTTTTAATTTCATATTCACCAGCTTGTTTTTGATTGTTAATTATTATTCTTGCAGTGTTATTTGTTTTTTGATTTTGATATTTTATAACTTCATTAGTAATAGTAGACGTAAGTTGTGATATTGGTCCAAAAATATCTGGTTGAGATGTTGTCGGACCACTACTAGAAACTTCTAAACTTGGGTCATACGGCATTACTTTTGGTGCTTTATATGTTGGTATTTCTGCCATAATTAATAACTTCCTATTTTATACCTACTACTTTCGTATTTACTAAAATCAAAAGATTTATTTAAAAGTCCTTTTTTTGCATCTTGACCTTGCTGATATCCCGTAGCTGCCATTACTCCTATGTTAGCTAAATTTGTTCCCATATTTATCCAGTTGGCCATTCTTCTATTTGCTGAATCTTCTTGCGCACCCCATACACCATATAATTTTGCTCTATTTACAGCATTAACATTTCTTTCAAATTCTTTTTCTGCTTCCTCGCCTATTAATAAAGGTGTCCCTGCCATTGCTACACCTTGCGCTCCAGTCATTAAAGCTAACCTTTTATCAAACTCTATTTTATATTTTTTTAATTTAATTCTTTTTGCTACAGCTTCTAATTCAAATTGTTTAATTTTTCTATTTTCTGCGTCTTTAATAGCTTTTCTTTGTGCTAGCGCACTTAAAACAGTTGTTCCTGCTGATACTGCAATTAAAGCTATTGCTACTGCTGATAATGCCATATTTAATCACTTGTAACTATTGTTCCCGTTAAACCTAACACTGTTAGAGGTAACGGTTGTTTTTGTTCAATAGTTACTTTACCCTCTCTGTCCCATCCTAAATTACTAACTCTTTTATCTCCAGTAAACAATGGTATTGGTTGTCCCATTTCATCTGCTGAAGTTCTAAAAGGTAATTGGTCATCATTTATTGATACTCCAATTGTATTTAATAATCTTACTACAATTTCATTATACCTTTTTTTTCTGCCTTGTGCAGACCCAGCTTGTGAACCTGCTTCTAAACTAAGTGTTTTTAATTTTGAATTGTAACCTAATCCTACTTCTATTGTTTTAGTTGCAAACGTACTTGGCAAACTAACTGTTATTGCACCACTTGTAACTTTTTGTTTTGGATACACAGCATCGTCTATTAATATTTGCACTGTTTCTCCTTCTAAATGGTCTAATCCTGTAACTGATGTAGATGAACCTGTAATTGTACCTGAAAGACCACTGTCTTGATTTAACGTATTATCAAGATATTCAACGTATTGCACTGTTGAGCCGTTAATAATTCTTTCTACAATAATCCATACTTGATTTTCTGTTGATTCTGTTATAGATGTTACTGATTTTACTTTTGCTTGACTTTCGTTTACTTTGGCAAGTCTAATAACATCTTGACTTGCTACAGTTAAATAACCAGTAGATTCTGGTGTTGTTTCTGACACAGTGACAACATTAGAAGCTACTGTAGCTGTAAAATCTGCATGTCCATTTATTGTATTTTTTAAATTAGTAGCAGAAGTATTGTTGTTACTTGCTGTTTGAAATTCATTTGTTCCTGCTGTACTTGTAGTTGATGTAAATGTAACTTCTGTACCATCTCTTTTTGTAAATTTTAATTTAGAACCAGATTGTATATTTGCATAATCTGTAACTGTTATTGTACAATTTGCTGCTTTACCACCTATAATGTGTCTATGCCAAGCCAAAACATCTTGGTCACGTTCAAATGTCATACCTAATAATGTTCCGTCAGTTCTAACTGCCCAATATATCGAATCAGGTTCTTGTGCATAATCAACGTCAATTATTCCAGTTTCAGTTATATGCTCTGAAAGCAATGTCATATCTGGCGCAACATAAGCATCATCTTGGAATGTATATGCTAAATCTCTAACTTTTCTTTGTTGTCTTTGTACAAATAAAACTGAATTTCCAACTTGCGTAGGTTGCGTAGTATGAGTGCCAAAAGTTGTTTGTTGAGATATGTTGACGTTTCCTGGTTCTAATGGTTCTCCTGGTGGTCTTCCTACTTTAAATTCACCACCTGCAGTTCCTATAAGTAAATCTCGTGCTGGAGCTAAAAATCTAATTTTATTAACTCTATTTGCAGCAATAGTATATATAAAAGCATCTGATGCTGTACTTGTTCCTACATCAAAATTTTCAAATAATCCAGATTGTGATGCCCATATAGTTTGTGGATATGATGACGAACCACCAAAAATTAATCGTTGTTCAAAAAATGAAACAGTTTCTGGCCATCCTGTTGTATTGGACCAAGTTCCTAATTGCCAACTTGCAGTTGCAGTTGATGCTGTTAAATTTGTTGTTATAGTTACAGCAACATTTTGTGCATCAGTAAATGCAGTTATTTTTGCATGACCACTATGCAGTTTAACAACTCTTCCTACATCTGTACTTGCAAATAAATCTGCAGATGCAACTAAAGCTACACCTGTTCCAGATGTTGCACCAGGATTTAAAGTTGTTGCTGTAGTGTTTACGTCTAAATAAGGTCCTTTTTCAAAAGTTACTTCTGTAAATGTCCAAGTTGTATGACCAGTTCTAGTTAATTTCATAGGTTCGTGTTCAGGATGAACTATGTACATAACATCTGCTGATTGTACAAATTTTATATCAAATACTTGGTCAGCATCATATACTGTTGTTACTTCAAAAACTTTTTGTGCATCTCCATTTGAACTATATGTTGTATAACTACTAGAATCTACACCAGATAATTCAAATGTATTTGTTGTTTTGTTTGCTACAGTATATCTTCTTCCGTTTACTTCTGTCATACCAACAACATTGTTAATCCAAACATGGTCGCCATTGCTGTATCCATGTGAACTTGCTGTTACTACTGCTGGATTTGCTTTAGTAATAGCTGTAATAGTTTTATCAGCTTCTACTATTTGACCATTGTCCTTATAAACTCTCATGTAATTATGACCAAACTCTAAAACATATGATTGTGTAACATTAAATTCAAACGGAATTAATCTTGCACCAGGATTACTACCTGATGAAATTTTTATTTCTGCAGCAAATCTTGTTCCACTTCTTCTTGTTGCTCCACCTTGTGGAAACACAGTCATATTTTCTAAAGTTTCTACAGCGTTTGCATATTTTTTAAAAGCAACTTGTCCTGCTAATTTTGGTGTAAATTCACCTGCTGTAAAATTTGTTTGAAAAGGGTGTACTCTTGCCATTATTTTCTAAAGTCCGTAAATGTATCTGAAACTAAATCGTCTATAAATCCTTCTTGTCCATCTACACTTCGTGCTAAAGAAAGTTTTTGCTGAAGCAAATTAAACATGTTTTCTTGTACTTTAACACTATTTGTTATTGGATAAGCAAGGTCTAATGCTAATTTTGCTGTTAATGTATCAACAAATAAAGAATCAAATTGTGCTGTATCTACTATTTTTCCAATATATAAAATTTTTGCTGTGCTTTCATCAGTTAATAGCACACGTCCTGTTCCAGCTAAATGTTCTATTTTAAATATGTAGTCTTGATATTCCATTTCTAAAACCCTTAAACAATATGGGTCTGTAGGCAATGCATATTGATATGAAAAACCATAAGCAGGTGTTGCCGATAATTGTGCAAGTGTTGCTCTAGTTATTGCAAAATTCCAAGGGTGCGACCTAAGTATTGAATCCCTTGCTGGTTCATAAAAACCATTACATAATCTTGCTCTTTCAGTATTATCAGTAAGCGAAGTTATAGGGTCGTCCCCTAGCTTTCTAAGTGCGTTTGAACATATTGAAACTTCAGTTGCCATTTTTATCCTTTAGAGGGTAGCCGAAACTACCCCCTTTGTTGTCGTATTAGTCTACGATGTAAGTAATTACACCGACTAAATCGTCATCGTCTGCTAAAGCACCGATAGCTTTTGCTACAATTTCGACTCCACCTTTACTTTCAAAAATGTAGTTTCCACCAAGCAGTTTACCTGCTGCAGTGTTTCCTTCCATTGTAAAGTAACCTACTGTATCAACGTCTAAACCATCTACTAGACCATCTGGGTCAGCAGTTACTGCTGTTCCATCTAAATCTTCGTAAGCTGCCCATCCAATATCCATTGTTTGTGAACTA
>Ga0209992_10002147_pt1 | contig 18735 bp, 16 predicted proteins | sample 2SBtaG_2_FD_182564 | JGI IMG/M metagenome (GOLD analysis project Ga0209992, IMG submission 182564) | Deep subsurface microbial communities from Kolumbo volcano to uncover new lineages of life (NeLLi) - 2SBTROV12_ACTIVE470 metaG (SPAdes)... | ecosystem: Environmental > Aquatic > Marine >... | reverse complement strand
CGGCGACGTGATCGTGATGGACCTGTCGGCCGCGTGGTGACCGACCTGCCAGAGCTCGGCGAGCTCTCTGCAGGCCCTCCACACGAGCTACAGCGCGTCGGGCCTCTCGGTGGTCACGGTGCTCTACGAGGACGCCACCCACGGTGAGCCCGACGCGACCGACGCCGCGAGCTGGAAGAGCTACTTCGGGCTCTCCTTCGACGTGGTGGCCGACGTGGACGGTTCGGTCGAAGCCGACTGGTACCACACCAAGCCCACATTCGTGGTGATCGGCCGCGACATGGTGGTGGACGCTATCCTCGACGGGGCCGACCTGGGCCTCATCGAGGGCTACGTCACGTCCGCGATCTAGCTGGCGCGCGGCGCGCACGCTCGCGCTCTCCGGGCGTTCGGCGCTGTCGGCGCCACCGCAGGCGAGGGCGAGCCCGCCCGCGCGGGAGGCACGCTCCCCGCTCTTCGGAGGCTCGGCGGGGCGGGCCCGCCCGCCCGCGCGGAAGGCACTGGAACCCACGTTTTCCGGCTGGGAAGGGCAGTGAAGCCACGTTTCCCTGGCTCGAGACGCCGTGGACACCCGGTGTGGGCCCTGTTTCGCGGAGATCCGCCCCCGCGGCGGCCGGAAACGTGGTTTCCGGAGCGCTCCGGGCTCGCCAGCGTGGCTTGCGGGGCGCTCCGGGCTCGCCAGCGTGGCTTGTGCGGGGCGCTCCGCGCTCATCGCAGCTCAGTCGACGTCTTCGCGCCGCGACCAGGGCCGGTACCAGGCGATGACTCGGTCGAGCTGCTCCAGGTGGTCGAAGCGCGGGTCGTCGACGACCCGCAGCACGCGCTGCATCCAGGGCAGCTTGCGGCGCCCCGCGTGCCGCACCGTGGACGCGTCGACGCCGACGAGCTCGGCGATGCGCACTGCGGAGACTTCGGAGCAGGCGGCCAGGAGACGGATCAGGTCCCCGCGCGCCCGCCCCTTCCGGCGCAGGGCGGCGCGCTCGAAGCGCCCGACGGCGCAGTAGGCCGCCTCGAGCGATCTCAGCCCCGCGAGCCCGTCCACCACGGCTCCGCGTCCGGGCAGCAGCGTTCCCTCCACCGCCACCGCGGGGTCGCTGGAGACCTAGCGATGAAAGCTGCTCGGGTCGTTTCGGCGGCGGACGGCGGGCGCGAGGGTGAGCCCGACGGCATCGCGATGGGTCGACCAGGGCCACGCCAGCGGGTCCGCGACGAGCGGCTTCTTCCGGCAGGGGTTCAGGTGCACGTAGCGGACCGTGCGGCGGAAGTGCGACCGGTCTGCCACCCGCTCGGTGCGCTCCAGGGGGTGCCACACCGGGCCCGACTCCCCGCGGTGACGCCGACGCCACCGGCTGTAGCCGCGCATCGCCGCAGCGAGCTCGCTGCGGACGTCCCGCTGGTGGTGGACGTGGACATGGTCGGGCATCAGGCAGAGGGCGACCGGCTGGTGGATGGCGCCGAGCACCATCGACCAGAGCACGGCCGCCTCCCGGTGATCGTCGAACAAGCGGGTCGTGCGGTGCGACAAGGCGCAGAGGTGGAAGCTGTTCATGCACGGCCACCCTGCACGCGTTGGGCCAGCTCCCTGACAGCGACCACGTCCGCTCCTCGGAGCCGCTCCCGGAGCGCGGGGGTGTAGAAGGTTCGACAGCCCCGTTCGACACCTTCGACACCCCAGCTCGGCGGCGCTCGTGGCGTGGGCTGTTGTCGCTCGCGGCCTGCTCGAGCACCTCGAGGTACGCGTGGCCACGAGCACCGTGCCGAGACCGTGGGCCCGGTCCGCGGCCACGGCGACGTACAGCACGAGCCCCACGGAGGCCAGGGCGCCGAAGGTCGGCACAGTGCGTGTGAAGAGCACGGCGACGTCCCGCATCCGCGGCAGCTCGCTGGCGAGCACCGGCGCCGGGTCGGCGTCCAGCCCCTCGACGAGCGCCTGCGCCTGGCCGGGGCTGCGCAAGGCGACCCCCGGGCCGACCCCGAGGAGCACCAGACCGAAGACGAGCGGGCGCACGGCCACGCCCCACAGGTAGCCGCCGCTCTCGGCGCGCCAGGCGCCGTCTGCGAGCGCGAAGAGCGCGAGACCCGCGGGCGCGATGAAGGAAGCCGCCTCGAGCTGCTCGCCGCGGAAGGAGGTGGTCGGCTCGCGGGCCAGGTCCATGCGGGCTCCACGGTCGACGGGTCGGGTTCCGCCGTGGAGCCATGGTAGCGACGCGCGCGAGCTGCCCCAGCTCGCCGCCTCGGAGCTCTCGGACCAGCCTTGCAGCACTGCGAGCAGGTTATCGACGACCCCCCTTCGCCGAGGAGCTGCCTGTGACCGTCGAGACCGCCTGGAACGCCTTCCGTGACCACGTGGGCCAGGTCGAGTCGCTCACCAACGCGATCGGCCTGCTCGAGTGGGACCAACAGACCCACATGCCCCAGGGCGGCGCCTCCCTGCGCGGCGGGTCGCTGGCCGTGCTCTCCGCCCTCCGCCACGAGCAGCTCACCAAGCCCGGCTTCGGCGACCTGCTCAGCGCCCTCGAAGGGGCCGAGCTCGACACCGTGCAGGCGGCCGGCGTGCGGAACTACCGGCGCGAATACGACCGCGCGGTGAAGGTGCCCGACCGCCTCGTCACCGCCCAGGCCGAAGCCCGTGCCCGCGCCTTCCAGAGCTGGATCCAGGCCAAGCAGGACGACGACTTCCAGGCCTTCCTGCCGGCCCTGACCGAGGTCATCGCGCTCACCCGCGAGGAGGCCGACTGCATCCGGCGGCCCGAGCACGCCACGCGCTACGACGCCCTGCTCGACGTGTTCGACCCCGGCGCCCGGGTGGCCGACCTCACGCCTCTGTTCGAGCGGCTGGGGTCGGAGCTCAACACCTTCCTCGATGCCATCGAGGGCCGCGAGGGCCCCGCCTACCTCGACGGTCCCTACGACCCCGACGGGCAGTGGGCGCTGAGCGAGGAGCTCGTGCAGCGGCTCGGCTACGACCTGGTGCGGGGGCGGCTGGACCGCTCGGAGCACCCCTTCACCATCGGCATGGGCGCCGGCGACGTGCGCATCACCACACACCTCTACGAGCGCGACCTGCTCAGCGGCCTCGGCGGCACCATCCACGAGACCGGGCACGCGCTCTACGAGCAGGGCCTGCGCGCGGAGCAGGCCGGCACCGGCGTGAACCACGCCGCCGGCTGCGGCATCCACGAGTCGCAGTCGCGGCTGTGGGAGAACTTCATCGGGCGGTCGCTGCCCTTCTGCCGCTGGCTCGCGCCCCTGGCCGAGAAGCACCTGCCCGGCGCAGGCATCACGGCGGAGGCGCTCTACGGCGGCAACAACCGGGTGCAGCGCAGCCTCATCCGGGTGCAGGCCGACGAGGCCACCTACAACCTGCACATCATCGTGCGGTACCAGCTCGAGTGCGCGCTCTTCGACGGGGATCTGGAGCCCGGTGACCTCGAGGGCGCCTGGGCCGACCTCTACGACAGCGTGGTGGGCATCCGCCCGCCCTCGGCGGCCACCGGCGTGCTGCAGGACGTGCACTGGGCGAGCGGCGCCATCGGGTACTTCCCGAGCTACACCATCGGCAACCTGTACGCCGCTTCGCTGGGCTGCGCGTTGGAGGCCGCCATCCCCGAGCTCTGGGAGCAGGTGGAGGCCGGCGAGTTCTCGGCGGTGCTGTCGTGGCTCCGGGAGAAGGTGCACCTGCGCGGCCACGAGGCCGACGCGCCCGAGATCATCCGCGACGCGGTGGGCGAGCGGGACCCGGTCGACGATCTGGTGAACCACCTCTGGGGTCGCCAGGGAGCGCTCTACGGGGTCAGCCGCTGATCCTGGCGCTCGCCTGCACCGTCGCGGTGGAGCGGGAGCCCGAACCGGCCCCCCGGCCGCCGGACCTCGCGCTCGTGATCGTGGAGAGCCTGCGTCACGACGGGCTGGAGCAGATGCCCTTCCTGCGAGGGCTGGGCGAGCGCTACAGCTCCTACGCCCTGGCGGTCTCGCCGGCGTCGTGGACTCTGCCGAGCGTGGCCAGCCTGCTCACCGGGCTTCCGGTGCACCAGCACGGCGTCACCACGCCGGAGTCGGTGCTGCCGGTGGAGACGCTCACCCTCGCCGAGGCCCTGGGGGAGCGCGGCTACACCACGGCGCTCTTCGGCGTGAACAGCTGGTACGGCGCCGACCGTGGGCTGGACCAGGGCTTCGACGTGTACCGAGCGTGGGATGGGCTGAGCGGTGGGCAGCTCGTGGAGGAGGTGCGTACCTGGCTCGCGGGTGCGCCCGACGAGCCGGTGTTCGTGGTGGTGCACGTGTTCGATCCGCACTGCCCGTACCGTCCGCCGGCGTCGCAGACCGTGCGTCCGGCGGGTGGGGGTCGGGTGCTCACCCACGCGGAGTGGGCGCAGCAGGGCGCGTGCTTCCAGGTGGAAGACGCCCACGGAGCGCCGGAGCTGAGGGTGGACGCCGTGAAGGCGCGCTACGAGGCCGAGCTGCGGTGGACCGACGACGTGCTGGAGCGCCTGGTCGGCGTGCTGGACCACGGGCGGCCAGGGACCGGCATCGCGGTGGTCGGCGATCACGGCGAGGCGTTCTGGGAGCACGGCACGTGGGGGCACGGCCGCACACTGCACCCCGAGGAGATCCATGTGCCGGCGGTCTGGGTGTCGCCCGAGCGGCACGAGCTCGGGGTGGTGGAGGGGCCGCCCCACACGAGCCTGATGCCCGTGCTGCACCTGGCGGAGGCCGGTGGCCTGGAGCACCTGGACGAGCCCGCCGCGATCTCCGAGACCAGCTACGACGGCCCGCGGCGCCGTGCGGCGTGGGTGCAGGGTGGGCGGGTGATCGACGCGCCGTGGGGAGAGCGGGCCGACGGAGACGAGCGCTGGTTCGAGGCGGCCCGGAACGCGCTACCGGGGGAGGCGGTGGCGGCGGAGGAGCGGCCGTTGTCGGTGGCGTCCGAGCAGGCGCTGCGGGCGTTGGGGTACGTCGACTAGCGAATCGTGGTGCCGATGCAGAGCCGGCTATCGGCGTTGCCCGGGTAGTACAGACGGGGCCAGCCTGGGCGGAGGGGGCACCCCGACGTGCGCGAATCGGACATCGTGGTCCCTGGAGCGGACATTCGCCCCGCACGGCTTGCTCGCAGCCCAGCGGCACTGCAAGCATGCGCCATGGTCGCGTCGGTGCTGGTGTTGCTGCTCTCCGCACCCGGTGTCGCCGGGGTCGAGCCCACGCTCGCGCACGGCTGGTCTGCGTGGCGCTGGACCGTCGACGACGGTCTGCCCATGAACCACGTGACGGCGGTGGCCATCGACGACGCCGGCCTGGTGTGGGTCGCCACCCGCGAAGGCCTGGCGCGCTTCGACGGGCGATCCTTCGTGGTTCGCGGTCCCGCCACGGATCCCGGGCTCGCAACAGCTCGCTTCATCGACGTCCTGATCACGGACGGCAGCGTCTGGGGCCTCACCGAGGGCGGCGGACTCTACCTGGACGAGGACGGTCGCTTCGAGCCCGTGGAGCTCGGCGAGCTGGGGCTGGCGGTCGACCTCGTGGCGACCTCCCGAGGGCCGCTGCTGCTGGCCACCCAGGGTGTTGCTCGCCTCACCAGCCAGGGCCACGAGCCCGTACCGATCGACCCGCCTGGACCCTGGCTCCGGCAGCTCGTCGAGCTTCCCGAAGGGATCCACCTCGTCAGCCAGGGCGGCACCCTGCACCACCTCGACCTCCCTGCAGCGGCGCTGAGCCTGATCTCCGACGACGTGCACCCCACCGGCCCCGCCGCCGGCGAGCTCCGACACCCCCACGGGGACCGGCTGGCGCGGGTCGGCGACGACGTGGTCCAGATCCTGGACGAGGAAGGCGAGCTCCGGGTGCTCGACGGGGACCGCCGTGTCTACGCGGTCGGCGAGCCCGCGCGCCTGCTCCACGAGGCCGAGGGCGGCCTGGTCGTGGCGTCGGCGACAGCGATCTGGACCGTGGAGGCCGAAGACGCGGCGCGGGGCGGCGATCACTGACCGGTGTCCGATTCGGACGAAGTCGTGACCGTGACGGACATTCCAGACCTCCGCCCTCTCTTCCATGGCTTCAGGCCCTACGTTCGGGAACGCAACCCAAGCCCGAGGCCTTCCATGCACCGCTTCTCCATCCCTCTCGTCCTCTCTCTCGCGGTCGCCTGTGCGCCCGCCGACGACACGTCCGAGGCCGGCGACGCGTCGTGGGACCGCATGGCGAAGTCGAGCAAGGCCGACGTGTGCCACTGGGACAGCGACGCCGGCGCGTACACGCTCTTGAACGTCTCCACCAACTCCGCCCACTTCGACGCGAGCAAGCACGGCGACGACGTGGACGCCGGTGACTACTACGAGGATGCCGACGGGGACGGTGCAGGCGCGGGTGCCGCAGCGGACTGCCCGGCCTGGGACAGCTACAGCACCGACGGCTCCGATGCCTTCCCGGACGACCCGGACGAGGACACCGACTCCGACGGCGACGGTGTGGGCGACAACGGCGACGCGTTCCCGGACGACCCGGACGAGGACACCGACTCCGACGGCGACGGTATCGGCGACAACAGCGACGCCTGCCCGGACGAGGCCGCCGGCACCGACTCCGACGGTGACGGCTGCGAGGACGCCTCCAGCAACCTGAGCTGCGACTGCGACGTCTACGACGCTTGCTCGTACTACGCCGACGGCTCCGTCCATTCGACCTACACGATCCCCAAGGGGAACCTGGCGACCGCGTCCAGCGGGTCCGTCACGACCCTCTCCGGGCAGGACATCGAGATCTGCGAGGGGGCGTGGAGTGTCTACATCAACCAGACCAACGCGGCCGACCTGGTGACCGTGACCGGTGAGGGTGCCGGCGTCACGGTCCTGGGGAACTCCTTCCTCGGCAGCGAGCACGCAAACGCCGGGATGGTCATCAGCGATCTCTCCTTCGAGGGGGACGCGCTCGCCAGCGGCGGCTACGCCGTCTACGTGACCCAGGGCGAGGTCTACCTCGAGGACGAGCTGGTCTGGCACTGGTAGCGGTCCGGCCCCGGCTCCGCCTCGCTCCCCTGGCGGGAGGGGCGGCCGGGACGATGCGGTCACGCGATCCCGTGCACCCGCCGGGCGTTGCCCCCGAGGATGGCCTCGAGCCGGTCGTCGCGGAGCTCCAGGGCCCCCAGCTCGTGCAGGTACCGCACCCAGTCGAGCCCGTTGCTGCCGAACATCACCTTCTGGCTGCCCGCGCGTGACCCCATGTAGCGGAGCAGCTGGGGCGACAGGTACCTCGGCATCCATGCGGAGATGTTGATGTAGACCCTCGGCCACTTCATCGCGACCGCCATCAGCTCGTCCACCCAGGGCCAGCCCGTGTGGGTGCCGATGATGGTGAGCTCCGGGAAGTCGCACGCGATGCGGTCGAGCTGGATGGGCCGACCGTGCTCGCTCGGCATCGCCTCGAGCACGTGGCCGGTCTGCATCGAGACCGGCACGCCGAGCTCCTGGCAGAGGGCGTACAGCGGGTACATCTTGCGGTGGTCGAGCCCGATGTCGTAGCCGTACACGTGCAGGTACACGCCGACGTAGCCGCGCTCCGTCACGTCGGTGCGGAGCTTCTTCAGGCTGGCTCCGATGTCGAGCGGGTCGTAGTCCGCCAGCCCATGGACCCGGCCCGGATACCGCCGGGTGAGGTCCGTGATGCGGTCGGTCATGTCGAGGGCGAAGCGGGTCTGGCGGGGGTAGCTCCAGGCCAGCAGGTCGGTGGCCAGCACGGTCTGGATGCCCGCGGCGTCCATCGCGGCGATGAGGGCGTCGCCGTCTTCGTAGCCCTCGCCCCATGCCTGTTCGACCTGGCACTTGAGCTCCCCGGGGGCGTTGGTGGCCTCGACCCAGGACCGCTTCCACTCCTTCAGCAGGAGCGGGAAGAGCGCGTCGACGGTCATGCTGTCACCTCCGGCGTCCAGGCGGCGTCGGTGAGCCCGAGCCGCTCATGGCGGAAGGCGCCCCAGAGCGCCGCCCCGAGCGCACCTGCATGGATGCCCAGGGGGTGGGTGGCGAGGGCCAGCTCCGCGAAGCCGCGCTTGCCGCGGCCCGCCTCCAGCGCGTCGCGCAGGGACTGCAGCAGGCCCACATCGCCCGACAACCCGCCGCTCACGAACACGGTGCCCTCGGCGCGCACCGAGCGCAGGAGCCGGGCGAAGCGGCCCGCCATGCTGTCGTGGATGCCCCGCAGGATGTCCTCGGTGGTGATGCCGCGGCTGACCATGTTGATGACGTCGGTCTCGGCGAGCACCGCGCAGATGCTCGACACGGTCTCGGGGGCGGCGGCGGACAGGCTGAGGGGCCCGACCTCCGCCAGCGACACGCCGAGGTAGCGGGCGATGTTCTCGAGGAACTGCCCCGACCCCGAGGCGCACTGGCTGGTCATCTTGTAGTCGAGCACCTTGCCGCGGTGGTCCATCTTCACGGCCCGGGCGTGCAGGGCGCCGACGTCGAGCACCGCGGTCGCCTCGGGGGCGAGGAACAGGCCGCCACGGGCGTGGGTGGTCATGCCGTAGAAGTGTCCCGTGGCGAAGGGGATGTCCTCGCCATCGCCGGTGGTGGCGATGTAGTCGATGCGCGGGACGCCGGCGTCGTGGGCGACCTCGCCGAAGCAGGCGTCGACCACGGCGCGCACGTCGCGCTTCCGGATGCGGGCGCTCTGGTGGGCGAGGATCTGCGGCTCGGAACCCGAGCTGTCCAGGACGACGCACTTCACGGACCCGGAGCCGACGTCGATGCCAGCGGTGATGCTCATGCTGCACCTCGGAGGGCGAAGAGGGAGGCGCCGAGGGCGCCGGTGTAGATGCTGGTCGGGCTCACGTTCACGGTCAGACGCCCGTAGTTCTCGTCGATGAGCAGACGGAGGGCGTTGGTGGCGGCTTCGTTGCGGGCCACGCCGCCTGTGAAGGTGAACTCGTCGTCCACGCCTCCGGTGCGTGCCAGCAGGCTCATCGCGCGCAGGATGACGGCCCGGTGCAGGCCCGCGAGGATGTCTTCGCGCTTCTCGCCCAGCGCCAGGCGGTCCCGCAGCTCCGCCCCCGCGAAGACCGTGCACGTGGAGTTGATGCGCACCGGCCGCTCGCTCTTCGACGCCATCGGCCCCAGCTCGTGCAGCCCGATGTTCATCTCGTCGGCGATGTAGCCCAGGTACCTGCCGCACCCCGCGGCGCAGCGGTCGTTCATCTGGAAGCTGGTGACGATGCCCTGGTCGTTGACCTGGATGGCCTTGGTGTCCTGGCCGCCGATGTCGAGCACCGTGCGCGTGCCGGGGAACATCCGGTGGGCGCCCAGTCCGTGGCAGAGGATCTCGCTGCGGATGTTCGCCTTGGGGAAGGGCAGCCTCACGCGGCCGTAGCCGGTGCCCACGCTCGCGACCACGTCCAGCGGCACGCATGCCGCGGCCTCCACCCCCCGCTGCACGGTCTCGGGTTCGCCGATGCGCGCGAGGGCGGCGCCGATGTGCTGGTGGAAGCCCAGCTCCAGCGGCTCGTTCTCCACCAGGAGGATGCACTTGTCGTAGAGCGACAGGAGCAGGTCGAAGCTGGGGCCGCCGTCGGCCGCGATCTGCTCGGCGAGTCGGAAGTAGGTGGAGCCGGCCAGGTCCCGGAAGAAGTCCGAGCGCTGCTCGTGGGTGCCGGAAGCGAAGCGTGCCTCCTCTTCCTCTCGGGTGGTGGCAAAGATGGCGTCGACGGCTTCGCGGGCGCCAGCGCGGAGGTCCGGGACGACGCCCCCCTCGATCTCGGCGTGCACCAGCTCTTCGAGACGGGAGAGCTGGAGGAACTGCTGCTCCAGCCGAAAGGCCTCCAACAGGCGCTCCAGCAGCACGGGCCCGGCGGCCTTCACCACCTCGCGTCGCAACAGGTCGAAGCGTGCGGTGACGAGCGCCTCGGTGCGGGCCACCTCGGCCGCCCGGTCGTAGTCGCTGCGGGAGTTGGTGATGCCGCGGCCCAGCACCTCGCCCTCGCCATCGAGCAGCACGGCCTTGGTGGTGGTGGAGCCGAGATCGATGCCGACGAAGCAGTCCATCAGGCCGCCCCCTTCCGGGCGCTGAGCATCTGGAAGTAGCTCTCGAGTCGGTTCTTGATGTTGGCGGGGCTGAAGTAGCGGGGGTCGACCAGGTCGGTCTCGATGAAGCCGCCGGGGATGCCGGTGCGCTGCTCGACCTCGCGCAAGAGCACCAGCTGGCCCGCGCTGAAGCTGTTGCAGCTCTTCACGGAGTTGATGAGGAAGCCGTCGGCGGCGTAGCGCTGCACGTAGTCGCACAGCATGTCGACCCGACCGGGCATGTTCAGGTTCGTGTAGCAACCGCCGCAGTAGTCGGCGAGGGTGCCCAGCGGATCCTGCGGGTCGTGCCGGAAGCCGTACTCGTAGGTGCCGCCGACCTTGGTGTAGGTGGACGCCACGACCGCGGCGCCCTCGTCGCTGAACATCTTCCAGAACTCGCGGAAGTGGGTCCAGTTGGGCGGACCCTCCACGACCAGGCGGAAGCGCTGCTCGTCGAGGCGACCCGAGGGGGTCTCGGGGCCGTGACCCGCTGCCACGCGTGCTTCGACCTCGGCCCGGAGCGTTCGGTAGTACTCGACCCCCTGAGGTGTGCCGCGGAAGGCGCTGAAGATCGGGCCCACGTAGTAGACGCCGCCGAAGTAGCTGTCGATGGGGCTGGGGGTGGCCTTCGCGGACTCCAGCACCGCGACCAGATCGTCTTCGGCCTGGGCGGACCACGCCAGACGCTGGGCGAGGGCCGCTTTGTCGTACCGCTTGCCCGAGATGCGCTCCAGCGCCGGGATGAGCTTGTCCTTCAGCTGCTGGACAACGTAGGCGCGGTGCTGGGGCTCCAGCTCTCCGTCGCCCTGGTAGGGCACGTGGAGGAAGACGGTGGGGCAGTCGTACTCCTCTCGGAGGAGCTCGAACCACTTCATGAAGGTGTAGCAGCCGGTGTAGGAGAGCAGCAGCAGATCAGGCTTCGGGAGCTTGGTTCCCGTGGGGCCGATGTTGCCGCTCTTGAGCATGCCGATGTCGCACTTCACGTAGGTGCAGACGTCCTCGGAGTGGCCGCTGCGCTCCGCTTCCCGGATGTAGGCGCGCGACTTGCCGCGCATGCCCGACTGCAGGGCGTTGATCTCGGGCAGCACCGGCAGGCAGCCGAAGCTGCGGATCAGCTCGGTGAGGTTGCCCGGCACGAAGGTGTAGACCACGGGCTCGCCGGTCTCGGGCGCCCGCTCCAGGCGCTCGAAGTGCGCCGCGATCATCTCCTTCTGCAGGACCATCGAGCGGTCCTTGGTCATGGTCAGCTGGCTCATCCGGTACCCCAGAGCTTGATGGCGTCGGAGAAGGTGCCGGCCTGTTCGCGGAAGGGCTGGAACTGGCCGGTGTTCTCGGCGTACTTGAAGGCGATGCACGGGATGCCCGCTCGCTCGGCGCCGGCCCGGAGCATCGGGCGGTCCAGCAGAGCCGGGTCACAGAAGCTGGGCGCGGCGAACACCACGCCGTCGGCCTGGACCGCTTCCACGCGGTCCTGCATGAGCCTGCGCTTGCCGTCGGGGTCGTCTTCGTAGAGGACCGAGGACTTCCGTGAGCGGAGGACGAACGCTTCCGCGAGCGCCCGCACCGGGTCGCCGTCGGTGGCCACCCGGCCGCGCACCATGCGGTTGCCGAGCAGCAGATCGTCGTCGACGATGTAGCAGCCCGCGCGTTCGATGGTCTTGATCAGGCCCAGAGGCGGTTGCTCGCAGAAGGCCCCGGTGAGCACCACGCGGCAGTTGTCGCGCGGCTTGCCGGGCTCCAGCTCGATCGCCCGGAGGTACCTGGCGGAGAGCGCCATCCAGTCGTCGGCCGGCAGGCTCTCCAGAGCCCGGAGCAGCAGGTAGAGCTCGGCGGTGGGCACGTCCCAGGGCCTCTCGCTGCGCACCTGGTAGAGCCACTCGACGCGCTCGCGCACGGCGTTGTAGTTGTGCAGCGCCCAGCGCAGGCCCTCGATGGGATCCCAGCACTCGGCGAGCTCCGCCAGGTCGTGCAGGAGGTGCTGGAGCTCGTGGCTCCAGAAGTCCACGCCGATCTCGGGGTCGAGCACCTGGGGCAGGTCGAGGTAGCGCACGTAGACGTCGGGGCGCTGCAGCTTCCAGATGCCGCTGAGGTTCCGGATGACGTCGCAGGTCGAGGGGAACAGGACCGCCGAGAGGCAGTCCAGCCGACCGCTCAGCAGCAGCTCGACCACCGAGCGCGGCAGGTGGCAGATGTAGGACTGGTAGAAGGCGTCGCCCTTGATGATCTCGAGGCGGTCGCCGCCACCGTGGATGCCGACGGGCAGCATGCCCACGCCGGCGATGAGCTCCCGCGGGGCGTAGACCGGCAGGTAGCCGGCGGCCTTGCGACCGGGCCCGGCGTCGAGCCAGGCGTGCACTCCAGCGAGGTCGAGGTCGTTGCAGATGGACTCGGCGCGACCGACGACGTCTGCGCGGTTCATGCGTGCTTCCAGGTGGGGCTGCGCTCTTCCAGGAAGGCGGTGAGGCCCTCGATCGGGTCCTGGCAGGCCATGAGCTCGTCGAGGTAGAGGCGCTCGAGCTCGGGCAGCTCCTCGCGGAGCGCGCGACGGAGGGGCGCACGGGCCGCCTTCCAGGCGAAGCGCAGGGCGGGGGCACTCCGCGGGGCCAGGTGGGTCTCGAACCAGCTCCGCCACCCGCTCGTGGGGTCCTCGGTGCAGGCATCGGCCAGGCCCCTGGCGACCGCCTCGTGGGCCTCGACGTTGCGGCCGGTGAGCACGAGCTCGGTGGCCTGGGCTCCCCCGGTTCGCCACCTCAGGCCCATGGCGGCGATGGGCGGGAACACGCCCAGGTGCACCTCGGGCACGGCGAGCACGGCGTCCGGGGCGATCTGGAGCCGCCCGCACCACGCGGCGAGCTCGAAGCCGCCGCCCAGGCAGCGTCCGCGCACCACGGCGCAGGTGGGCACGCCCACGTCCTCCAGCTCACGGAAGAACGCGTGGAAGGTGGCCAGCATGCGGTCCACCCGGCCGGGCAGGTGTTCCTCCACGCTCGCGCCGAAGCTGAAGTGCTGTCCCGCCCCCTCGAAGACCAGCAGCTTCAGCTGGGGGCGGCCGAGCCCGGCCAGGTGGTTCCGAAGGGCGCCGAGCAGGGCTTCGTCGAGGATGTTGCCCTTGCCATGGTCGAGGAGCAGGTGCTCCACCTGGCCGTCGTACAGAGAGGTCGCGGTGAGCATCAGGCCTCCGGGACCAGCACCTGGCGCGCGGCGCAGGCGTGGTGGTGAACGGCGGCGAAGACCTGATCGATCTCGTGCAAGGGCCGCAGCCGGGTGTGGGTCAGCAGGTCGATGCCCCCCGCGAGCACGATCGCGAGCAGCTCGGGGTAGAGCTCGGGCGGGCATCCCCAGGTGCCGATCGCGCGGGCGTCGAAGGCCATCAGCCGGCTGAGCTGGATCTCCAGCCTGGCCAGCGTGAAGCCGACGACCAGGAGCGTGGCGCCGTGCACGAGCAGGTCGAAGGCGGCGCGCTGGCCCGATGCGCTCCCCGAGCACTCGAACAGCACCCAGGCGTCGGGGTCGAAGCCTCCCTCGCGGGCGAGCCCTTGCAGGTGCTTGCGCAGGGCGCGTCCTGGGTGCTTCCGTGGGTCGACCGCGACGTGGCACGCGCTGGTCCGAAGCTTCGCCGGATCGATGTCGAGCCCGATGACGAAGGCGCCCGCGGCCCGGGCGAGCTGCGCCGCGTAGCCGCCGACGCCGCCCAGCCCGACCACCACCGCGACCTGGCCGCGCTGCAGACCACTCTTCTTCATCGCACTGTACGGCGTGCTCACCGCGTCGGCGATGACCGCGAGGTGCGCCAGCTCCAGCCCCTCGGGCAGATCCTGGGTCACCTCGCACAGCCCCCTGGACGGGACCACACAGTGCGAAGCAAAGCCGCCGTCGCGGTCGTTGCCGGGCATCACCTGCCGCTTGCAGGTCATGCAGCGCCCGGCAAGGCACCGGCTGCAGACGCCGCACGGGATGACCGCGGGGACCACGACGCGTCGTCCCACCCAGGCGGGATCCCCGCCCACCACCACGCCGCTGATCTCGTGCCCGAGGATGAGGGGGAGGGGCTTCCGGGTGGGCACGCCCTCGTAGGAGAAGCCGAGATCGGTGTGGCAGACCCCACACCCGGCGACCTGCACGAGCGCCTCGCCGGGGCCGGCGGTCAGCTCGCGGGTGGTGCGACGTGGCGCTTCCCCGACGTGGTGGACCTCGTAGCCCCAGGCCTGCATGCAACCTCCGCTTCAGGGGATGCGGTGCAAGCGGCGTGCCGTGAGGCGGCTGCGGCGGCAGGCTCGAGCGGTCAGACGGCCCGGTCGGCGTCGCGCTGCACGGCTCGGGGCCCGCACGGCGCGAGGACCGCGCTGAAGTGGCGGAGCAGCGCGGGTGCCTCCACCAGCGCGTAGCCCCGCAGGCTCGCCGCCCGCTCCGCCACGCGCTCCCCGACCTCGATGACGTAGTCGATGTGGGCCTGGGTGTAGACCCTGCGTGGCAGGGCCAGGCGGAGCAGCTCCAGCCGGGCCGCGTGGTCGAGCATCAGGCTGCCGACCTCCACTCCCCGCACGCCACCCTCGACGTAGAACGCCGCACCGAGGGCCTGGGCGGGGAAGGCGCTGCGGGGGATGTGGGGCAGCAGGGCGCCGGCGTCGACGAACACCGCGTGGCCCCCAGGCGGTCGCACCACCGGCAGGCCGACGCGCTGGAGGCCGTCGGCCAGGTAGGCGACGCTGCGAGCTCGGTAGCGCAGGTAGTCCTCGTCGAGGGCCTCCTCCAAGCCGACCGCGAGCGCCTCCAGGTCGCGCCCGGCGAGTCCACCGTACGTGGGGAAGCCCTCGGAGAGGATGAGCTCGTTCTGGAAGCGCTCCGCCTGATCGGGATCCCGGGTGCCGAGCAGGCCGCCGATGTTGACCAGGCCGTCCTTCTTGGCCGACATCGTGAAGCCGTCGGCCAACGAGAACAGGTGCTGGGCGATCGAGCGCACCGATCGGTGCCGCCAGCCTGGCTCCCTGGCGTGGATGAACCAGGCGTTCTCGGCGTACCGGGCCGCGTCGAGGAAGAAGGGCACGCCGCGCTCCCGGCAGATGGCGGACACCGCCTCCAGGTTGCGCATGCTCACCGGCTGTCCGCCCGCGGCGTTGTTGGTCAGCGTGAGCAGGACGAGGTCGACCCGGTCGCCGAGCTGGTCGAGGCTCTCTCGCAGGCCGAGGAGATCCATGTCGCCCTTGAAGGGGCTGGCGTCGCTCGGGTCGAGGGCTTCCGGCACCGGCAGATCGAGCGGCGCTGCGCCCGCGCTGAGCACATGGGCGCGGGTGGTGTCGAAGTGCGTGTTGTTGAGCACCGCGTGCTGCGGTCTCACGCTCGTCTGCATCAGGATGCGCTCAGCGGCCCGGCCCTGGTGGCACGGGAAGACGTGAGGCATGCCGGTGATGTCCTGGGCGACCGCCATCAGCCGCTTGTGGGAGCGGCTGCCCGCATAGCTCTCGTCGCCGCGCATCAGCGCGCCCCACTGGGCGGCGCTCATGGCGCCGGTTCCCGAGTCGGTGAGCAGGTCGATGGTCACCTCGTCGGCGCTCAGCCGGAACAGGTTGTGGCCTGCGCGCTCGAGCGCGGCGATGCGCTCGTCCCGGGTGAGGAGGGGGATCGCCTCCACCGCACGGATCCGGAACGGTTCGATGATGGTCTCGAAGCAGTCCACGGGATCACGCCTACCGCAGTTCGGCGCCGGACGGCCGAGGAGTCGCCGGAAGCTGACGTGGGTCACTCCCCGGGCGGTGTCGGCTGGTACCGTGGCGCATGCTCCTGTTCGCCGCCACGGCCTGGGGCGCGACCTGGACGGTCGGTGCCTCCGGTGACTTCCCGACCCTGAGCGCGGCCGTGGCCGGCGCTTCCCGGGGCGACACCCTGGAGCTGGCGTCGGGCAGCTGGGCGGAAGCGGTCTCCGTGAGCAAGGATCTCACCGTGCGCGGGGCTGGCGCGGAGAGCACCTTCCTCGACGGTACCGGCCTGGGGACCCGCCCGCTCACCGTGCAGAACGCCAACGTCACCCTCGAGGCCCTCACCGTCACGGGCGGCGACGACGAGAGCGGCGGGGCCGTGCACCTTAGCGGGGGGTCGCTGACCACCTCGGAGGTCGTGTTCGCAGACAACAGCGCCACGACCGGAGGCGCGATCTACGCCAGCAACGCCGCCCTGGTGTTGCTGGACACCACCCTGTCCGACAACGTCGCGACCGACGGGGGCGCCGTGGCGCTGACCGGTGGCAGCAGCCTGGAGGCCAGCGGCGGGGCCTGGACCGACAACGACGCCTACGAGGACGGTGGCGTGGTCTGGATCAGCGCTTCCTCGGTGCTCGGCGAGGGGCTCACCGTGACCGGCAACCGCACCACGGCGGGCTACGGCGGCGCCGTGTACCTGGAGGGCGCCGAGGCCACGGCGGCGTTCGTCGACAGCGAGCTCTCGGAGAACGTGGCCTACCGCTACGGCGGCGCGATCTACGCCGCCAACCTCTACGGCACCGTGAGCCTGGAGGGCTGCACCCTGGCGGACAACGAGGCCACCTACGGCCACGGCGGAGCGGTCTACCTCTACAACCGCAGCGACCTGGTCGCGTCGGACACGCACTTCGAGGGCAACTTCGCGTACTACGCCGGCGGGGGCGTGTACCAGTACTACCTGTCGACTGCGACGGTCACCGACTGCCGCTTCGAGGGCAACGAGAGCAGCACCTACCCGGGCGGCGGCTTCTACACGATCGTGTACACCAACGAGGCCGACCCGACCGCCTTCACGCGGACCGCCTTCGTGGGCAACGAGGCCTACCAGGAGGGCGGCGGGATCTACGCGTACTACGCGTACCTGCTGCGGATCGACGCCTGCCGCTTCGAACGGAACGCCGCGGGCAGCAGCTCCGCTGGCGGAGGGCTGTTCGCCGAGACCACCTACGAGCTCGACGTGGGCGGCAGCCACTTCGTGGGCAACAGCGCGCGCTACGGCGGCGGCGCGTACCTCGACAAGGTGGCGGGGGAACAGCCCTGGGTGGTGCACAACACGGTGTTCCAGGAGAACGAAGCCGAGGTCGGCGGCGGACTGTGTGTGTCGCAGAACGAGAACACCGGCGTGGTCGACCTGGTCAACAACGCCTGGGTGGGCAACCGCGCCGAGCGGGAGGCCGCCGCCCTCTGCGTCTCGGAGGCCCGGCCCACCGTGCGCAACAGCGTGTTCGCGTACCACCCGGGGGGCGCGGCGGTCGGGGTGTACGACGTGAACAGTGCCGCGTACGCCGAGTTCCACCACGACGTGTTCTGGGAGAACGCCGACGGCGACTGGGTGGGCGAGGACGTGGCGACCGGCGAGGGCATGCTCGCGGTGGCGCCGGACTTCGGAGCCTACTCCCGCGACGGCGATCCCGACAACGACAGCTTCGTGCTCGCCGCGGGGAGCGCGCTGGTCGATGCAGGCGACCCGACGCTCACCGACCCCGACGGTTCGGTCAGCGACATCGGTCCCATGGGCGGCTCCGAGGCCTCCCAGCGCGACGACGACGGCGACGGTCTGGCCGCCTGGCTGGACTGCGACGACCAGGACGCCGACGTGGGCGCGGCGTGTCCCGAGGAGGAGGAGGAGGCGCCCGAGGACACCGGCGGCGCGGACACCGGCGACGCTCCCCTGGACACCGGCGGTGGTCGCGACAGCGGGGACATCGCCGCTGCCGCGCCTGGTGACGCCGAGGGTTGTGGTTGTGCCGCCGGCTCGGGCGTGGTCCTGTGGTGGCTGTTGGCGCCGGTTCTGGTACGTCGCCGGCGCTGACCCCCCCTACCCCTCGTCCAGCACCGCCTCGAGCACCCCCACGCCCGGTTGCCAGGCTTCGCTGTCGACCCCCGCGAGCCTCAAGAGCGTGGCGCCGACCACGTCGACGCTGAGGTCGTGGCCGTCGTCGTCGAGGGTGCCGCGTTCCAGATCGATGGTGCGGCCGTAGTAGCTCTCGTCGAAGCCGCCCACGACCTGCCCACCCGTCAGCCCCGGGCCCGTGATCAGCATGCTCGTGAAGGGCCAGTGGTCCTTGCCGTCGGCTTCGTTGAGCTGCGGGGTGCGGCCCATCTCGCTCAGCACCACGATGACCGTGTCGTCGGCGAGCACCCCGCCGGCGGGCGAGGGGGTGGCGGCCAGCGCCGCCTTGAGCTCCAAGAGCGTGGCGAAGAGGCCCTCGAAGTTGCCGGACTGGGTGGTGTCGTTGGTGCTGTGGGTGTCCCAGCTGTAGCCGCTGGACAGCGTGGCGCAGCGCGTGATGCCCAGGCTCAGCAGGTCCACCGCCAGCCGTGCCTGGTCGCTCAGGCCGCCCGACGAGCTCCAGTCCACGATGCCGACGAGATCCTTCAGGCTGCCGGCGCGCTCCAGCGAGCTCAGGTAGGCCGCGTTGAGCGTCGCGTCGCGCTGGCCCACCGCGTAGGCCGACGAAGCGCCGACCCGCCGTGCCATGTAGGCGTCCATCACGTCTTCGGCGAAGCGCTCGGGGGCCTGCGTGGCGACGTCGGACCAGTCGAGGATGCTGCCGTCCAGCAAGCCCTCGAGCTGGCCGCTGGCGCCGGTGCGGGTGACCACGCCGCCGAGGTCGCCCGGGAAGCTCGGCCCCGCGAGGACCACCTGCGGCAGGTGGTGGTCGGCCGCGTGCTGGCTGGCGATGATCGCCGCCCAGTCCGACGCCGTGCTGCTGGTGGTG
>Ga0209992_10002144_pt1 | contig 18763 bp, 19 predicted proteins | sample 2SBtaG_2_FD_182564 | JGI IMG/M metagenome (GOLD analysis project Ga0209992, IMG submission 182564) | Deep subsurface microbial communities from Kolumbo volcano to uncover new lineages of life (NeLLi) - 2SBTROV12_ACTIVE470 metaG (SPAdes)... | ecosystem: Environmental > Aquatic > Marine >... | reverse complement strand
AGGCTTATCCTGTAAAACTCCTGGCAGAAAAGGTTGAGACCGAAGCTGAGTACCAGGAATTCAGGGATTTGGGGTTTGATTATTTTCAAGGTTATTTTTTGAGCAAACCGAGTATTGTCTGCGGCAAACGGGCCGAGATTCCTAATTGGTCTAGTGCTCAATTGTTGGCGGAAATTAACAAATCTGATATTGAGCCCGATGAGTTGGTTTCAATTATTTCAAGAGACACCGGATTGAGCTATAAGCTTTTGCGGTATATCAATTCCGCTGCTTTTGCTTTGCCGGAAAAAATCGATTCTATTAAAAGAGCCATTGTATATTTGGGATTTAATGAAATGAAACGTTGGGCAAGTCTAATTGCATTGTCCGCCTTGACAGAAAAACCAAGCGAATACATTAGGGTAGCGTTTATTCGGGCTAAAATGTGTGAACGACTCGCTGATCTATCACAGGATCAAAACAAGGATACTTATTTTCTTGTCGGGTTATTGTCAACACTGGATTGCATGCTGGAAACGACGATGCAGGACATCGTAGAGTCGCTCCCACTTGCTACGGAAGTTTCTCAAGCTTTGGTGTCTCAACACGGGGGGGCGGGAAAAGCCCTGAGGTGTTCAATTGATTTTGAAAACTGGACAATTGAATCAAACCCATATCAGGATGTGAGCCTTCCTACTCTGGGTGAAGCCTACCTCGAGAGCGTTGCTTGGGGAGATAATTCAAGTTCACAAGTGATATCAACGGCTTAAAACGGAATGCATCGTTAGAAAAAGGAATACGAGTGTGATTTTTTGCATAATATCTTCAAATGAATTATCTATTTCGAGCGGATGGATGCGGTATTAATGTTTTAGGCACCGAGTTTAGCGTTTTAGAGGTATCTTACAATTCAATTTGGGTTAGAGCCGGGGTGTCTACCAGCGTATTCATAAAAGTGTTGGCTTCGTTGATCGATTTTTCCATTGAAGAGATGAGTGTCACGATATTGATGCCAACTAATGCGAATTCACTGTGTAAAGATGAAATGGCCTTAGCATTGACGTTGTGTTTGACAAACAAAACTTGGTCGTGAAAGGCTGCCAACACGGACTGAATTTTAGCTTCAGCGTTGTGCATCATTTTTATCAACCGCCTATATTGTTGCTGTGTTATTTTGAGTTGTTTTCGACTTTGACTGCGCAGTGATCGGTTACTGTATTCTGAAAGTTCATTGTGCCATTCGTCGAACAACGAATCGGCTACTTTTTCAATAGCTTTGATCCGCTCGCTAACGGAATTCGCTTCATCCTGGCTAAGCTTGAATTCTGCTTTCAATATTCGGTACATTGATTCTAAACTACCACCTTGGAAATGTGTAACATCACTAAACTGGTCCAGTGCATTTTGAAATTGCGTTTTAGCATTTTCAAAACTATCACGTGCCTGTTCAACTTGATATACGATAATTTCCCTTTTCGGGTGGCCGAGCGATTCTTTAGCTTGGTAGTAAATCGCCCGATATTTTCCGGTAGCTTTGTCGATTATGCTTGCAAATGGACGTTGCCAAAAACGGGAACGTTTTGTTTTTTGGTTAGGAGCGGACATGTTTTTGTGTTGCCTAATTCTCGGATAGTCTTTTATGCAACGATTCTATTCGAATCAGTTGTTATTGTAAAAACGGATAGCTAGATGCTGTACCCACCGGTAGAAGGTTGTTTCAACTATTCCAACTTGAGACTCTTGTATTTTTATTTCAATTTCTAGCTTGACAATTGTCCTTCTTAGTCTTAGAAATTATGTATTCACATAATACTAAATTAAATATTTCTTGAACGCCGTTCCTTTAAGTTTTCTTTTTGTTACGTTACTCATTTTAATAATATTGTCGGCTTTGTTTTCAGGGTCTGAAACCGCTTTGATGACACTTAATCGGTATCGCCTTCAACACTTAGTCAAAGCTAATCATCCAGGCGCTCTCCGGGTTCAAGAACTTTTAGTTAGACAGGATCGGCTTATTGGTTTGATTCTACTCGGAAATAATTTTGTCAATATACTCGCTTCTTCTTTAACTACGGTGATCGCGATCCGCATTTGGGGAGAAACAGGAATTGCAGTCGCTGCCTTTATTTTGACTTTAGTAATATTAATATTTGCCGAAGTTGCCCCCAAAACTTTAGCTGCCAAAGATCCGGAAAAGCTTGCTTTTCCGGTGTCGGGGATATTTCTATGTTTGTTGAAATTGCTTTATCCCTTGGTTTGGGTGGTTAATTCTATTGCCAATTTCTTGTTAAGAATTATAGGCTTCAACCCAGGAAAGGCGGTTTCGTCACCCTTAAGCAAGGACGAGTTTCGTACCGTGGTTGCGGATTCCGGGATATTGATACCCGATCGTTATAAAAACATGTTGTTGGGAATCCTTGACCTTGAGTCCGCCACAGTTGAAGATGTCATGATTCCTCGGAATGAGATTATTGGTATCGATTTACAAGACGATATCGGTGAAATCATTAAACAAGTTAAGGAAACATCCCATACTCATTTACCGGTTTTTCATAAGAGCATTGATGAAGTTCTTGGAATAATCCACTTGAAAAAAATACTTCCTTTGATAGGTAACAAACATTTTGGTGCGAAAACAATCCGTAGCCATTTGGCTAAAACTTATTTTATACCCGAAAGTACTCCTTTACACCGCCAACTATTTAATTTCAGGGAGGAAAGGTTGAGTATCGGTTTAGTTGTTGACGAGTACGGCGATGTACAAGGCCTGGTGACAGTGGAAGATTTATTGCAGGCGATAGCGGGTGAATTTACAACGTCTTCGCTCGACGTTCGAGTTCAAGCTGATGGGAGCTATCTGGTTGACGCTACCATTACTATTCGTGAATTGAATAGTATGACGGGTTTCTCGCTACCGACAGAAGGGCCGAAAACATTGAATGGGCTGATTATTGAGCATCTTGAAACTATTCCTAAACCCGGTACAAGCCTGAAACTCTTTGAGCACCCGTTAGAAATTCTTAAGATCGATGGCAATGCAGTGAAGATTGTACGTTTTAAGGCACCAAAATAAATAGATATTATTGTAAGTATTTGTCTGACCACCTTTTTTTCTATTACCTAATTTTTTTGTCCCGATACAAATTAGAGATAAAGTGAGGGGGTATACGGGACTTTTTAAAGAGTGACTTACTGGTTTGGGATGGTATTAATTTTCTGACTATACTTAGCGGGTGATGTGGGAATCCTTATTTTTAACTCTTTTTTCGAATGCCTAAACTGTTTCTCAATTTCCGAGGAAAACGGCTGAATGTATATCGGTTTGACGAGGAAGAAGCTACGATCGGGCGCGATGCGAAATGCTCTATTAATATCGACAGCCTTGCCGTTGCACCTTTCCACGCATCGATTCAGTTTGGCGGTGAAGAATCGGTGCTACAACAGCTAAACGATGATGCTCCAGTATTTGTTAATGGTAAAAAGGTGGAACAGCAGGTGTTGACTGATGGGGACCACATTGGTATTGGGAAACACATATTGTCTTATTCCCAAGACGAAATCATACCCAAGTTTGCTGTGGAGCCAGAAATTATTGAATCTTCAAAGGTCCCAGCTCCTACAAATGTGAACGGTTCCTTATCTACTTCTCAGTGTGCAAATATCCAAATTTTGAGTGGTAAAAACATCGGAAGAGTGATTTCTTTGAAACAAGCTATGACTCGCTTGGGGAAACCCGGGTCCAGTACAGCCATTATTTCAAGGCGAAAAGACGGATATTTTCTTTCGTGTTTGGAAAATGGGTTGTCAATAAAAGTCAACCATGAACCCATTGACGATAGGGTTATAAAATTAAGCAATCGGGACAAAATAGAAATTGACCAAAGCGCAATGCAGTTTTTCTCTTCTGATAGTGCCTAAAAAATTTCCAGGGCATCCAATATCGTGCTCACCGTATGAAAATTAATTCCTTTTTTCAATACCCGTTTGGAGTAATTAGATTTTGGGATGACAGCATGATCAAATCCATGATTTAGAGCTTCTTTGATACGGGCCTCGCCATTGGCAACAGGCCTAATTTCACCCGATAATCCGACTTCTCCGAAAGCAAACATATTTTGAGGTAAAACAACGTTTTTTAAGCTTGATATAATCCCCAGGACAACTGCTAAATCTGCACTGGTTTCCATCACCCGAATCCCACCCACGCAATTTAAAAAGATATCTTGGTCGCCGGTAAATATGCCACCATGTCTAGCTATTACTGCCAATAGCATAGCAATTCGACCTTGATCAATTCCAACACCCAAGCGCCTGGGATTCCCAAACTGGGACTCCACTACCAATGCTTGGATTTCAACCAACAATGGGCGGGTCCCTTCCCAAAGGACATTGACTACGCTACCCGGTCGTGGTTTATCGCTACGGTTTAAAAACATTGCCGATGGGTTCTTGATTTCTTTGAGACCTCGATCGGTCATCGCAAATAGCCCCACTTCATTAACCGCTCCAAAGCGGTTTTTGGTTGCCCTGACAATGCGGTACCTTGCATCGTCCGTCGACGAAAAAATCAATTGTGTATCGACAATATGGCTTAAAGTCATCGGCCCCGCGACATTCTGGTCCTTAGTGACATGGCCTACTATCAATAAGACTACATCGGTCCTTTTTGCGTATTGTGTTAGTAGCGCTGCACATTCCCTAACTTGAGAAACACTTCCCGGTACCGAATCCAAGCTCTCACTAAACATCGCTTGGATTGAGTCAATGACCATAATTTCCGGTTTCTCCTGATCAGTGACCGCACAAATTTTTTCGATCGAGGTTTCAGTCAAGGTCTTCAAATGTTCTAATGGCAGACCAATGCGTTTGGCTCTAGCCGCAATTTGCTGGATCGATTCTTCGCCCGATACGTATAGTACCTGCCTATTCAAAGAAGCATGAGCAAGCGTTTGTAACAGCAAGGTGCTTTTCCCAGCTCCTGGGTCGCCCGAAATCAAGATAACCGACCCTGGTACCATTCCACCACCTACGACCCTGTCCAATTCACTGAATCCTGAGGAAATTCGCAACAGCTCCTGATTTTCAATCTTGCTAAGACTTTGGACATCGCTCGCCAACCCGGAATATCCACTGAATCGCTGACTACGTGACTCTTGCTTCGAGCCTAACTTGATCTCTACTATTGAGTTCCAAGCTTTACATTGCAGGCATTGGCCACTCCATTTCGAGCTATCAGCTCCACATTCCTTGCAAACGAATCCTACCGATGTTTTTTTGGTCGCCATGGCTAGCAGCTCTTAGGTTGGCGTTGTGCTAATTTCTGTCAATTTCTTCTTCTATGATCATCACTCGTTGAGTTATACCACACATAAGGGTATAGGGGATCGTGGAAGCACAGCGGGCAATTTCTTCTACGGGTAGTTCCTCACCCCAAAGGACTACCTGATCTCCGATTCTGGCGCTTTGACAATGCGTTAAATCAACCGTAATCATATCCATAGATACTCTACCGACCAGTGGTGCTCGGCACCCGTTGACTAACACTGGGGTATTTGAAGCTGCACTGCGGGGGTAGCCATCTCCATAGCCAGTAGCGATTACACCTAGTTTCATGGGCCGCTTGCAGACCCATAAACCCCCATAACCCACTGCATCTCCCACTTTAAGGTCTTTAATAGCTAACAATTTCGAATAGAGTGTCAATGCGGGTTTTAAGCCATATTCGGTTCCATTTTTATTCGAAAAAGGTGATACTCCGAATAACATAATTCCTGGCCGTACCCAATCGGACAAAGAAGTTTTCCATTCCAAAATTCCGGAAGAATTGGCTATACTTCGCTGCTCTGAAATGTGAGCGGTTACATTATTGAATATCTTAATTTGTTGGTCAGTTGCGGAATCGTTAACATCGTCGGCGTTGGCCAAGTGGGTCATCAATGGGACCGGTTTTGCGATGCTGCGACACTGGTTGATACGGTTTATTACACGAGTGACTTGAGTAACATCGAACCCTAGGCGGTGCATGCCGGTATCTAGTTTTAACCAGCAATTGATATAATTCGCTGTATCTATCGACTCCAGCATATCGAGCTGTTCGTCACAGTGGAGTACAGTTTCCATTTGAAAACGCTCGATTAACGCCAATTCTTCATGACACACGAAGCCTTCAAGGACAACAATTCGCTGAGTTATGCCGGCTTTCCTGAGGCGGATGCCTTCATCAACCCGTGCTACGGCAAAAGCATCGGATGTTCGTAATTCTTTTGCAACCCGGATCAATCCATGCCCATAGCCATTGGCTTTGATCACGGCCATCACTTTAGCACCAGGAGCATATTGGCGCACCACGTTTAAATTATGGCGCAACGCCGTATTATTCAATACCGCGAAAGTGGCCGGTTTCACAGATAGCCCTCATCTGCATAGGTGTCATGGCTAAAATTTTCGAAACGGGTATATTGGCCGAGGAATGTGAGATATACGTGACCGATAGGGCCGTTCCGTTGTTTGGCGATTATTATTTCCGCCTTGCCTTTGTGTTCACTGTCCTCGTTATAGACTTCATCCCGGTAAATAAAAGCGATAACGTCGGCATCCTGCTCAATAGATCCACTTTCACGTAGATCTGACATCACTGGCCGTTTATTTGGGCGTTGCTCGAGATTACGATTTAACTGAGACAAAGCTATAACCGGTACATTTAGCTCCTTTGCCAAAGCTTTTAGTGATCGGGAAATATTCGAGATTTCTGCCACTCGGTTTTCACCATATCCAGGAGATTGCATGAGTTGCAAATAATCCAACACAATTAAACCAAGTTGTCCATGCTCGCGGGTTAGTCTTCGAGTTCTTGCCCGTATCTCCATGGGTGATAGTGCGGCTGTATCATCAATGAACAGTTTGGCTTTATCGAGAAGATTGATTGCAGATGTCATCCTTGGCCATTCATCATCATCCAGATTACCGGTTCTTACTTTGTGTTGGTCGATGCGGCCAAGGGAGGACATCATGCGCATAGCCAACTGTTCTCCCGGCATTTCCATGCTGAATACTGCCACCGGTTTGTCTCCCTGGATGGCTACGTGTTCGGCAATGTTCATTGCAAAACTGGTTTTACCCATGGATGGCCGACCCGCGACAATAATCAAATCTGAGCTTTGAAGTCCCGAGGTTTTATCATCAAAATCTTTAAAACCGGTGCTGACTCCGGTAATGGATCCTTCCATCTGAAAAAGTTTTTCGATTCGGTCGACGGCTTTTGCCAATAACGATTTAACTGGAAGAAATCCACTATCGCTTCGCTGACGTTGTTCGGCAATGCTAAAAACACGCTGTTCGGCCTCTTCGAGCAATTCGACGGTTTCTCTGCCATTTGGGTTGAACGCCGAATTTGAGATTTCGGTGCCAACGTGAATAAGCTGGCGAAGTACCGAACGCTCACGAACAATATCCGCATAGGAACCAATATTTGCGGCACTTGGAGTTTCATTGGCTAATGTTCCAAGGTAAGCCAAGCCACCAGCATCATCCAGGCTCCCTGATTTTTCCAAGATTTCGGATAAGGTAATGACATCAAAGGGATCATTTTTTTCCGCGAGGGCAACAATTGCCCGGAAAATCAGACGGTGGTCTTTTCGATAAAAATCTTCTTCACCAACCCTATCAGCTACCACATCCCAGGTTTCATTGTCTAACATCAATCCGCCGAGTACTGACTGTTCGGCTTGCATTGAATTTGGGGGGATTTTTAGCGAATCAGTTTGTTCCGCTTGGAATTGGGCGATCTCTGACATGGTGTTTTTATAATACGGGAATTGTCGAAACTGGCTAGCGATTACAAATTTAAGCAGGACCTGCGAGCGCAAAATACGTGGCTCAAACGTAAAATCGAGCTTAGTCGCGATCAATCCTAGGCCAGCAAAACGAATATTTTGGCCGACCCAGGTATAATATCACACAGCCCAATCCATCCGTGATACTGGGCAAATATTAATTTTTCTTTTTTCTATCGTGAGGTAATCATCGAATGGATGTAACCATTTACCATAATCCCCGGTGCAGTAAATCTCGGGCAACTCTGCAACTAATTCAGGACAATGGGGTTGAACCTACCATTATTGAGTATCTCAAATTACCCCCTACACCAAAGGAGCTAGATGATATTTTGAATCTTCTTGGCTTGGCGCCGCGAGATCTAATGCGCAAGAACGAAACGGAATATAAAGCTGCTGGCATGGATGACGATAGTTTGGATCGGGAAGCTCTAATTAAGGGAATGAATCAGAACCCAAAATTAATCGAACGGCCAATCGTTTTGGCAAACGGTAAGGCAGCTATTGGGCGCCCTCCTGAAAATGTCTTGGATATTCTGTAACTATGGTTACGGATATGGCCGAAATCCTTGTTTTGTTTTACAGTCGAGCAGGCGCCACCGCTGCAATGGCTAATCATATTGCCCGAGGCGTTGATGAAATTAATGGCGCCAACGCAAAAATTAGAACTGTACCCGAAGTTTCGGCCGATTGTGAAGCTCATGAAAGCACTGTTCCCGATACCGGGCCACCTTATGCTTCGATGGAGGATTTGAAAAACTGTGATGCCCTGGCAATGGGAAGTCCTACTCATTTCGGAAATATGGCGGCACCCCTTAAATATTTTCTTGATAGTACCACTAATTTATGGTTTTCCGGAGCTTTAACGGGCAAGCCGGCAGGTGTGTTTACGGCTACCTCCAGTATGCATGGTGGACAAGAAACCACGTTGATATCGATGATGTTGCCGTTGTTACACCATGGCATGATACTTATGGGTCTTCCTTCCCGGGAACCAGCCGTACTTCAGACCACCACCGGAGGTACGCCTTACGGACCGAGTCACTTGGCTGGCAAAGGCCATCAGCAGATTAGCCATGATGAAAAAGCGCTATGTCGAGCGTTGGGCTCTCGGCTGGCGACAGCGGCAATAGCCTTAAAAGACATGAATCTATGATTAACCTTGCTTTTGTCCCCTAATGATACCAAAATTGGCCGCTAATCCATGTGTACCGCGTGTTTTTAGCTTGTTTTGCAAATTCGGGACAAGTTGATCAGTCGGTTATGATTATTAATGCGCGGTTGGTGTATTCTATGACTATGATCGGCTATTTTGGACTGCTTTCGTCGATCATGCTTTGGAACACGGTTTTAGATCCCGTGCCCCATTCGCAGGTTGCGCTGATTCTCCTTCTCGTTGTGGTACCCTTGCTATTCCCTTTGCGAGGGTTGTTGCATGGGCGCCCATCGTCAAATATTTTTGTCGCTCTTTTGAGTCTTGTTTATTTCGTCCATGGTGTCACGGTAGCCGCTTCGGATCCAAGTCTCCGGATTTTCATCGTTTTGGAAATCTTTTTTAGCCTCGTGCTTTTTTTCGGGGCGTGTTTTTACCTTCAATCGATGAAGCCTCGCTAGTATCTCGATATATGAATAGGAGGGATTAATGACTGGTAATAAGGCAAGCAAATGTAGGAATAAGAGTATCTTTCAGGTTTGTTTAATTCGGGTATCGATCATTTAAGCCTCGAGGTGCGCGTTCAATGTATTCCCAACTTCCTTTGTCCTTCCGGTTCCAGCGGACAAAAGTCTTCGAAACCTTCCATTGTGGTCCAAATGCGGAGGCGGTACTTGGGTTAAAGACTTGTGCAATTGGGCAAGGCGCGGACTATATTTTTTTATGGGGTGAATCCGGTATGGGCAAATCTCATTTGCTACAAAGTTGTTGCCAGCAAGCGGATCAGCATCAACTTCGCGCTGCATATATACCTTTAAAAAAACTTAGGTCTTACGAGGCTTCCTTGTTCGACGGTTTGGAAAATGTCAATCTGGTTTGTATAGATGATGTTGATGCAGTAAATGGTGGCGAAGCTCTAGAGCAAGGGTTATTCCATTTTTTTAATCGAATAAAGGCCAACGGAAACCATTTGATCATGAGTGGCCCCACTCCTCCGAATCAGGCCAATATAAGGCTTCCAGATCTAAAAAGTCGGTTATCCTGGGGTTTGACGTTGAATCTACGTCCACTGAGCGATCAGGATAAGCTTTCGGCCTTAACACTGCGAGCGAAGGCCCTGGCTTTTGATCTTTCGCCCCAAGTTGGATACTATCTGCTTGCGCGGTTTCCGCGCGATATGTCGTCGCTTTGGGACTTACTCGAAAAGCTTGATCGCGCAACTCTAGTTGCCAAACGAAGATTAACAATTCCTTTTGTCAAACGGTTCTTGGAACAAGAGCATGAAGTTTGAATTGGAGAATACGACCCTCTATCAATTTTCTATATCGCATTACTGCGAAAAAGCCCGTTGGGCTTTAGACTACAAAGGAATACCCTACCGGAAAATCAATTTGACTCCTGGCTTGCATAGTATTGTTATTAAGCGAAAGGCGGCTGCAAGTACGGTTCCGGTATTATGTTTTAACGATCAAACTATCCAGGGTTCTGACCAAATTATTGATTATCTGGACAAACTAATCCCTGTGCGATTGCTAGGATTTAGTAACGAATCTCAGCAAGAAGAGGCCCGAGCACTTGAACATTTCTTGGATGAAGAAGTTGGGCCATTGCTTCGGTCGCTGGCCTACAATATTTTGTTTCAGCATCGCAAAACCTTGATTGCATTGTGGTCTGATCAAGGGCCATTCTATGCCAAGGCGTGGTTGACCATTGCCTTCCCCTTTTTACTATCTGTTCTGCGCGATGCATATAAAACCGATTCATGTTATCTTCAGGAGAATCGACAGAAGTTTGAAAAGGCCCTTAACCGTCTGGACCGTCTATACGAGCTGAGACCCTTTTTGGTTGGCGAGCGTTTTAGCCGGGTCGATCTAACAGTAGCCGCTTTGCTAGCTCCGCTCCAATTCCCTGGTGAACATCCTTGTCCACCCTCGATTGCTATGCCAGATGCCTATGAATCATTTTGCAGTGAACATCGGGAACGCTCCGTTGTGAGGCGTGTAACTAAATTTTACCGCGATTACCGATTCATGGGTACCATAGACAGTTGACATGGATACCCCTGGATTTGTCGAGTGTCAGGTGAACCGCGGTGTATATCACGTGATTCAATTTGTGAATCAGAATCTAATAATCTGATTAGACCTTGTCGTTTCTATTGAAACTATTCCATCGCCTTTTTCGTTTCCGACATGTCGGCTGTCTTAACCGGGGCAGAGTACTCGAAGGTTTTCCGGGTGATTTCATTACCTTCCTCATCGAATACCGCAACAGTCCAGGGTCCTGTCCAATTAGGCATCATATTTTTTGTGGAATGAGCCCGCCAGCGATCGCCATTGACCGCTATTTTGACGTCGGCCATTTTGGTTCCGTTATATAACCAACGGTGCGTTACAGTTTTTCCAGATAGATTCGTTAATTCAGTAAAGAAGTATACAGGGGATACCGATGAGTCGATTTGGTCGATTTGATCAACCGGTTCACGATCCACGACCTTGGTGGTAAATTGGGCACGGGCAATAACTTGACTGTCCACTTCAGGGGTTTCGTTTACTACTTCTTCTTTAATGCTTGTTTCTTCCTGAGTGATATTATTTGCAGCCTCATGGGTAAGTTCGGCCGCGTCATGATTTTGATCAGCCTCACCATGGGCCATTGCAGAACCACTTATCCACATTGAGAAAAGAATCACAAATAAGATATTTAGATAATTAATCGGTTTCATATTTTGCTCCAGAATACAAAGATTGATACTGACAAAAAGTTATTCCCGGTTATTAGGGCAAAGTGGACAAGGCCAGAGCAGAGATTGACGTTCAAGCGTTCGATTCTCGGACAGTTCCCTAGCATTCATAAGCGGGTTTAATAAATTAAACGATAGCAGAAAAACTATACTACGTATCGCCATCTTTTAACCATTGTAGAGAATTGCGAGGTAGATCATCCTCTGATGCCATTAGGATAACCAAGAAAAGTCATTTTCGGGCAATTAATCAACAAGTATATGCTCCTGGCTAGTTTAGGGTCAGTCGATTGGTAAATGCTGGGAAACAATACCTGTATCTCAAGTATTCAAAGTAGTTATAAAACCTTATGGGTGAACTGTCTGACGTCACAGTTCTACACTGTAGTAATTCTTTGATTGATGACTATATTTAATCCTTGAGCCAGATCGAATGTGCTGAGTAATCTTCCAGGATTTCAATATAAAATTCACCTATGGAGAATAGGAAAGGGGATAGGCTTTAGAGGATGATACTTACAAGGCGTAATCGACCGTCATTTTTTATGAATTTGGTATTGTAATTAAGCTGTTCTTTTAATTTTTCAGACTACATATATTGAGTGAGAGAGGAATCAACCATGAAACAGCGAAGGGCGCAAATTATAGTTGACGGTAACTTTCAATACCGGTTCGTTCTTGTCGGTATTCTGGTCGCTTTTCTCCTCATCAATACGACTCTCATCATCGGGTATCTCGCGTCTGACGTAATCTTCTTCGATGCCTCACCTCAAGTGATTTTTTCGATTGCAATTGGCTTGACTGAAATCGTCGGATTGATCCTCTTTTTTTTATTATCAATGAAGTCAAGCCATCGGATCGCGGGCCCGCTTCACCAGTTAGAGCAAAATTTGAAGCGAATCGGTGGAGGTGATCTCACCACAAAAACGTGTTTTCGGAAGGCTGACCATTTCCACGGTCTTGGCGCTCAACTGAATCAGACTACCCAGCAACTTTGTAAGCACTATAAGGGTCTGAAAGAAACCACCGAGATACTTGTTTCTCAGTTAGATGATGAGGCTGTAGCGTCGGAAAGTTTGCATCGATTACGCAAACAACTAAGTGAATTTAAAACGGGTTTAGACGAAGATAATTCTGCAATTGCTGACTATGAACGATCGCCGTTGGAACTAGACAAATAACGTATTAATTACAATAAAGTAGATGTTATCGGGGATGGCGGCTATGGATACTAAACTTCAAATTAACCAACGAGGATTTACTTTAATTGAGCTCCTAGTAGCTCTGGCCATTTTATCCATCGTAATGGTAATGGCTATCCCCAGTTATAAAGACTACAAAACACGTAGCAGAATTTCAGAAGGGATTAGCCTGGTCGACGAAGTCCTTTCAAAAGTCGCAGAAATCTATATGACTAGTGGGGTTTGGCCCGAAAACAATGGAGAAGCGGGTTTAAATGAGCCAGCGGATTTTGCTACTACGTGGGTCAGCGAGATTGTTGTCGAATACGATGCCGATGACAAATCGCAAATTAGAATTGTCTACAATAATGCCACCGTTGGTGGCGTTGGCCTTGACGACGATATCATATTTAAACCTATCTTAAGGGGTGGCAGCACCGTATGGGACTGCACTGGCGGCAGAGTTGCCGTCTACTATCGGCCAGGGCGTTGCCGTAATTCAAGCTGAAAAGTAAAAGGTTTTTGGTGATTCAATATCAATTTTCTAATTCGATATAGAAGGAAAATCACCTCGTACGATCATTCCTGCACGGACACAGCGTAAAATACCGTAGTCGTATTTTTCTTCGAGCAAATTGTATACCGGTCGAAGTGACATACGGGAGTCCGAATCCAAAACTTCAAAAGCACATTCGATGGCGTGTATTTCCTCTTTGGGAACTCCAATCACTTCGGTGGTTTCGATTTCACCCGCTTCTATAGCCTCGGCTAAATGGCCGTAAATTGTTGAACATTTAAGGTCTCGCGCAGCTGCGATTTGTGTCGGAGTATTTCGTTTTTTAAACAATTCGAGTGTGACAGCAACGGTGTCAACAACTTCTGGCTTATTGTGTTTTAGTGAAAGGGCTGGCAGGGCTGGAATGTCATTGGGTCGTCCCCATTCAATCGCATGTTTTTCGATGACCTCGAGAATAGTAGCCCCATAGCGTTTGAGTTTAGACTCGCCGATACCCGAAATGAATTGTAGTTCGTCAAGGTTCTTGGGTCGATACTTTACAATTTCGTTTAAGGTCGAATCATGAAAAATAACGTATGGCGGCACATTTTGTTCTTGGGACAATTGGTACCGTAGTGATCGCAAAGATTCCCACAAGACCATACCGTTCTCATCTTCCGGTCGTGAGGAATGGTTCGAAAATTGTGTTTTGTTTTTCGCCCTATCGGTTTGCACTGGATCTTTGCGAAATAAAATGGGTTGTTTACCTTTTAATACGTCTCGGCTCTTTTCCGTCAATTTCAAACCGCCATGGCCATCGATGTCCACGGCCAGCAAACCCGCGGCGACTAATTGACGATATACCGATTTCCACTCGGTCTCGTTAAGGTCATTGCCTATGCCATAAGTACTGACCCGGTGGTGTCCAAACTGTTCAATGCGTCCATTTTGTTTCCCTCGCAGTACATCCACCAGATAGTTGACACCGAATCGTTGGCCGGTTCGATAAACACAGGACATTGCCTTTTGAGCGGCGACTATACCATTCCATGTTTCTACAGGTTCCAAGCAGGTATCGCAATTTTTACAGGGTTCCGCCAATTGTTCAGCGAAATAACTCAGTAATGACTGGCGGCGACAGGTTGTGGTTTCGCAAAAGCCTAGCATGGCTTCAAGTTTGTGTCTTTCGATTCGTTTTATCCGTTCTTCGGCATTGGAACCTTCAAGCAATTGGCGCAACAGCACCACATCGGCGATACCGTAAGTCATCCAAGCGTTGGAAGGCAACCCATCACGGCCCGCCCGACCGGTTTCCTGATAATAAGCTTCCAGACTTTTCGGCATATCAAGGTGGGCGACAAAGCGAACATCGGGTTTGTCGATTCCCATGCCGAAAGCAATAGTGGCAACAATAATTATTTTTGATTCTTTTAGAAAGCGTTGTTGATGTAATTGCCTAGAATTAGCGGGCAGACCTGCATGGTAGGGTAATGCCGTAAAGCCATTTGTGTTGAGGAATGTGGCTGTATCTTCAACTTTTTTTCGAGATAAGCAATACACAATTCCAGAATCCTCTGGATGTTCTTCCTGGATAAATCTTAGTACCTGTTTTCGGGCGTTATTTTTGTGCAGAATACGATAGTGTATGTTGGGCCGATTAAAGCTGGCAGAGTAGAGCTGGGCTTGACTTAATCCCAACCGGTTTATAATTTCATGGCGAGTGGGAGGGTCTGCCGTTGCGGTTAGTGCGATACACGGAATATTGGGAAAACGTTGTTTCAGGGCCGATAGCCGAATATATTCTGGGCGAAAATCATGTCCCCATTGTGAAACACAATGCGCTTCATCAATCGCGAACAAGGCGAGTGGAGTGTGTTCCAGACAAGAAAGGAAGTGTCCAGTCAGCAAGCGTTCGGGTGCGACATAAACCAAGTCGTATTCACCACGCCGCATTAAACTCTCTCTCATAGAGGCTTCATCTTGTTCCAGCGTAGAATTAATAAAGGTCGCACGGACTTCCAGTTGTTGCATTGCGCTTACCTGATCCTGCATGAGTGCAATCAAAGGGGATACGACAATACCGACCCCTGGGCGGATCAACGATGGAACTTGATAGCATAGCGATTTCCCCCCACCCGTTGGCATCAATACCACTGCATCGCCACCTGAGACAACATGCTTGATAATTGCCTTTTGATCGCCTCGAAAGGATTCGTAGCCAAATACGGTGCGTAATATTTGTTGGGGGGAGGTGTCCATTAGTCTTTATTGTGTCCTTTCACGGTGCTGTGAAGAGTTTTTTTTGTGGTCTTGAAATCTAGCGTAAAACCGCTCATCCGCGACATGACATCGACATTAGTTTGTAATTCGTGCACTAAAGAACGGCTGAACTGAATCCGCTTTACGGGAACAGCATAATTTGTGTGCGATATACACCTTTAAGGAAACGTTTTGTATCCCCATAAAACCGCTAATTTTAAAGTGGGCATTATACCAGCGTTTTCACAAAGGCTGGACCATGATCAGCCATCCACATTTCCATCCAATTGTAAAAAAATTGTTTCTTTACTTTTTCTGTGATGCCGTTGGTTTAGAATAGCGATTCATTGTATTGAGAGAACACATGAGGAGTTAATTATGAGGCCACAATCTATTACTATTCTTAGTATCTTGCTTTTTGTAATTGGAATATCGCTGGCGGTCAGATCTCTTGGTCAGTTCTTTATGGCACCAAGTTTTTATACTTTCTTAATGCTGATAATCAGTTTTATTGGGCTTTATTGTTACTATGGATTGTGGAATATGAAACGCTGGTGTATCCCCTTGTTCTTTCTGGTATGGGGCTTTATCTTGCTACCAATGCTGATGGGAGGAGACAAATTAAGTATGATAATGCTTATGCGGTTATTATATTTGATCAGTGTAATGGGTGTTTTCCTTATTGTAGTGCTACCCCATAGAAACAGGCTTTCTAGTGGATTAGTTTGGCCTTTGAAAAAGAAATAAATAGAACTTCTTTGAGTACCTTCGCTGATCACCCTGGAGAGATAATTGGACACCCCCGCCCTTAACGCAGGGTGGGTTAAACTGATCACCCATCAAAATCAATGGGTGACCCTATTGATCGACTATTGACCGATAATGACTTTGTTTATAATATTGATAGCAGTTTGTTGAAAACGTTTGGCGAATTGTACATCGATCTCCTGCGTCAGCATTGCGTCCACCTGATAGTTCATAAAATCGTCAACATTAACAATTCTGCCGCCGATATGAATGGCATCTTGTTGAAGACGCTCGATAAGTTTCTTCATAGCTATGATTAGGCTTGTGATTTATCCTGGGAAACTGTTTTGGAAATAAAGCGCGACATTATACTGCACCTTGCCACCTAAGATGACACCAGGCTTTATAGTAGGCGTAGGTGATTTTCGATTCCCTCGGACACTCCTTCGGCGGGTATCCAAAATGACCTATACTCACCAAATCAATAAGTGGTTTTCATATACGGTGGATACTTATGAATCTATACCGGGATTAGGATCCAATAGACCCCAAAATGTGTGTTCTATCGGCTTTTTAAATTCATAGCCTCGCAGACATACAACCACTATTCATTTTTTCCTATGGTTTGTTTTGTCCTAACGTAAACCCCGTTTGAGATGCATAGAATTCACGTAACATTTGTCTCCAGGTATTATATTGTCGTTGGCTTGAACCCTCGAGAGTAAGTGTTTTTCCTTCAATATCTATCACTTGATTAGAAACGTCTTCGTTAAACGATGCACTTAATTCTCTCAATGCTTCAACATGGATCTCCGCTTGATCATCATCAAAAATGCCATTTGAACTTTCTAGTTCGGAGATTAACGAGCCCATTGCATTTATACTCGCGCCACCACTTAATGCAGCTGCAGCCAAACCGCCCACTACAGCCATCCCACCCAACAACACACCGTGTTCGGAAGCATGCTGTTCACTTTTCTGCATGGCTAAGACTTCGTCATAACTACTTTTACGCCATTTACGATAGGGAACTGACATGCCTCCACTAAATTTATTATGATGTTGATCGAAGAGATCAAGAAACATATGATCGCTCCGCTTAATGAGTCGAATGCGCTCCAACATTGGGTCATCCCTAGCTGGAAGTCGGTCGACTACAAATTTGCCTTGCTTATCTTTGACGAGGTGGTCACCAAAAACATCCGGTAAGAATGCCTGCGCAAACCGAAGTTCGGCTACGGTACGAATGTTCTCTAAACGTTTATCATCGAGATGTTTCTTAACTGCAAATAGATCATTAGAGATTCTATTATATATGGCCTGAAACGGATCCCGATCAGCGAAATGATGATCTACGTACGCATATTTACTTGCTCTTTGCGAATACTCGCGTTGTAACCAAACATTCCCTACCGAGTCTTTAGCAGCAATGCGGAGCACTAAGAATTCGCCATCTGAGGCTATAATTTGTCCCGAAACGATTACATCTAGCCCAATTGAGTTGGTCGGGATTATCCGTATACTGCCCCATTGCCCTGTTTGTTCAATGGTTTTTTTCAGTTCATAGGGGATATAATGAGCCTCAGCCCTTCTAACATCAGGAAAAATATTTTTCTCGTTAATTGTTGCTTCGTCTTCCGGAATACCAGCATCGAAAACTGAAATTCCAATATCCAATAGTTGGTTCGTCGGTATTTCTTCCGGTGCTTTAGCAGCAGTAGAACGGTCTGCTTTTATGACTTGGTATTTTGTACACGCAGACAGCAATAACACCCAGAATATAAATAGTGTATTACCACACTTCATCTCGTATCTCTTAACTTATTCCGCACCAGTATAGGCTTTGTATTCTCGCCAAAGCTTTTCACGTAACTCTGGATCCGACTCCCTTTCTGCTGCCTCACGCAACTGCCGTGCAACAACCTTGTCGTAGTTTCTGTTAATTGTATTCTTACTCTGTATAACCAAATTACCGCCATTTGTGTCGCTGCTCTGACTAATAGTATTCCCAAAACCGTTCCCACTATCTAATGTACTCGGGACATTAGCTCTAGGTTGCTGCCCCACATGACCAAAACCCCTACCATCTACTACTTTATGATTTATAGCAGCCTGTTCTATTTCACTGATTTGCATCTCAATATACTGTTGAAACTCAGCAACTGATGCTTTAAATTTCCGATCAATTTCAGACTCATTCTCTACAGCAAAGTTGATTGCCGGAATTTGATCTAATTCTCGCTTTTCACCGGTTTGTCTTCCCCAACCACGACCCAACTGATTAAATCGTCTAGCCTGTTGCCCGGCCTGTTGCCCGGCCTGTTGCCCGGCCTGCTGCCCGGCCTGTTGCCCGGCCTGTTGCCCGGCCTGTTG
>Ga0209992_10002143_pt1 | contig 18767 bp, 19 predicted proteins | sample 2SBtaG_2_FD_182564 | JGI IMG/M metagenome (GOLD analysis project Ga0209992, IMG submission 182564) | Deep subsurface microbial communities from Kolumbo volcano to uncover new lineages of life (NeLLi) - 2SBTROV12_ACTIVE470 metaG (SPAdes)... | ecosystem: Environmental > Aquatic > Marine >... | reverse complement strand
GTTTCCATCGTTGCAGGGAACCATTGGGCGATATTATGCTCTGGCCGATAACGAACCCGACGAGGTCGCCATAGCTCTGGAAGAGCAATACCTTCCCAAACACTCCGGCGGTAAATTACCAGAAACACAAACAGGACAGATTCTTTCGCTGGCGGATAAAATCGATACTTTAGCCGGCATTTTCAGTGCGGGCCTTATTCCTACCGGGGACAAAGATCCGTATGCCTTGCGCCGGGCAGCCCTTGGAACTATTCGGATTATCGTAGAAAAACAACTCGACCTCGACTTGTCAACACTATTAGACACAGCACTTGCGGAATTACCGACGAAACTTGACGCTGAAAAGAACCATAACGAAGTATACGCTTTTGTAATCGAACGCTTTCGTGGCTACTGCCTGGAGAAACATTACAAACACGATGAATTTGAAGCGGTACTGGCTATTAACACGATGCGCCCTATCGATTTTGAACAAAGACTGATCGCCGTCAAACACTTTCGAACTCTGGCAGAATCTGAAAGCCTCGCCGCAGCAAACAAACGCATCAAAAATATCCTTCGTAAGGCCAAGGTGACACCCCACATAGAAATTAACCATACACATCTACAGGAAACGGAAGAAAAAGAGTTACTGGATGCAGCCGATTCTGCTGCGCAGGAAATCGTACCCTTTCTGCAAAAACGGGATTACACCGCAACACTAAGCCGACTGGCCCTGTTACGCGAACCTGTAGACAATTTTTTCGATAAAGTTATGGTCATGTGTGACGATCCGGACACAAGAGCTAACCGTCTGGCATTACTGTTTAGAATCGAATCGATGTTTCTTGGCATCGCCGATCTATCGAAGCTACAGTAATAACAGCTATTCTTCGCAACTTCGACCCATCAATACTTTTCTGTAATGACTCTCCAAGATTATGTCATCCTTGACCGTGATGGTGTTATCAATTACGACTCTGAGGCTTTCATTAAATCACCTCAAGAATGGATACCTCTCCCAAAAAGTCTTGAAGCGATTGCAGTATTAAATCGATCCGGATTTAGGGTTGTCATTGCAACCAACCAGTCGGGCATTGCACGCGGCTATTTCGACATTCAGATGCTAAATCGGATCCATGATAAAATGCACCGCATGGTTGCGGATCATGGCGGTACAATTGATACTATTTATTATTGCCCCCACGGCCCACAGGATCACTGCAAGTGCCGCAAACCAAAGACCGGACTATTAGAACAATTTGCCAGCGAACATGATGTCCAATTCAAAAATACCCCTTTCATTGGTGATTCACCTCGAGATATACAGGCAGGGATCGCCGTAGGTGCGCAACCGTTTCTGGTGAAAACGGGAAAAGGCACCAAAACCCTAAAAGACCACCCAAACATCAACGTACCGGTATTCAATAACCTTTATGAAGCAAGCCAATTTATCATTTCAAGGCAATAATATTGTATTGCATCTTCGATCTGCGCTGTTTTTTGTCTTGATAGTACTCAATACCGTGGTCCTAGCACCGATAGTGGCTCTCGCCTACCCTTTGTCGTTTCGAATTCGCTACGCTATTGCTCAGTGCTGGGTTGCTGTGGCTCTTTGGTTGGTTAAAACCATATGTGGCATCCATTACCAAATCGAAGGACAGGAAAACATACCCAAGGATAACGGCATCATCGTCTGTAAACACCAATCGGCCTGGGAAACCATAGCGCTGCAGAAAATTTTCCCTGCCCAGGTTTTCATTCTAAAAAGAGAATTATTATGGTTGCCTTTCTTTGGCTGGGCCATGGCGGCCTGTGAACCCATCGCAATTAATCGCAGCCTGGGAAAAGCCGCTTTACGACAAATTATCTCTCAAGGAATTGACCGTTTGAATAAGGGCCGGTGGGTAGTTATCTTTCCAGAAGGAACCCGCGTCTCTCCTGGAGAGAAAGTTAAATATGGCGTTGGTGGTGGTATGCTGGCAGTTAAATCCGGGCATTCAATTGTACCTGTAGCTCATAATGCAGGTGAATTCTGGGGCAAATACAGCTTCTTAAAATACCCGGGAACAATCCAGGTTCGTATAGGCCCGGCAATTTCTCCAGCCAATCGAAGCGCCAGCGAAATCAACAATCAGGCTCATGACTGGATTGAAACTCAAATGCTGGAAATCGCTGCCCTATGACAGTCAACAATCCAGGACGAATCCATTGAAAGACTATAGCGGTATACCCTTAAACTACAAAGATTCCGGAGTAGATATATCCGCAGGTGACGAGCTGATTCGGCGAATAAAGCCCTGTGTGGAAAAAACCCGAACATCTGGTGTATTATCCGGTTTAGGAGGATTCGGTGCGTTGTTCGAACTACCATTGGATCGCTTTAAACATCCTGTTCTAGTATCAGGAACAGATGGCGTTGGAACCAAGTTGAAACTGGCTAATTGGCTGGCAAAACACGATACTATCGGCATCGACCTGGTTGCGATGTGCGTCAACGATATCCTGGTTCAGGGTGCAGAACCGTTATTTTTCCTTGACTATTTCGCAACAGGTTCATTACACGTAGACATCGCTGCAGCAGTGGTTAGAGGTATCAGCGAGGGTTGCCAGCAAGCAGGTGCCGCACTTGTTGGCGGGGAAACTGCAGAAATGCCAGGAATGTACGGCCAGGACGATTATGACCTTGCCGGATTTTGCGTTGGCATCGTGGAAAAAAATCGTATCATCGATGGTACACGCATCACACCCGGCGATAAACTAATCGGAATTGAATCGTCGGGACCTCACTCTAATGGTTATTCTCTAATCAGAAAAGTTATCGAGCTCAACAAAACCTCTCTCGGCGAACAACTTGCCGAAAAAACAATAGGCGAACACCTTTTGCAACCAACACGTATCTATGTAAAATCGATTCTTCGTTTATTACAATCTGTAGACGTTCATGGTATAGCACATATAACCGGGGGAGGCATTACAGAGAATTTGCCAAGAATTCTGCCCAAAACAACTAAAGCATTAATCAATCTGGACTCCTGGAAGCAACCTCCTATATTTTCCTGGCTTCAGAAAAACGGTCAGATCGAGAACGCCGAAATGCTACGCACTTTTAACTGTGGAATCGGAATGATTTTATGTGTAGCCCCAACCGATGAAACCACAGCAATGCAGGCTCTTAAAGAGAATGGAGAATCCGTCTATACGATTGGCACAATTCTGGAATCGAAGGATGGCAGCGTTTTGCAATACCAAATCTAAGCAAGATTTTTAGACACGCTTACTGCGTTTCTTACGCAGCATGATTAGAGTCAACAAAGGCCCGGAAGCTGCGTAACAAAAGAAAAATACAAACAACATCTCCGGCGGATTAGCAAAAACCAGCCCAAACGACAACATCACCGCGATAGCCACAACAAAAGGGACTTTCCCTTTCAAGTCTATATCTTTAAAACTGTAATAACGAAAATTGCTAACCATTAATAAACCACTGAATATGGCAAGAAATAACGCTGGATATCTCAGAGCCTCTCCAGTAAAACCATATTCCGTCGCCACCCAGACAAATCCGGCAAGAATTGCTGCTGCAGATGGACTGGGTAAACCCTGAAAATATCGCTTGTCCGCAGTCTCCAACTGCGCATTATAACGCGCCAGTCGAAGGGCTCCGCCTGCAGCATAAACAAAGGCCGCAAACCAGCCCAATTTACCCAAAGAAGACAAGCTCCATACATACATTACCAAGGCTGGAGCGACACCGAACGAAACCATGTCAGCCATACTATCGTAATGCGCTCCGAATTCACTCTGCGTATTCGTCAGACGAGCCACCCGCCCGTCCATGCCATCCAAAATCATCGCGACAAATATAGCCACAGCCGCCAACTCATAGCGCGCGTTCATCGCTGCTGTTATCGCATAAAAGCCCGAAAACAATGCGGCCGTAGTAAAAAGATTTGGCAGCAGATAAATTCCTCTACGCCTACGACTGGATGTTGGTTTCACCATGAGTGCGTCCGCAATCAAATGTTTTAGGCAACCAACACTAAGCGGTTACCTGTTTGGCATTTAAAACGATTCAGTAAGTATTTGAGGATTCAAACCGCAAATTCTACTGAATAGATGCTGGTATCGTGACTATTCAGCGTATTTTTCTGAGGGGTCAAGCCATTAATATATCGAACTAAAAATGGCTTACACCCTTAAGCCCTAAACTCACTAATTAGGCGCTAGTTTTTTTCCTTATCGACAATTTTATTGGCTTTAATCCAGGGCATCATGCCTCGTAAACGTGACCCAACTTCTTCAATCTGATGGTCACGACCCAATCTGCGTTTCGCCTTCATACTGGCAACTCCCGAACGATTTTCGAGAATAAATTCGCGGGCAAATTCACCACTTTGAATTTCCTTAAGAATTTTAGCCATTTCCCGTTTGGTCTTCTCAGTAATCACACGCGGCCCACGGGTTAAATCGCCATATTCAGCGGTATTCGAGATGGAATATCTCATATTCGCAATACCACCCTCATACATCAGGTCGACAATTAATTTCAACTCATGCAAACATTCAAAATAAGCCATTTCAGGCGCATACCCTGCTTCAACCAGAGTTTCAAAACCGGCCTGAACCAACGCAGTGGTTCCACCACATAAAACCGCCTGTTCGCCAAAAAGATCAGTTTCAGTTTCTTCCTTAAAAGTGGTTTCTATAATACCTGCCCTGCCACCGCCATTTGCCGAAGCATAAGACATGGCAATATTTTTAGCCTGCCCTGAAGCGTCCTGAAAAACCGCAATCAGTGACGGTACACCACCCCCTTCAGTATAAGTTGATCGTACCAGATGCCCAGGACCTTTGGGAGCAACCATAATGACATCAAGATCTGGACGCGGTTGAATTTGTTCAAAATGAATGTTGAACCCATGCGCGAATGCCATAATAGCACCCTGAGTAATATTGGGTTCGATCACATCAGCGTACAAGGCTGCCTGATGCTCATCCGGCGCCAGAATCATAATCAAATCAGCCCAAGCCACCGCTTCTTCAATCGGCAAAACACGCAAACCAGCATTTTTCGCTTTAGCCACCGACCCGGAATCCGACCGCAATCCAACCGTCACCTCAACACCGGATTCCTTCAGGTTGTTGGCATGAGCATGACCCTGGGAACCATAACCAACGATGGTGACTTTTTTGCCCTGAACTAGTGAAAGATCAGCGTCTTTATCATAATAAACTTGCATTTGTATCCTCGATTTCGAAATTCTATAAATTAGTAATTAACGGAATATTTGTATATAAAGGCGAAACAACAATCGCCTAAACATGTAAGCCTTTCTGTCCACGCAGTATACCGGTAGGTCCAGAGCGCACAACCTCAATAATTGAGCTTTCATCAAACACATGAATTAAAGCATCCAGCTTACTCGATTCACCTGTCACCTCAATTACAAACGATTCGGGTGTCGCATCAATAATCCTGCCGCGAAAAATATCCGCCAATCGCTTTGCTTCATCACGAGCATCACCGGCAGCGCGTACCTTGATCATCATTAGTTCACGTTCAATGTGCTCCGATTCGGCAAGATCAATCAGCTTCACCACATCGACCAGTTTATTTAACTGTTTGGTAATCTGCTCAATAATCCGATCACTGCCCCGAGTCACCAGCGTCATCCGAGATAATGTCGGGTCTTCTGTTGCTGCAACAGTAAGAGATTCAATATTATATCCCCGCGCAGAGAAAAGACCGGAAACGCGAGACAATGCGCCAGCTTCATTTTCCATCAAAACTGAAATAATATGACGCATCAGGCGAGCTCCCTGTTACCTATAGTACCTGGTGCCAAACGCATATCGTTGTGCGCTTTCCCAGCTTCGATCATTGGATACACATTCTCAGTCTGATCCGTAATAAAATCCAGAAAGACCGTCCGATCCTTCATTTCCAGAGCTTGTTCCAAAGCCCCGCGGACATCTTCCGGCTTATCAATTAACATTCCGACATGGCCATAACTTTCCGCCAATTTCACAAAATCAGGAAGCGCGTCTACATAGGAATGTGAATAGCGCTTATCGTAGGAGAATTCCTGCCACTGTCTGACCATGCCCATATAACGGTTATTCAGGTTAATTATTTTGACAGGTGTATTGTATTGCAGCGCAGTTGATAATTCCTGCAGACACATTTGGATGCTGGCTTCTCCCGTCACACAAACAACGTCTGCATCCGGATGCCCAATCTTGACCCCGATTGCTGCCGGTAATCCAAAACCCATTGTGCCGAGACCACCAGAATTAATCCATCGTCTTGGTTGGGTGAATTTATAATATTGCGCTGCCCACATCTGGTGTTGACCGACATCTGATGTTACAAAAGCGTCGCCACCGGTAATTTCATACAGTTGCTCTATAACGAATTGCGGTTTTATTACCTTGTTACTGCGCTCATATTCAAGACAGTTCACACTACGCCAACTGTTTATCAGCTCCCACCAACTCTCCAGTGCTTTCTTATCTGGCCTTTTCGACCCCTTACTAATAAGGTCAATCATATCTGTAAGAACAGGTTTGACCTCACCTACAATCGGTATGTCTACAAATACGTTTTTCGATATTGACGCAGGATCCACATCGATATGAACGATTTTCGCGTCAGGGCAAAAATCGCTGAGTATTCCGGTTACTCTATCGTCAAATCGAGCCCCGATGGCAATCAATACATCGCAGCCATGCATCGCCATATTGGCTTCATATGTCCCATGCATTCCCAGCATTCCGACAAATTGTTCGTCAGTGGCCGGATAAGCACCCAAACCCATTAGAGTATTGGTAATCGGATAATTCAGCAGGCGAGTAAATTCAGTTAATTGTTTCGCCGCATTACCCAACACGACACCGCCACCGCTATAAATCATCGGCTTTCTGGCACCAAGGATCATCTCAATAGCTTTTTTGATCTGACCTTTATGCCCTTTTTCGGCAGGATTGTACGAACGCATTGATACCTTACGTGGATATTTATAAGCAACCTTAATCTTAGGGTCAGTAATATCTTTGGGTATATCCACAACCACGGGCCCCGGACGTCCGGTTGTCGCCACGTGAAAAGCTTTTTTTATAGTCTCTGCAATTTTTGAAACATCTTTGACCAAAAAATTGTGTTTTACGCAGGGGCGAGTAATCCCTACGGTATCAACCTCCTGAAAAGCATCGCTACCAATCACAGGTGAGGGTACTTGACCGGAAATAATAACTAAGGGTATCGAATCCAGATAGGCTGTAGCGATCCCGGTAATAGCATTGGTCGCACCTGGACCTGAAGTAACCAGAACCACGCCGGGTTTTCCAGTAGCGCGTGCGTAACCATCCGCAGAATGTGTCGCACCCTGTTCGTGACGCACCAGAATATGCTTGACATGCTTTTGCTGAAACAAAGCATCATAAATATGCAAAACTGCACCACCAGGGTAACCGAAAATATATTCAACTCCCTCGTCTTTCAGACTTCGTATGACAATTTCCGCTCCGTTGAGCTCCACAATAGCTAACCTCTAAAAAATAAACAGGACATTATACAACACTCTACAGAGTCGCATCTTTTGATCATTTACGTCACCGCATTCCTTACACCATGCTATTAGGCAAGAAAAAAATGGGTCGGTTACCCTACTTGTTATTGATTATGCAGTCAAGATAATTCGCGCATAGAAGTACACCTCCAGGCGATGGGGCCTGCAACAAAATTGAGTTAAGTTTGGCTGATATTAAATCGGGGCAAACCATATAGATTACAAGAAAACTAACAAGACAATGTTCGTTATCCGTTTATTCTTTCTGTATTCAAATAGTCAATCACAGCTCCTGGATTCGGACGAATCCCTCGCCAGATTAGAAATGCCTCAGCCGCTTGCTCGACCAGCATCCCCATCCCATCCACGCTGACCAAAGCATTTTGCTGCCTCCCCCACCGTACAAAAGCTGTCGGCTGATTGGCATAAGCCAAATCATAACAATAACCTTTGTCTTTTAAGATTCCCCCTGGTAGGTCCGGTATTTCGTCATTCAAACTGGCGGATGTGGAATTTATAATGAGCTCAAATGACTGCCCCTCCAGCTGCTCAAAACCACCTGCCGCAACAACACCTCTACAACGAAACCGACCCGCCAGTTCAATGGCTTTCTCAGGATTTCGATTTGCAATAAACACCGAATCGGGTTGCTGGTCGAAAATTGGCCCCAAAATTCCTTTACAGGCTCCACCCGCGCCAAGCACCAGAATATTCAACCCTGACAGGGATATACCCAAATTTATGTTGAGATCATTGACCAAACCGATTCCATCAGTATTATCTCCATACAACTGACCGTTTTCACCGACAGACAGGGTATTCACAGCACCAGCCTGTGCGGCATATTCACTTTTTCGATCAACCAGATCAAATGCCAATTCCTTTAACGGAATTGTACAGTTTAAGCCTTTTCCGCCCGCCGCGAAAAATGCCTCAACACGTTCCCTAAAATCTTCCGGAGCAACGTCCTCAGCCCTATAAATCAGGTTTTCCTGGCCTGTTTGTTGTGCGAACAGTCTGTGAATTATCGGAGATTTACTGTGACTGATTGGATGTCCAAATACAGCATACTGATCTGATTGAAGCATTAATCAAGCTCGCCTAAGGGCTCGTTTTTCCCAATATAGCGTGAAAGAAATAATAATTAATGCCAGGAATATAACAATCGTTACAAAATCTTGAAAAAATGCCGAAATTACTGAAGTTGTACCTAGAAATATTCCAGCCATACAAAATCGCCATCCAAGGCGAATACCATCAATGAAGGTCGCCAAAGCCAGGATTAGCAATATAACCATTCCAGTGCTTTCAGAATTTAATTTTTCGGCTTGCAGCAACAAAAATACGGCAATAACAGTTAACATTGCCCCTAACCAGTGAATCACCTGAACAACCAAAATATCTTTAACCAGGCTACCCGTTTGTTTTTTACTTTCGACGATTCCCAAAAAGACCGAAATAAAGCCAAAAATTACGATCATCAACATCCAGTACCGATACCCCTCACTGGGTGAATAATCAGAAATCACGACACCAACAAGAGACAACAAAATCAACAAAATCAACACAAATTCTTCAATTCGAGAGCCACGTCTCACCATTTTTCGGTTTGCTACAATCTTTTTTTCATCCTGTGCCATTGTTACGCCCCGGTTATTTGATTATTTGGAATATTCTACTAAATTACCGACAACCTATCACTCTGACAAATATATTAACCATCCAGTAACGCTCAGGAGCTAGGATTCAATAATATACGAATCTTGACTTGTCTTATTGTCCGTCTTCTGCGTTGTAGCAACCGTTGCGTAGCCCTGCTATGCGCCTGTTGCTACGCCTTCAAGACAAACAATTATCCTGCGTCAATCTTTCGCATATTATTAAAACCTCGCTCCTTAGCTTCAGTTCGATTCCTGAAGTTCACGTATCCAGCGAGCAGCATCCTTGGCAAAATAGGTCAAAATGGCATCGCCGCCTGCTCGTTTGAACGCATTTAATGCTTCCAATACGACTTGTCTTTCCTCCAGCCATCCGTTAAGCGACGCGGCCTTAAGCATTGCGTATTCGCCACTGACCTGATAAACGAAGGTCGGTACTGCGAATTGTTGTTTTACTCTATAAACGACATCCAGATAAGGCATACCCGGCTTCACCATAACCATATCGGCGCCCTCTCCAATATCAAGTTCCACTTCCCGCATCGCCTCATTCGAATTTGCCGGATCCATCTGATAGCTGTACTTGTTACCTGAGCCCAAATTTTCAGATGAACCGACCGCATCTCGAAAAGGTCCGTAGAAAGATGAGGCATATTTCGCAGAATACGCCAAAATCAGCGTATTAGGAAATCCAGTATTTTCCAGTTCATCACGTATTAAACCAATTCTCCCATCCATCATATCGGAAGGTGCAACGATATCCGCGCCTGCCCGGGCATGGGACAGTGCCTGCCTGACCAGGACTTCGACCGTACGATCATTAACGACATAGCCATGCTCGTCAATCAAGCCATCCTGCCCATGAGAAGTATACGGATCGAGCGCTACATCTGTTATCACACCTAATTCCGGAAAATTTTTTTTCACAGCTATAACCGTAGACTGCATCAATCCATCCGGGTTATATGCCTCCTTGGCGTCATTCGTTTTCCTGCCGGAATCCACCACAGGAAACAATGCAATGGCGGGTATGCCAAGCCGAACAATAGTTTCCAGTTCTTTAAGCAACAGATCCTGGCTTAAACGCTCCACGCCAGGCATAGATGCAATGGCCTGCCTTTTCCCAGCGCCTTCAACCACAAACATCGGATAAATCAGATCGTCCACCGATAATTTAGTTTCACTCATCAACCGCCGACTGAAACGAGTACGACGCATTCTTCGCATGCGAACACCCGGAAAAACATTGGCACCATTACCTGGAATATTTGCCATAAATCATCTTCTACAAATAGATATGAACATTTTGTGAGTTTTCGAATCTCTTAATAAAGTACTGATTTCGGTTATGATAACCTGAAACATAATTCTAAAGGAGGATACCAATGACAAAGAAAGACTATTGTGCGTGCTTGAGAAGCCTTTTGCTATTAACAATTATATTACCTGGCTTACCCCTAAAGGCAGAAACCGGGAGCATCGAGCCTGTATCAATTATCATGGAAACCTCCGAAAAACTGCAGACCGCAATGAAGGAAAACCCTCCTGCCGGTGATTACGCCAGAGCCAGCCAGATTGTAAGGGAAATTATTGACCCTCATGTGGATTTTAACCGTGTCGCTGCCTTAGTTCTGGGAAAACATTGGAAACAGGCAAACGATGACCAAAAAAACAGATTCAAAAAAGAATTCAGAGAACTGTTAATTCGTACCTACGCTGTCGCATTTTCAGAATACTCGGAATGGGAAATTACTTACTTACCCGTCAAACTCGATCCACAGGATAAAAAAGCGTTCGTAAGAACAGAAATTGTCCGACCCTCCGCACCCTCAATTTCGGTCAATTACCGAATGGTACGCAAACGTAACAACCAATGGAAAGTATACGACGTTGTCATAGAAGGTATTAGTTTTATTACCAATTACCGCTCCAGTTTTAAAAACGACGTGGCTCGCACTGGTTCACTTGATGGTGTCATCGAGAAACTCGCTGCCCGTAACCGTGAAATTTAGATCGGCTTTGACTCTGAATAACAACGATAAGATTGAAAATGGGCGGGTCGCCGCCCATTCTTATCCTGCTTTTTAATATCTTACCCTTTACCGTCGCTTTTTTATTTGTTTGCGTTGATCAAAGGTAACTACTTGCCCCCTAATCGAAACAGCCCTCTATGGGAGATCTGTGGAGGAAGTGTATGCGGCAGGGAAGCCGCATCCAAGCCTACAAGGATGTATTTACGGCGTCTTCCGGAACAGATCACCCATAGAGGGGCGAGCAGTTACAATCAAAGGACAAAATAATATATTGCAGACTAAACCCAATCCCCAGGCTGCAAATAGTTAACATACAACTCTTCCTCGGCACTTCCTTTTTCCGGCTGCCAGTCATAAGCCCAATGAACAACTGGCGGCAGCGACATCAGGATAGATTCGGTTCTGCCGCCTGATTGCAGACCAAACAGCGTGCCACGGTCATAGACCAGGTTAAATTCCACATACCGCCCACGCCTGTACAATTGAAAGGATCGTTCGCGTTCACCATAACCAGTATTTTCTCGCCGTTGCACAATCGGCAGATAAGCCGACACATAGTGGTCGCCAACACTTTGTAAAAACTCAAAACACCGGTCGAAACCCCATTCATTCAAATCATCGAAGAACAGCCCGCCGACACCGCGCATTTCATTGCGGTGGCGAATAAAAAAATATTCATCACACCAGCGTTTATACCGTGTGTACACGTCATCACCGAACGGTTGGCAGGCTTGCCGGGCAACAGTATGCCAGTGAACCACGTCTTCTTCCACGGGATAATACGGCGTCAAATCAAAGCCTCCACCAAACCACCAAACAGGATCCAGACCTTCTTTTTCGGCGATAAAAAATCGGACATTGGCATGCGAAGTCGGTACATGAGGATTCAGCGGATGTACCACCAGCGATACACCCACCGCCTGAAAACTTCGCCCTGCCAATTCCGGACGCTGTGCAGTCGCAGCCTGAGGCAATTGCTCACCTTGGACATGAGAAAAATTAACACCTGCCTTTTCAAAGGTTGAGCCTGATTCCATAATGCGGGTTCGTCCGCCACCACCGCCAGGGTAATCCCATTGATCCTCTTTAAATTCCGCTTTCGGCTCTTCCTTTTGTAATGAGTCGCACACAGAATCCTGTAGCGATCGCAGATATTTTTTTACTATTTGTATATTGGGGGTTTTCATAGCCAAATTCTAGCGGTAAAAATGCACCACCAGAAGAACTTTAGCGACATCAACAAAGCTTCTATTCGCGTAAACTGTGAAAATTCCTGCGAATACTGTAAACAAAGCGCTCAAGATATAGATGAACCAAAGGTATTTTTGATTTCCAACAAAGAATACAGACAGATTGTCTTACATGACAATAACCCGACCACAATAGATATTACTGAGCCTGGTAATGAGATTCCACATAGCGCTCCACAATTTCCTGAAATTCTTCAGCGATATGATCACCTTTCAAAGTCACTGTCTTTTCACCATCCTCATAGACCGGCGCAACCGGTGTCTCCCCGGTGCCGGGTAAACTGATACCGATGTTTGCATTTTTACTCTCACCGGGACCATTTACCACACAACCCATGACCGCGACGTTCATATCTTCAACTCCATGATACGAACCACGCCATTCAGACATCTTATAGCGCAGGTAAGTTTGAATATCCTGAGCCAATTTTTGGAAATAGTCACTGGTGGTACGACCACAACCAGGGCATGATATAACCATTGGCGTAAAAGAGCGTAACCCCATGGTTTGCAATATTTCCTGAGCAACGATCACTTCCTGGGTTCTGTCTCCACCCGGTTCAGGTGTCAAAGAAATGCGAATCGTATCACCTATTCCTTGTTGCAGTAATACAGCCAGGGCCGCAGTAGATGCGACAATTCCCTTTGATCCCATACCGGCTTCAGTTAAGCCCAGATGAAGTGGATATGAACATTGGCTTGACAGAGTTTCATAAACCGAAATCAACTCCTGCACACCACTCATTTTGCAGGATAATACGATGCGATCACCAGGCAACCCAATTGACTCCGCTTGTTCCGCGCTTTCCAATGCTGATGTAATCACCGCATTTCGCATAATTTCAGAAAGCTCTTTTTGATTTTCAGACTGAGAGTTCTCATCCAAAAGCCTCGCCAATACCGCCTGGTCAAGACTTCCCCAGTTAACACCTATTCGAACCGGTTTTTCGTAGCGGCAGGCAAACTCGATCATTTGCGCAAACTGGGTATCACGTTTTTTACCTCGACCCACGTTACCCGGATTAATCCGATACTTGGCAAGCGCCTGCGCGCAATCCGGATATTTTTCAAGAAGTTTGTGCCCGTTGAAGTGAAAATCGCCAACCAGAGGTACTGTACAATCCTGACTATCCAGTTGATCTCTGATCGCAGCAACAGATGAGGCCGCCGCTTCTGAATTAACGGTAATGCGCACCAATTCTGAACCTGCCTGAGCCAATTCTTTGACCTGTTTAACGGTACCGCCTATATCTGCTGTATCAGTATTGGTCATCGATTGAACGACTATAGGCAACCCTCCACCTATCGATACATCTCCAACTTTTACAACAGTATTTTCTTGTTGTTTCAATGTTTTATCTAACATTAACGATCTCTTGTGTAATACGAATGGGTCACTACCCTTTTAAGGGCAGAATTTTGTGCAATACTTAAGGTTAAAACCAGTACAGGGTTTATGTTTCAATCAGGATACTCTAATTTACTACATTCCCGGTAAAAAACGTGCTCATTAATTATTTTTCAGACATTCACCTGGAATTTGGCTCCCTGGAAACCCCGCAGACCGAGGCGGACGTCATTATAGCAGCCGGTGATATTGGGATCTATAAACAGGGCCTTAAATGGCTTAATTCTTCAACAATCCCAGTGGTTTATGTGGCTGGTAACCATGAATTTTACGACCAGGAACACAGCAAGACTCTGGACGAACTGAGGAAAGACTCGACAAACTCAAACGTCAACTTTTTAGAGAACGATTCGATAATACTGGGAGATACTCGTTTTTTGGGCTGCACTTTATGGACCCAACTGGGAGGCAAAGACAACGACCGTGTTCATGAATTGAAGCGTACAGTCAATGATTTCAGAAAAATCTTTTACCAGCAGAAGCCCATTGATGTCACAACTTATGCTGGTTTGCACCGCGAATCGCTGAACTGGCTGACAAAGGAACTTGCACTCCCCTTCGCAGGCAAAACAATCGTCATTACCCACCACGCACCCACCTTTTGGAGCTGGGATGATTCACCCAGTTCTTTGACACGTTTTGCCTATTGCAACGATCTCAAAGAGATTATGCATGAATACGAGATTGCCGCCTGGTTTCACGGACATACTCACAGCGTATCCGATTACCGTTGCGCCGGAACCCGAATTTTATGTAACCCTCGCGGCTACCATGGTAGACAAATGGTTGAAGGTTTTGAAGTGGGAAAGGTTGTTGAGATATAGCTGCGCACGGCGGTATCATCTGTGTAAATCAAAATATTGGTATCTAAAAAACTACGTTCTTTCATGTAGTTCGTCTCTGTTAAATCTCCAGCCTTTTGAATCTCCTTGTTCGGCTAATTGTTTAAATTCATCCAGGGCGTCGTTACGCGTTAGTTTACGAGTAAACCGTTCGAGGTCTTCACGAATTATTTGATTTAAACTTTTACCCATTGCTGCAGCAACTTTTCGTGCTTCTCTAAGAGTTTTTTCATCAACTGATAATGTAATATTCATGACCTTTAACCTGTGCGCACATATTAAGTGTTACTATAGCATAGGAATGTATACAATACGTAACGTGATCAAACTTTTTAGTACGCTCCAATTAAGCAACCTTTTTTTATTTCCATCAATTGTTTTTCAAAATCATTTGGACCGATGTATCCCGAATTTGATGATTTCAATCGACCACCTAAATTCAAACACACAAAGCCCCAAGAAACATTTCCATTATCCTAATACAGCTGATCGACCAAGCCATCGTGCCGAGTTATCACGATTAGTCGATACCGGGTACCTATATCCTTTTTTTCTTCCCACCTCCAGACAACAACCAAACGTTTTTATTCGTCCACTGAGTGTTTAAATAAAGCGCTTCAACCTTTTGCCGCGCCCACGGTGTCCTTCGCAAAAATTTGAGACTGGAGGCAATACTCGGATCATTGGTGAAACATCTGATCTTTATTCGGCGGCCTAACTCCTGCCATCCATACTTCTCTACCAGCCGGGTAACGATTATTTTCAGCGTAACTCCGTGAAGTGGATCATTGTTGCTTAATGAAGTCATTCGGACAAACTGATCCCCGCCTTCGGCTTCGACTCTGCTTTTTTAACGCGGATTTTGCAGTTGTCCACCACCGCATTATTAAGGGTCTTCATTGCTGCTTTGGCATCACCCTGTTTGGGCATTTCGACAAAACAAAAGCCCTTGGAAAGGCCGGTTTCTTTGTCCATTATCAGAGTGCAGGATTGTACTGTCCCGTGAGTCTCGAACATTGCCCGAAGAGCATCCTCGGTTGTACTGCGGGAAAGATTACGTATCAGTAGTTTCATAGACCATCCTATTAATTTAATGCGTAAGAACAACACAATTTTGAATACTATTCAGCACCCCCATTACTGCCGCCAGATCAGTGTGGCCATTCGACCTGTAACGCCCTCTCGTCGATAGGAAAAGAATCGTTTGCTCTCGGAATAGGTACAGAATCCTCCGCCATAGATCTGCGTTACATTATTTTGTCTCAATATAATCCGCGAAATTGCATATATATCAGCTAACCACTTATGCGCCGATTGAGCCCGAAATGCGGGTTTGAAACAGTCAGATTTACTTACGAAAGAGTCTCGTACGTCGTCGCCAACCTCAAATGCATCGGGACCAATCGCAGGACCCAACCAGGCCATTTTTTTATTTCCAAGTTCCGCCAGCGTTGCCTCAATGACACCCAACAACAAACCACGCCAACCCGCATGTACCGCAGCCACGCTACCGGTATCCGGATTACATAAAAGTACAGGCAGGCAATCCGCTGTTAACACAGCACAAACGACCCCTTTGTCTCGAGTATAACTCGCATCGGCCTCTTTGCTACCCGCTACCGCTGCGTTCCTGACTTGATTTCGATGGGACTGTTTCAACCACAATGGTTCACCAGGCAGACTCAGCGCTTCTCTCAGAAAGCTGCGATTCTTAGTCACTGAAAGCAAATTATCGCCAACATGCGACGCTAGATTCAGCGTCGAAAACGAACCTTTACTGAATCCACCCGTTCGCAAACTCGTGATTGCGTGTATATCGTGTGAAACAGGCCAGTCGGGTGTTATAAAATGTTCGTTCATTTTTCACGCAACGCAGCTAACAACTGCAGCATATCACCAGGAATCGGTGATTCCCATTCACAATATTCCTGGCTATTCGGATGAATCAGCCCTAATTTCGCGGCATGCAATGCCTGACGCCGGAACTGGCGCAATTGGTCAAGCAAATTCTCACTGCTCGCTGGCGGCACTCGAAAACGTCCACCATATACCGGGTCTCCAAGTAATGGGAAACGTATATGGGCCATATGTACCCGTATCTGATGAGTACGACCGGTCTCCAATTTAACCCGTATCAAGGTATGCATCGCCAGACGTTCAATGACCCGATAATGTGTGATCGCTGGCTTTCCTGAATCATGCACTGTATAACGCTTGCGATCCACTGGATGACGTCCAATCGCTGCATCAATGGTACCACCCGCCGTCATTCGACCCTGTGTCAGAGCACAATATTCCCGAGTTATTGTTCTTGCCTGCAATTGGTCTACCAGGGATTTGTGTGCACTCAGTGTTCGCGCAACCAATAACAAACCACTGGTATCTTTATCGATCCTATGTATAAGACCCGCTCTGGGTAACGCCGACAATTTAGAATCATAATGCAACAGACCATTCTGTAAAGTACCCTGCCAATTCCCTGCCCCTGGATGAACCACCAATCCTGCCGGCTTGTTAACAACCAACAAAGCGTCATCCTCGTACACAATATCCAGCGGAATATCTTCAGGCTCGCAATCAAGCACTTGTTCAGCTTCTGCATCCAGTTTTACAAGTTCTCCTCCGCGAATCCGGTCTCGAGGCCTTATCACACATCCATCGACCAGTACCCGCCCATTACGAATCCAGGTTTGCAGACGACTCCGGGAATAATCCGGAAACATTTCAGCCAAAGCCTGATCCAGGCGGGACCCGGACAAACTATCGGGAATTTCCATGCTTAATAAGTTCGATTGTTTGTTTGTCACTGTTCACCTGAAGAAAATCCGGTATACTTCAAATTTGGAATGTGGGTATAAATACTTTTGTCTTCAAAAACTTCCACATTTGAAGATCAACCCAGAACAACCCGGGCAATGCTTATATTACCTGTTAAACTGAATAGTTCCCGAATATTTTTCTCTATAGAATGAAAAAATACCGAAACCGTCACTCAGCGACCCATACCCTGCTGTCTTTTCTACTGTGTGTGATGTTAGCTGCATGCTCAACCACACCGGAATCAAACGACGAATATGAAGGCTGGACCGCGGAACGATTCTATACAGAAGCAAAGTCTGAACTGCGCGACGAAAATTATAAGAAAGCGATCACTCTATATGAAACCCTGGAAACTCGGTATCCATTTGGACGCTACGCTAAACAGGCACAGTTAGACGTTGGCTATGCCTATTACAAATATAGTGAACCGGATGCAGCCCTTGCCGCTGCTGATCGTTTTATTAAACTTCATCCCAGGAACCCTAAAGTCGACTACGCATATTATCTTAAAGGCCTGGTCAACTATAATCGCAGTATTGGATTCCTGGAGCGATTTGTACCAACCGATTCATCGCAGCGGGATCCTGGAGCTGCACGGGAATCGTTCAACGATTTTCAAATTCTTATCGATAAATTCCCCAACAGCCATTACGTAGCAGATGCCCGCCAGCGTATGATCGCTCTGCGTAATAATCTGGCGCTATACGAAATTCATGTTGCCAGTTATTACATGAAAAAGAATGCCTATGTTGCCGCTGCGGAACGCGGTGTTTATGTGATTGAAAACTATCAACGCACTCCGGCTGTCCCACTGGCATTAAAAATCATGAAAGCCGCCTATACCAAAATGGCCATGAACGATCTGGCCGCCGATGCCGAACGAGTGTACCAGCTCAATTACGCTAACGGCATTCCGGGCTCAGTAAATACCAATCTGTACGATGAAAGCTGGGCAAAATCCTTTTGGGATATCGTTGGACTGGACGAAGATTAGACTGCCTGGCCAATACAGCTCAAACTTTATGAACGTATATTTCAGTTCCTGAAACCGGCAGGGCTTTCTCTCCATATTCAATGTTACGAAACACCGAACAGACCAGCAGGCTATCTGAGAAAAACCACCTAACCCATCTTTCGATATTATTATTCATAACCCATATAATTCAATCACTTAAAATTTTATATGGCACTACAAATTGATGATAA
>Ga0209992_10002138_pt1 | contig 18795 bp, 17 predicted proteins | sample 2SBtaG_2_FD_182564 | JGI IMG/M metagenome (GOLD analysis project Ga0209992, IMG submission 182564) | Deep subsurface microbial communities from Kolumbo volcano to uncover new lineages of life (NeLLi) - 2SBTROV12_ACTIVE470 metaG (SPAdes)... | ecosystem: Environmental > Aquatic > Marine >... | reverse complement strand
TTGCCGTATAAATAATCGCCATTTGAAGCACTTGTCACAGACGAAATAGGTATTAATAACACCATAAAGGCTAGAATAATTTTAAGTCGAATCGACAATATATTCATTTTGTTGGTACTTTTGAATGCAGAAAAGTTTTGCCCCCTTGCTGCTATTTATAGTCCATATTCTTCTATTTTATGGAGTAATTACGCCCTTTTTTCAGCCTCAATTGAGGCCGTAATTATTGAGCCGTTTACAACTCAGGTTTATATTGCTTTATTCAAGGTCTACTTCTTGACAGCTACGATCTAACTTATAGAAATCCGCGTTTAGGATGATATAAAATCAGGTAATCCACAACTCTGTATTGGCCCCGAACTGGAGAAAAATGGTTCTAAAGTATATTCCGTTCTTGGGATGTTTTTCGAAACTACGACCTAATTGTTAAGCTGTTTGATGAGATGAGATTGTTCGAATTAATACCCAAAGGACTATTTTATGCCAGTTTTGTAGTTGGTTGAGTCCTAAAACGGCTTTCCAGTGAGATTTAATTATTCGCGCACTAAGCACATGAACGACAAGGCATCTCAGTTACAGCGAAAGCATGAATTAATCCTTAATTCTGCGGGAGAGGGAATTTATGGGCTAGATATTGATGGGAGAGCTACTTTCGTCAACCCTGCTGCAGTGAAGATGACGGGATGGAGGACTGATGAGACTATCGGTCACCTTATACATGAGGTTCACCATCATACCAAAGTCGATGGTTCTCCGTATCCCAAAGAACAATGTCCGATTTACGCCGCCCTTAAAGACGGAGCAGTACATTGCGTCGAAGATGAGGTCTTTTGGCGGAAGGATGGTTCCTGTTTTCCGGTACGCTATACCAGTACGCCCATTCGGGAATACGGTCAGGTTGTTGGAGCTGTCGTTGTGTTTGAGGATATTACTGAGAAAAAGCGAACCGAAACAGCGTTCGCCCAGCTGCAGCGAAGAAATGAACTCATTTTGAGTGCCGCTGGCGAAGGGATTTATGGCTTGGATTGTGAAGGAATAACAACTTTTGTTAACCCGGCGGCAACCAAGATGCTAGGTTGGGCTTCTGAAGAACTAATCGGTCAGCCGATGCATAGCCTTTTGCACCACACGTGGCCGGATGGATCATCCTATCCTCGTGAAGAGTGCCCAATCTATGAGGCATTTAAAGACGGTGCTGTTCACCAGGTGGATGACGAAATATTCTGGCGGAAAGATGGCTCCAGTTTTTCAGTAGAATATACCAGTACGCCCATTCATGAGAGTGGGCTTCTTGTTGGCGCCGTTGTCGTATTTCGTGATATTACCGAAAGGAAGCGTACGGACAAAAATCTTCGACTAGCATTGACGGAAGTTAAACGACTCAAGGAGCAATTCGAAGCTGAAAATGTGTATCTTCAGGAGGAGATTAAGGTCAACCACAATTTTGAGGAAATTTTGGGCCGAAGCGCTCCACTCAGAAAGATACTGCATCAGGTTGAACAGGTCGCTTCGACCGATGCGACGGTGCTTATATTGGGGGAAACCGGTACTGGAAAGGAACTATTTGCCCGTTCCATTCATGATCTTAGTGATCGAAAGGAACGCCCACTAGTTAAGGTGAACTGTGCTGCTTTGCCCACGACCTTGATTGAAAGTGAACTTTTTGGTCACGAAAAGGGCAGCTTCACAGGCGCAATCGCACGTAAAATTGGTCGTTTCGAACTGGCTAATGGAGGAACGATATTTCTTGATGAGATTGGTGAATTGCCATTAGATCTCCAGCCAAAACTTTTGCGCGTGCTGCAGGAAGGGGACTTCGAAAGACTCGGTAGTACCCAGACAATCAATGTTGATGTTCGGATTATTGCAGCGACCAATCGTGATCTGAAGAAAATGGTCAAAGATAGTGACTTTCGCGATGACCTCTATTTTCGTCTTAGTGTGTTTCCATTAACCTTACCACCTCTCAGGGCTCGAAAAAAAGATATTCCAATGTTGGTACAGTGGTTTGTCAGCAGGTTTACAAAAAAACTCGGTAAGCAGATCCAGTCCGTACCTCAGAATGTAATGAATTTACTACAAAATTATGCTTGGCCTGGAAATATTCGAGAACTGGAAAACGTGATAGAACGTGCGGTGATCTTGACTAGGGGTAGCACCCTAAGTGTCCAGGAGCTTGATGACTCAACGCATAATATACTAACACCTCAACCAGATCAGGTGACGTTGGAAGAGATAGAACGAGCCTACATAGGTAAAATTCTGGAAACCACCAATTGGCTCATCTCTGGTGATAGGGGTGCGGCCGCTATACTTGGCCTTCATCCAAATACTCTCCGATCTCGAATGCAAAAACTTGGGATCAAACGTTCGTCGAGCCTGTTATAGCTTCTCTCCATTAGATGAAATATCGTCTGATCACGATATATCGTTACTCAAATTTAATTACTCGTTTTCCCGGGATTGCGTGATACCTAGATAAGTTATTGTTAGGTAGAGGGTTATCTTTTTCTTTTGAGCCTCCATGTTTTTGGCATCTGGTGTGCACTTAGGTTTACGGAAGCTGAAAAAATTAGAGGATAAGATTATGACCACAATAAAAGAATTGTTTCGAATTGGTCTGATTATGTTGGTGGTTAGTTTTTTTCTGATCCCATTGCATATCAAACAAACCAAATCTTTCATGCGTGCCATCGAAAAAGCATGAGGAGATGATCAATATGCCATTTATCGTCCATAGCCAAAATACGGCGCCCGAGAAATCGAAAGAACAACTACAGATTGCTGAAAGGGTGTTTAGTTTTGCACCCAATTTAATTGGAGTTTTGGCGGAATCATCGGTTGCTGCCAAAGCTTATTTACAGTTAAGTGAAATTTTTGATACCACTTCACTTTCAGTCACTGAGCGACAAGTGGTTCTCCTTACGGTTAGCCGCTGTGCTGGGTGTCATTATTGCGTCGCCGCACACACGACAGTTGCTGTATTACAGAAAGTACCATTGGAGGTCATCAATGCAGTTCGCAATGACCAACCGATCGCAATTTATAAACTGGAAGCTTTGCGTACATTTACGATCTCGATGGTAGATAAACGTGGCTGGATATCTGATCAGGATCTTGCTGGCTTTTTCGAAGCCGGTTTTAAAAAACAGCAGGTATTAGAAGTTATTGTCGGTATTTCTATGAAAACATTGAGTAATTACGTAAATCACATCTGCGATACTCCTGTTGACAGCGCATTCACGGTGAATAGTTGGTCAAGGGATTCGCATGACTAAAATTTAAACCCCTATTTCAGGAGGACACCATGAATACTTATCAATTAACTAACCCGATTGAACAGTTGGAATTGGAAGAGCTGGAATCTTGGGATCCACTGGATTTTGACGACTTTCTACCGAAAATCCACTTATCAGAATCCGAAAATGCGTTTATTCAGGACAACAGTTTAGGATGGCACTGAGTTTTGACCATTTGAACTCATAGATTAAAAACAGGAGATACTATCATGATAGATTTTTATTTCTGGACAACTCCGAACGGTTACAAATTGCTTATGTTTTTGGAGGAATCCGGTATTCCATATCGGATAATCCCAGTCAACATCAGCAAGGGTGATCAATTCAAACCCAATTTCTTGACGATTTCACCCAACAATAAAATACCCGCCATTGTTGATTATGATCCGGTTGACGGTAATGGACCTCTTTCACTCTTTGAATCCGGTGCAATTCTCCTTTATTTGGCGGAAAAGACTAGCAGATTCATTCCCGATGAGCTTCAAGGTCGTTCTGATGTTTTGCAATGGTTATTTTGGCAGATGGGTGGATTGGGACCGATGTTGGGGCAAAATCTGCACTTCGCTCAATATTCGTCGGAAAAACTACCCTATCCCATAAAGCGTTATGTCGATGAAACTGCACGGTTATTCAAGGTTCTCGATAATCAACTGGTCGATCGTGAGTACATTGCCGGTACGTATTCTATTGCAGATATGGCCAGCTATCCGTGGATACTAAAGTATCCTGACCTTGGACAAGATTTGGGAGACTATCCAAATTTAAAACGTTGGTATGAGCAGGTGAAATCAAGGCCGGGGACGGTAAAAGCTTACCAGAAGGGTGTCGATATCAATAGAATACCCACAGTGTCGGAGGCGTCGAAGAAATTTTTGCTCGGACAAAGCGCTGAAACTCTTGCTGCCTGACTATAGAGTTTTGAATGGGCGATTATTTGATTGGTTGGTAACTTTGGGTTGTCAACTGAGGTAGTTGTTGGTGTTTTTGGTTGAAAGTCTTATAAGGACCTGACTGTCGATAATCTCATTGGCCACCACAAATTTGGAGGCCAATTTCTGTTAGCTAATAACACGTCAATCACCGGTTTATGGAGCCGATAGTCAACGAGCCCCATAATTAATAGTATTGTCAGCAAAGCGAGACGGTGTACCCCCGTGCATACCTCTCATTTTTACTGGGACTCCATGAGTCTAATAGTGACAGGATTATACTGTTGTCATGACGATCTTTAACATAGGACAGGCTATCAGGCTACTGCTGTTTCTGATCTTTTGACACGTTTGTTGAATTTATTATTTCGATTGTTTGGTTTGCTGTGCCTACTACGCGTGCTTTGGTTGCCAGAAGATTTTAGCGGGCCTTTCCTATGGCTAGATTTTCTCGTTCTATTTTTGTTGCTTGGCGACTTGCTCGAAATAGATTCAGGCACGGCGTGAATTGGTGCAAAGTTCTCAACTTCCTCGCGTTCAATTTTGTATTTGATGAGCCGCTCAATGTCTTGCAGTTGCTTGATTTCATCGGCATTGACTAGAGAGATGGCATGGCCGCTGGCACCAGCACGACCGGTTCGGCCAATGCGGTGGATATAGTCTTCTGGAACATTCGGCAAGTCGAAGTTGACGACATGGGATAGTTGGTCAATGTCTATACCCCTGGCAGCGATATCAGTCGCTACCAATACCTGAATTTTGTTCTGCTTAAAGCTGGCCAGTGCCTTAGTACGCTGGGGTTGGCTTTTGTTGCCGTGTATTGCTATTGCATGGATGTTATCTCTCGCCAGCCGCCTAACCAGCTTGTCTGCGCCATGTTTGGTACGGCTGAAGACCAGTGCTTGATGCCAGTTCCCGGTTCGAATCAGGTGACTGAGTAATTCTGCCTTCCGTGATTTGTCCACCGGATGGACCTTTTGAGAAATACTTTTGACAGCTGAGTTGCGGGGGGCAACATCGATTTCTACTGGGTTGTTTGTAATGGATTTGGCAAGTTGTCGAATTTCTTTTGAGAATGTGGCGGAGAACATTAGATTCTGGCGCTGTTTCGGTAGCAAAGCCAGGATCTTTTTAATATCATGTATGAAGCCCATGTCTAGCATGCGGTCGGCCTCATCCAATACTAAGACCTCAAGATCGTTGAAACCGATGGCATTTTGTTGATACAGATCGAGCAAGCGGCCCGGTGTCGCCACTAGGATGTCGACACCACGGCGCAGTTTCATCATTTGCGGGTTGATTTTGACGCCACCAAAGACGACAGTAGAGCGCAAGTGCAAGTATTGTCCATAGGTCACTATGCTGTCTTGTACTTGTGCAGCGAGTTCACGGGTAGGGGTGAGCACGAGTGCCCGCGTACGGTTACTTTTTGTGGGTGAGTTGTGACTGAGCCGCTGTAACAGGGGCAGGGTAAAACCAGCAGTTTTTCCTGTGCCGGTTTGTGCTGCAGCCATGATATCCGTGCCTTTTAATATGGCAGGTATGGCCTGAGTTTGGATTGGTGTCGGGTTAGTATAACCAGTGGCACGCACGGCGCGGAGGAGTTCTTCAGATAGACCGAGTGTTTCAAATGTCATTAATGTATTTTTCCAAAATCATATAGTGATGATGTTGTGCTCGTTACTTTTGTGCATGGAACGTAACGAGCGGACGACTTGTATCTTAGGCTAAGTTAAATCAGCCCCCTGTCGGCTGCAAACGCGATATTGCGAATGCAGTTTGGGGTGTGGAGACGGCTTCGCCTGTACATGTGCTTATGGCACGCGGCATTCGATAATTGGCTCTCTAAGGGAGGGGCGGTTGGCTGCGGTGTAGGTGTTGCTTTTAAACTAACGTAAGCAACGCCGTTGAGGCGAACTAACAACTAAAGATGACGCTTTGGGCACCCTCATAGGCACCCAGACTTACAGTCTAACATACAATGGCAAGCTAAGGTTCGGTATTATTTTAGTGGTCGTCGTGTAAACTTTAAATAACAGAGAGTCAAGGTAGATTGATTTGAACAAAGTTTCAGTCTGAATGATTAAGTTTAGGGGTGTCGAAACCAACGGCATAGTGGTGAAAAAAATCGGATTTTCAGTATGAAAACAACGTCAGTTAAGGCAATTCTCTTAAAGCCCAATATCGGTAGTAAGGTGGGTGTTAAAGGTTGGGTGAGGAGCTTCCGCAATAATCAGTTTGTCTTGCTAAACGATGGTTCGACTATTCATGGAATCCAGGCGGTTGTCGATTTTGAAAATACCGAGGAGTCGCTGTTAAGAAGAATTCACACGGGTACAGCGCTTTCAATAACCGGTGAGCTTGTAAATTCTAAGGGTCAGGGGCAGGTTGTAGAAGTTAAAGTCGAGGATTTAGAAATATTGGGGGATTGCAGTGCTGACAAATACCCGTTGCAGCCTAAGAAGCATTCGTTGGAGTTTTTGCGCGAGAAGGCCCACCTGCGCTTCAGAACAAATACGTTTAGTGCAGTATCTAGAATACGGCATTCTTTATCATTCGCGATCCATCGATATTTTAACGATAACGATTTTTATTGTCTTCATTCTCCCATAATCACAGGATCCGATTGTGAAGGTGCAGGTGAAATGTTTCGGGTTACTACACTGGATCTCAAGAACCCGCCCCTCGACAATGGTGCGGTGGATTTTAAACAAGACTTTTTTGGGAAAGAAACTCACTTGACTGTGAGCGGTCAACTTGAGGCCGAATTAGCTGCACTTGCTCTGGGCAAAGTTTATACATTTGGTCCCACCTTTCGCGCGGAGAATTCCAACACCAGCCGCCATTTGGCGGAATTTTGGATGGTCGAACCAGAGGTTGCGTTTAACGAGATTGAAGACAATATTGATTTAGCAGAGGATTTTTTGAAATACCTTATCAATTATGTGTTGGATCGGTGTCCAGATGATCTAGAGTTTCTTTTGAAGCGTGAACATGACGAGGAAAAAAACAAGAAAAAAGAGGAGCGTCATGAATTAGATCTTGTTCAAAGATTACAATTTGTCGTGGAAAATGATTTTGAAAGAATCGACTATTCCAAAGCGATCGACATTCTTTTGAAATCCAAGCCCTATAAAAAGAAAAAGTTTCGGTTTCCCGTGGAATGGGGGATTGATTTACAATCGGAACACGAACGTTATTTAGTTGAAAAACACTTTAAAAAGCCGGTTGCAATTACCGGATATCCGACAGAAATTAAGGCGTTTTATATGCGTGACAATTCCGATGGTAAAACGGTAGCGGCGATGGATATTTTATTTCCTGGGATTGGCGAAATCATTGGTGGAGCACAAAGAGAAGAACGCTACGACAGACTGGCAGAGAAAATTAAGCAATTTGGCATCCCCAAATCAAGTATTTGGTGGTACCTGGAAACTCGGGAGTTTGGAACCGTACCCCATTCCGGGTTTGGTTTAGGTTTTGAGCGATTGGTCCTATTTGTGACCGGGATGGGAAATATTCGTGACGTTGTTCCTTTCCCTAGGACGCCGTTAAATGCGGAATTCTAATGAGTCTTTAAAGTTTGGGACAAGCACTTCAAATAATTGATGTTATCGTGAAGACTAAAAGCGATCTACTAAATTACTTTTCGACACATGTTTTGCAGCGCGTTGTTGTTGGTTCGATAGAGAGTCGGAGAGTATCTAACTCTTCTCCGCATTTAAAGCAGTACCCAAATTCGCCTGATTCAATCCGACGGAGGGTGCCTTCGATCTTCAAGAGCTGATGCTCACGCCGCCTGGCAACTTCCAGTGCCATTTGCTGTGTTTGCATTGCATCCATTCGAGAAAGTCTTCCAATGCATGCTAGACTGATCCAATTGCACCAGTTGGCTAGTTTCCTTAAAAGACTCCGATAGTTCTTGGAGTTCTACTTTCAGGCGAATCAAGTTGTGCCTGATTTGTTCGATTTCTCCTTCGTTCATAGGCTCCCACTTGCGGCAAAATAGTGGAGGCCATTATTGACCTCAGATTGCATTACGCTATTTCGGGGATCCATCCCACAGCGTCGAGGTCACTATTTTCCAGTCTTTTGCTGATTCCGAATTATGTCATGACCCCAGGGCGAAATACTTTCGTGGCCCGATTGCCATTATGTTGGCCGTTCGGCTTGTTTTTATGCGCAAGTTTGACTTTTTTAGCGATTAACCCGTGCTTACCTGGGTGGCATTCAAATTCCACAGTTGCACCAACCTTCAAAAAATGGCATTTAACAAGGTCAGCTTTGCGTACCATGATGTCTGGACCACCTCCGTTATCGAGAAACCCGGACTCCTTCTCACGGAACCATTTCTTTACGACAGTTTTCAAAATACTACCTCTAATTTGACATTCATTACGTTCTCCGTATCTATATTATATCTTCACATATTGAAAAGAGTTGACGATTTACTAACCTCAATGTGTCTTTCATATTCTAAAAGACAAAATGCTTAGTGGTCGTTCGACATGACCTAATAATCGGCATGGATTCGCGCCATTTATATCCTACATCTGTTGGGAATTGGATAGAGTGTATCCTCTTCCTATAGCTAGGTAGTAGAAAATTAAAATCCACTTCGTACAAGAATATCGGGTCAATAGGATTGCCCCGATATTCTTGTAACGGCACTGAAGGTTAACAGCTACAACGAAGAATTTTTTTGGCTCGTGGACAAACACAATCGTAAATCGGAATCTATGACATAGAGCTTTTAGCAAACCACCTTCGATATCGTTATCTAACAGGGTTTGCCATGACTATTTCTATAGCAAGAGATTATTTTCAGTAATCTGTTATTTTATGTTTGGCTTACCAATCATTAAACGTTGAGATCGTCTCGAGTCTATTTAATACCTATTTGCTGGGCTTTGTTTGCTTTGAATTTGGTAAGCTGTACCTAATTATAGCTTTCTGTGGAAATGAACGCTAATAAGCGAGTAATTTTTAAATGTCGAATCGATTTCAACCGGACGTCCGATGCGTATTTTTCTCTTTACATGTAACTCCAGGCTGATTGCACATCGTCAAGCTAAGATGGGGCTGGCATCTGGTAAGGGCGATATGGGGAAGCTCGCTTCAGTAAGGTTTCATTCACAATAATGCTTCAACCGATGGTATCGGCCAATCCAAAAGCGGGGTAGGGTGTAAATTTCCCATTCAGATGGAGGGTCGAGTCTACTTCAAACCGCGTCAAAAAAATTTGAGCGTTATTGCTGGAGCCATATATTTAACAGCTCTCGATGAACATTAGGGGCAGCCTAGAGTTCTATAGCTTAAACGCCGATGAAAAATTCCAGGCTGCAAATGATTCGGAAATTTTTTAACAGTAATTCTTGCGGACTTTGGATCGATTTACTATATCTTTCCTGGGTCTTCTTTTATGCAATGGCTACGTTAGGCAAGATCTACACCTTATAAACGCCTTTTATCGACATGTCCTTGTATTTCCCTCTACGATATTAGTAAGAAATGCACAGCTTACCCAGAGACTTGTTGAATGGATTAGAGCGATTATATTTAATCGCTAAAAAACGAATGATATTACACCCGTAACCCTAAAATCAGGTTCGACCTGATCGCCGTTAAGGTCTGTTGATATAGGAAAGCCACCTGATACTGCTGCACTAAGGCCACCACCAGACATCCGCAATCCCGGGGCAATAAAAAGCAGGTTTCCACCGGAATTATCATCGTCAGACCCATTGGTTTGTTCCTTGTCACGAAATTCACCGTTGAGTTCTAGTATAAGATCTACGTTAACGTTATCAAATAATCCGAGGCTCGAACCGATTAAACTTGACGCAAACAAATCACCATCCAGACGATATGCCAGTGCTGTATTGTAGCTAATTATATCCCCCAAATCAGTATGCTGCGAACCTTCATTAACGAAGTTGTATACTGCACTGGTGCTCCAGGTGATGGGTCCATACATCTGAGTCGCGGCTAGCCCTAGAAGGAAATCCCACGAACCACTTCCGGGTTGTAATTCTGCCTCGAATCTTTCTTTTTTGAATTCACCGTCGGCAAAAAAAGTATCAGATTTCTTATTTTTCCTTCCAGTGGGGGCCTTTACACCAAAAATTGTCGATACATGGGTCTGCGTGGCTCCAAGCATCGATGAAGCATAACTATCCGTTTGTTCACTGTGGAAAAATCGATATTGCCCAAATACGGTAGTATCCCCGATTCCTTCGACATCACCCAACTGTACAACAGTGTCTCCATCGTGGATATCGGTTACATTTTCGCGGAAAATCCACGGGACTGTAAATCCAACAGAAAGATCATCCGTTACGCCTATAGCAGCATTTAATGACGGGCTTAAAATGGATTCGGTTGTGTGCAAATCCGCACTCGGATCCGCTGCACCTAATTCTTCAAATTTAGCGTCAGATCGCTTTTCAAATTTTTGGAAATCCATACGAAAGCCAATTGCAACGTTGCCTTTTCCCAAAGTTACTCCAGATTCAGAGTTAATTCCCCCCCCAGCATAACCAAGACCACCTGTTATGTTTGTCGGAATGTGGTCTGCTTTACCGTTTGCAAATGGAAAACTAAGAAAAATCAACAACGCCAATTTGATACCAATATGTTGCATGGAAGCACACCTTTATTTTTTTGAATATTGCAATTACAGTTACACGGATAAAAGGCAAATAATAAGCCAATAAAACTTTACCTATATTAACAAAGAGATATAAAAATATTGCCTCCTTAGAGGGCGTAAAACTGTGTCATATGACGCAGTGAGTGTGTCATATGACACAGTTTTGAGTAGGTTTTGTCCGCTTACTGGGATTATTTGGGTTTTGAATGGTTTGAAATCGATTCCATAATCCATTGGTATTGATTGGCTTGATCTTCGGCCTCGTGTAGTCGACCTGCTTGTTTAGCAACGTGGGCTCTATGTAAGAATTGTCCCGCACTTGGCAGTTGCCTTGAATTTGGGCCGAGCTCCCTAAGAAAAGAATCTTCTCCTGCCGGTAAGCTCTTGACGACTTTGTCCAAAAATCGGATTAAATCGTCCTCAATCAGCCAATGAATTCGGTCAACGTTTTGTATTCTTTGTGTAATAGGCGCTTGGTACTCAATTATCGGCATGTCGTCGGTGTTTAGGGGATAGGCTCCGAATATCGCTTTTAGATTCTTAAGGTTGCCAACATAATGGGAGAGCATTGACACTCTGCCTTCTCCTCTTTTCATTTGCTTTTCAGAAAACAAGAGTGCTTTCGCGGAAAGAGGTGCTATTACCGTTTGTCCCAGCAGACCCAATACTGGTTTGCGGGCGGAAAAATCACCTCGCCAAAGGGTTACTTGGGGAAACACTGTCTGCATTGCCCTGGCTATCATGGAGAATTCGCTTTTGGATAATTGATAGGCTGGAAGCCATTGCATAAATAATCCACCAGGGCGCAATCTATTGCTTATGGATTGGAAATTTTCGAAAGTGAAAAGGCTTCCTGTTCCAGCCTTCCAGGGGACAAATAGGTCAGCGATAATGACATCAAATCTTTCGTTGGTGCCAGCAAGATAGTTTCTTCCGTCTTCGGCAACGATAGTGGCTCTTTTGTCATAGAATAGACGGTTGTTGTATTGACTAAAATACTTTTTCGACGCCAAAATGACTTCTGGAGATAATTCTGCAGCAACCAATCGCTGGATTGGCATGTGAAGAGCTGCTCCCGCAGTTATACCGGTTCCAAGGCCCAGAAAAAAAACCGATTGGGGGTGGGGGTGCAGCAATATAGGCATGTAACCCTGCAAAGCCTCAAGTTCACGGGAACCGCTTCCTCCAAGGGTGTAATAATTATTTAATTTGATTTTTACACTGTTAGGCTTACGTACGACCGCAACGGTTGCGTCGCTTCCTTCCCATACTTGGAGCAAGCTCTCTTCTTCGTTAACAGGGTCGATACGTACTATGGGTAGACGTGAAACATCGAGAAATGAAACAACCGCCAACAAGCAACTTAAGGGAACAGCGACAATTGCGGGGTTTAAATCGCAGTATCGATAAAACAAATGCATCGCCATTAAAAGGTAAATTATCCCCATTAGCCGGATGCCGGCCCAAAGGCCCATATATTCTAGAATGACGAACCCAGCGATAATTGATCCAATCATAGCGCCAAGAGTATTAATAGCGACCAGCTGTCCAACTACTCGGCCACTGCTTTTCACGTAGGGTTGGGCAAGCTTTGTTAGAAAAGGGAAGATTGCGCCTAGTAAGATTACCGAAGGACCCATTACGGAAAAAGTAATCCCTAAAACACTGAGAACATATGCATCCCATCCCCTTCCAGAGCCCACATTAAGCAATCCATCCGTCCAAAAATTAAATGCAAGTGGACTTGTAGAGACCAGTATGGCACTGCTTGTTAGTAAGCCAAACAGGATAGTCAAAGGTGCTGTTTTCAGCGAAATCAAACGATTGGCTAGACCGGCTCCTATCGCTAAGCAAAGTAAAAACACAACGAGAATTGCTGAAAAGGTATAAACTGAGTTTTGCAATACTTGTGCAAACATTCGGGTCCAGAGTACCTGTAACCCGATGGTAACGATGCCGGATAACAGTGCCATGAATTGGAGTGCTTCCATGGAAAGGCCATTTTCTAGCAGGAAGATATTTTTTTCCGCTTTGTCTTTTTCGGGTTTGGGCTGAGTTTGATATGTTCTGCTTAGCCATACGGCTAGAAGGCCTACTCCGACCGTTATCCCTATTGCGAGAAAATAGGTATTTGCAAATCCCAACCAAACAGGAAAATAAAAGCCACAGAAAAATGCACCTAAAGCTGCGCCAAGTGTGTTGACACCATAAAGTATGGAAACTCGAGATCCGAGCAATGTTTTGCTTCGAATCGTAGCTTGGCTCATTATCGGTAAAGTCCCTCCCATGAAAAAGGAAGGGGGGAATAATAGGAGCAATGCCAGCACGAATTTTACTACTACGAACACCGGTCGGGTGGGTTCAAACAAAGCAAATATTACCGGATATAATTGGTGATAGGCGTCCAATATAAAGAAATACCCCACCACGCTAATTGCAACGGCTAGTTCTAAGAGACCATAGGTTAGAAGAGGATTATTCAATTTTTGTGCACGATTACCCCAAATCCACCCTCCGGTTGATAGTCCCAAAAACATAGCGGCCAACGTAGCACTCGTTGCGTATGCAGTATTTCCGAACAAAATCCCCAGTTCTTTCATCCACAATACTTCATATACCAAGGCCACAGCACCAGAGAAAAAAAACAACAGGCATATTAAGAGAAATGAGATGTTACTGGTTTGTCGGCACGACATAGGGTGTTGTTGATTTTTCATCAATATCGTATATTGGGGATAGTCTTGAGAACAGCTAAAGGGTAGGCAATGATATCGAATTTTGATTCGCAAAAAAATTGATAGTTGTGGGTGCTGGCATCTACAAGAACATCTAGTGAAATTAGAAATTTTGCTATGGATATTAAAATGCCAATTTGTATGGAAAAATATCAATTGGCTGATTTCGAATTTTCACGACTCTTAGACTGGTTCCCCCAGGTTTTACACTTGGGACTATCTTTCATTTATCGGCTAGTTGCTACGGTTGGCCTTTCGGCTAAGGAGGAGTGTGACGAGGACTACTTGATTCTACTCATTGACGGATGGTTGGTGCTTTATCTATATCTGGTCACCAAATTATAACGACTTTTTATACCGGACCTAAGGCTATGCCCAATGCTTTCAATTTGTTTAAGTTACGACGAAATTCCTTCCTACCGTTGTACATCATAACAACTTCAAAACGGCCTAAGCCTTTATTGAACCAGTCGAAGCGAACATTAGTTAGGCGAGATTGGAGGTATTCCCGGAATGCTCGTGCGCGAAAGGGTTTATTGAAAATGATAACTGAGTATCGGCCGAGTTCGGAATAAACCGGTAAAGGAGATTGTATGGGTGGTTTGCGTATTCCACTTCCTTGCCCCAGTACGTATTGGAGATGGTCGTAGATGTATGAGCTATACCATTGGGCTCCTTTAGGAATAGAATGCACAGACCCATTTTGTTTGATCCGGTTAGGTCCATAGTTGTATGCTGCAATTGCAAGATTGTAGTCTCCGCTATACCGGTCAACTAGAAACTTTAGATAACGGGCACCAGCTTGAATATTAGTGCAGGGTTTAAATAAATCCGACTTTCGCTTGATTCCCAGGTCGTGGGCTGTTCCTGGCCAAAGAATTTGCATAATACCGATGGCATTAGCCTTGGATATAGCCCTGGGATTGAAATCAGACTCACCCCTAGCCACTGCCAGTAGAAGGGTCAGCGGTAAATCATTGCGTCGTGCTGCCGATCGGAAACAAGAATCGTATTTAAACTGAAAAGCAGGTGGATTAGTTGCGTGGAGTTGCTTGTAAGTTCGCCATGAATCCGCTAGCCCATGACCTCTAAGATTTGTTTTTCCGAATGATTCGAACGTTATACTCACTAGGATTAGAATTCCGAGAAAACGGAAAACGATGTTGTGGAAAGTCATGGCTGATTATTAGTAATCGCTTAGTTTCAGACCACTACGTTGCTCAATTAAGGCAGCGATTTTTTGGCGTTGATCTTCTGAATCGTAGGGATAAGCAATCATAAAAGCCCCTGGGCGAGGTTCTACAATTTCTAATTTAATTGATGTACGTTTAGTCAAATTTTCGGCAAATCCACGAGCTGAAATCCGAGTTCGAAAAGGCCCCCAAAAAGAGTGTAACTGTACTTGATCACTCGGTGATACATTACTTGGGGAGGCTAAGTTCTTAGGCATCTCCGGATTTTTTTCCACCGCTTTGGTTTCGACTTTACGGCTTGGATTATTTTTTTTGGGTTTGCGCATCACGATGGATAACTTTTCAGATTCGACGGATTGGTCTGGTGTATTTGATTTCAGGACTATTATTTTGTCTTTGGGAGGAATCGATTTTACCGATTTCCTTGGGCGATTGATGCTTTGTTTATTGATCGACCCCTTATGTTTAGAGTCATTCTTTGGGGTAGGATGTCCAGTCGTTTTTGTTTCAGTTTTAATGGGTTTTTTCGTGGAATTACGGTCCTGTTTTGCTCCATTGTTGAGCATTTCCTTTATATTATTTGCTAATTCGTTTTTATTTCCCGGATAGACTTGGGTATCGGTTATTACCACATATAAAATTGCTAGTAGGGCGATACCCGTTAAAAATCCCAAAAAACGCATAGCCATCCTCCAGTGTGATGTTGCAGAATCAGTAATGAAACCATTGGACAAGACTTAACCAAGAAAGTTAGAGCAGGGGAAAGGTACAACTTTCTGGCGATAATAGAGTCCAACCTTATTGTATTCGAATAGTGTGTACCGAATATGAATAACAATAAATTCGTTTTTTTTCTTTTCTGTCTAATTGCCCAAAACTCCGTATTATGCGAACAAAATCAATCTTCGATTCCGAATCACATTGCCGTTCAGCAGACATTAAGGCAGGAAGATTTATACAATCTAAAAGCGGAAGCTTTTTACAATGAAGGTTTGCGAGATAGAAGTATCGAGATGTGGAAACAAATTTTAGTGGAAAATCCAGATCATTTGCCCAGTCTTAATAATCTGGCGATCGCGTCCTTCAATAATCGGCGTTATAAAGAAGCTATAGCACTTTATAAGCGAGTGATTGAACTGGATAGTCATTCACGAAACTTCCAGGATGCATGGTTTTTTGCGCCGATGGCCTATTTCAAGCAATACGGCGACCTTGATGAAATCCATGGACTTTATATAACCGAATTCCTTGAAGCGAATCCGATCCATCATCGCGTTCAAGCGGAAAAATTACAGCAAATAGCCTTCAAAAAAGTGTCATCAAGTAAAGTTCGGGTAGATGGAATCAAAACGCTTCAATTAGATCTGGTGCAGTCAAAAAAAAATATTGTGCATTTTTGGGCAGAATGGTGTGGTCCCTGCCTTGAAGAATTGCGTGATCTTTTTGAATTTCATTCCAGGAACCCTGATATCTATTTTGTTATTGTTTCGATAGATGCCCTATACGATAAGGTTCAGAGCGATAAGCGCCTCAATGAAATATATTCACCCTACAAAACTGAAATAGGTGGCAATATTCAATTTCTGTTAGATGATCAAAAATTGCTCTGGAAATTTTTTATCCCAAATCAAGAGGACCCAGTTTCCACTGTTCCCCGTACCATGTTTTTAGATGGTATGGATCCCATCCATTATATTCCACGGCGGCTGAATTGGAATAATTTGGATACTGAAAGCGCTTGGTACAAAAAATAATAATTAATCCATGAAAAAGGAGAAAATAATGACTTGCTTTCGTCGAATGATTTTCGGTTTTACTGCAATTTTTTCCCTCGTGTATACCATCCCAGTGACTAATGCGGGTTGTGGGCCTGGTAGTGGTAGAAGTGGTATCAAAGTTGATGAAGAGATATTCGAGCTTTTAAACAAACAGACTATCCAACTGGCCCCCAGTCAGATTGCTGTATTCAACGAATGCCAAAGGGAGGATGCTGGATTGTTTTTTTTCATTACGCCCATTATGACGTATCTTGAGGCAGAAAGAGGCGAACAATCCGTGACGCGGTTTTTTAACGCGGAGCAACTGGACCGCGCTATCCGGCTAAAGTTGAAGAAACAGGGGACTCCGCTAAGTATGTTTTGCGGTCATATTGTGTCGGAAACCGAAAAGGTTAAACGTGGCGAATATTCCTACGGCGATATACTAAGTCACATCCTTGTATGCGAAAAAGTGTGCGGTCCGACGATGAGCGCTATGGCGTCAGTGTACATGTTTAATTCGGCAAGATATTATGAAGGTTTGGTGCGCTTCAATTATGATAATGCTGACTTATATACACAGTTGCGGGGTGATTCTTCCCAAGGTTATCTAATGATCAACAACCAACAACCATTGGAGGCAGTCTACAAAAAGTGGGTGGAATCTGATAGAAGTTTAAAGATTGGATTAGATGCACGCGCTTCGCAAACTGGTGGACAACTTTATAATGATGAGCTATCCAGGAAACGGCTGCTTGCTGTTCAGCGATGGTTTACTGAAGCCAAAGATGTTCCAGCATCCATGATCGATCGGAAATGGTTCGGAAATTATGGTCCATTTATCGATGAAACCATTGCGGACCTTTACCGTATCAATGATGTTTACGATCAATATCGAAATAACTACCAAGCCGAAAAAAGTTACCTCGATGGTAGAGATGTGTACTATGGCCCCAACCAAAGTGTTGCCATATTCCTTTATGAGGATATCGATATCCATGTCGATGTAGCACAAGTGGACAAAGAATCGACGTTTGGATTAGAGGTACCAGCAGGCTTTGATTACTAATTCAAGGTTCGAACGACACGAAATCCTATGTGGCCAGCCCGGCGGTCAACCCGGGCAACGCTACGATTTGACGAACGCAACGAACTGGAAGGGCTTCCCCAGCTTCCGCCTCGTATTCTCGGTCCCATGTCTTTATTGTGCCAATCGGCAACCCATTCCCAAACATTTCCATGCATATCGTATAGACCCCATGGATTGGCTTGCTTTTTTCCAACAGAGCGGGCAAAGCGCCGATTCGAAATGCTACCGGCATACCAGGCGAACTGATCTAATAACCTAGGGTTATTACCAAAACTATAAGATGAAACGGTACCAGCACGTGCCGCGTATTCCCATTCCACTTCGGTGGGTAAATGGTAGCAGGAACACCGTTCCAACTTATTTAGGCGAGCGATAAACTCTCGGGCTTCGAGCCAATTTACATAAACTGCGGGAAATCTGTCTCCGACCTGCGCATTGCCCTGCGCTAGCCAAGGTTCAGTCCTCATTATTTTTTTCCACTGGCTTTGGGTGATTTCATATTTGCTTACGTAGAAAGGGTTTTTGATCTGGTGCTTTCTTAATATTTTTTCATCTTCATCGCCGGATTTTGAACCCATAAGAAATTCACCCGCCGGTACAAGAACAAGTTGGATTCCTGCACTGTTGGTAATTTGTTTCGGATGAAATTCCTTGACACTGCTACTGTACGAACCTCTACCCGGAACAAAAAAGGCGGCAGGTACGAGGCTGTCACCAGCGCCTTTAGTGTGGGAATGGTCAGCAGAGATTAAAATTGGCCACAGACAGCTTGCTAAGATAACGAATTTTGCCATTTCAAAAACCTTCCCATATTCATCACGAACCAGTGAAAAATACTTTCAAATATTAACTCCCAGAGTATAGCGCAAATGGGCTTAATTTCAGGGGTTTGGGTTCCACTGTCAGTTGTTGCATTCAGTTTTGTGGAAAATATTCTATATTAGGGCTCAAACGATGAAAAAAGTTTTATTTTTGTAACAATTTGGATTGATTTTGAAACGGGTTGGTTTTAGGTGCAGTAACTGAGCTTACACCGTCAATGATCATTTTTTAACCTAGAAATGGTGGGTTTAGTGGGTGTGCTGAAAGGTTACTTTTTTTCGATCACCATTAACCATGGCACGTTTCGGCCCCTGGTTT
>Ga0209992_10002134_pt1 | contig 18802 bp, 18 predicted proteins | sample 2SBtaG_2_FD_182564 | JGI IMG/M metagenome (GOLD analysis project Ga0209992, IMG submission 182564) | Deep subsurface microbial communities from Kolumbo volcano to uncover new lineages of life (NeLLi) - 2SBTROV12_ACTIVE470 metaG (SPAdes)... | ecosystem: Environmental > Aquatic > Marine >... | reverse complement strand
AGCCATGGTCACCTTGGTGTTTAATGCTGGTGCAGATGCGCTTGATCAAGACGCACAACAGCGAGAAGAATTAACTGAACGCCTGATTTGGCAGTTGCGTTATATCGCCAAAGGTGCGAATCATTATGGCACGCATCAAGTAAATTCAAAGCCTTCATAAAAAAATCATATAAAAATTAATCTACTCGATTGTTTACTGTTCAAATTTAAAAAGACCCTTAAAATTTACATTTTAGGGTTTTTTTATTCTCTTTTTTGGTGTTGATCGCTTTTTGTTTTCTTTTGTTGTTCTGTTTTTACTATTGCGTTGAATTTTTTATGCTTGATCTCACCTGTGATGGCATGTTAAAAATCACGTCAATTACAGCGAAAAACGCAAAACATACAGATTAAAAAATGAAAAAGTTCACACAACTGTCACTGCTATTAAATCTCTTACTGATCAAGTATCGGTCTGGGGTGATGTGCGTGTGAAATACAGCATAACGAAAACCCCGCACATTGCGGGGTTTTTTGTTTTTGAACTGTTATCTAATGACTGATTAAAACTATTTGCTCATAGCGGTGGTGTTCAAAGGGCGATACAAAGGGGTGAGGAGCTAAGGTATGAAAGATAAGGTTTGGATTTTCGATACAACATTAAGAGATGGCGAGCAGGCGCTAAAGGCGAGCTTAACCGAAGATGATAAAGTGCAGCTAGCACATGCTATCAGTCGACTTAATGTGGACGTTATGGAAGTGGGTTTCCCGGTTTCAAGTCCCGCAGATTTTCGCGCTGTCCAGCGTATCGCGACTGAAATTAAAGGTCCTGCAATTTGTGGTTTAGCCCGCGCTGTGGCAAAAGACATCGAAGCCTGCGGTGAAGCATTACGTCCAGCAGAGCAAAGCCGTATTCATACCTTTATCGCAACCAGCCCTTTACACCTTGAACACAAGTTACGCATGAGCCTGGATGATGCAACCGCGATGGCGGTGAAATCAATCAAGCAAGCTCGTAATTACACCGATGACGTGGAGTTTTCGTGTGAGGATGCAGGTCGTACACCGCATTGGGATTTATGTCGCATTGTTGAGCAAGCGATTAAAGCTGGTGCTGCAACTATCAATTTACCTGACACCGTAGGGTATGTGACACCAGATGAATATGCCGCGATGATCCATCATTTAGTCAACAATGTGCCAAATATCGACCAAGCGCGTTTAAGTGTGCATTGCCATAATGACTTAGGTTTGGCAGTGGCAAACTCAATTGCAGCAGTACAAGCCGGTGCAAGACAAATCGAATGTACGATTAATGGTATCGGTGAGCGAGCGGGTAACTGCTCGCTAGAAGAAGTGGCGATGATCATGAAGATGCGTCACGACCATTTAGGTGTTTACACCGATATTCGCAGCGAAGAAATCTACCGCGCTTCACGTCAAGTCGAAACCATTTGTAATATGCCTGTGCAGCCAAATAAGGCAATTGTCGGTGAAAACGCCTTTGCTCACAGTTCGGGTATTCACCAAGATGGTGTGCTAAAAGCACAAAACACCTACGAGATCATGGCCCCAGAAACGGTGGGCGTACCTAACAACCAATTAAATATGACCTCGCGCTCGGGTCGCCATGTGATAGAGCATCGCTTAGAAGAACTAGGTTATCAAAAGTCTGATTATGATATGGATAGTTTATATGAAAGCTTCTTAGTGTTAGCAGACCAAAAAGGCACGGTCTATGACTATGACTTAGAGGCCATGATCTATTTCAATCAAATAAGTGATAAAGACGAAACCTACCAACTTGAGTTTGTAAACTCAGCTTCAAATTCTCAATCAGTCGCCAGTTCGACCATTGGTATGACGGTAGGCGGACAATCAAAGCAAGAAGCAGCCACAGGTAATGGTCCGGTCGAAGCCTCATTCAAAGCCATTGAACGCATTACGGGTATGGCAGTTGAAGTGATTGAATATAACTTAGATGCCACAGGCCAAGGTGCAAGCTCGCTTGGTCAGGTAAATATTATTGCTAAATACGATGGTCGCCAATATCACGGCGCAGGCCTTGCTGCCGACATCGTAGAAGCCTCAGTGCGCGCCATGATCCGCGTATATAACTTAATTGACAGAGCACAAAAAGTGTCTGATTTAAAACAACAAAGGAAAGCAGGATGAGCCAACAAAGTTACCAAGTCGCCGTTTTAGCTGGAGATGGCATCGGCCCTGAAGTCATGTCTGCAGCCGAGCAAGTATTAGATGCGGTTAGCGCAAAGTTTAATTTTACGTTAAAGCGTGAGCACCATGCTATTGGTGGTGCTGCCATTGATGAATTTGGTGCGGCGCTTCCTGACTCTACTTTAGCGGCATGTGAAAAGGCAGATGCCATTTTGTTTGGCTCAGTAGGTGGCCCTAAATGGGAGCATTTACCACCGAACGAACAGCCAGAACGAGCATCTTTACTGCCCCTTCGTAAGCATTTTGGTTTGTTCTGTAACTTGCGTCCAGCACAGCTATTACCTGCACTCAGCGCCGCTTCACCGCTTCGAGCAGATATCAGTGCACAAGGTTTTGATATTTTATGTGTGCGCGAGTTAACGGGCGGGATTTATTTTGGTGAAAAAGGCCGAAAAGGTGAGGGTGCGAGTGAAGCTGCATTCGACACACAACGTTACTCACGCGCTGAAATCGAACGGATCGCGCGTTTTGCTTTCGAAGCAGCAAGGCTTCGCAGCAATCATGTTACATCAGTAGACAAAGCTAATGTATTGGCATCAAGCGTACTATGGCGTGAGGTTGTCACCGAAGTGAGCAAGGACTACCCAGAAGTAACGCTAGATTATATTTATGTAGACAACGCTGCAATGCAACTGGTGAAGCAACCTAGTCAGTTTGACGTTTTACTTTGCGATAACCTGTTTGGCGATATCTTGTCAGATGAGTGTGCGATGATCACAGGCTCTATGGGCTTATTACCCTCGGCAAGCTTAAACCAATCAGGCTTTGGTTTATATGAGCCCGCAGGTGGTTCAGCGCCAGATATTGCGGGGAAAGGTATTGCAAATCCGATTGCACAAATTCTGAGTGCAGCGCTAATGCTACGTTATTCTCTTGGGCAAGACGAGGCGGCACGTACCATCGAAAAAGCAGTTGCTGAAGCAGTCGCTGCAGGTGTGGGTACACCAGATATTTACCCTCAAGGTGGTTACACCACACAGGATGTAGCACAAGCAATCGTTTCACGTATTTAATTTTGGCTGATGGCTGCACCGTCTTGCAGCCAAGATAAGAGGATGTAGCAAGTGGCTCAGACCTTATACGATAAAATTTGGCAATCTCATGTGGTTGCACAAATCAATGAACAAACCGATTTACTTTATATTGATCGTCACTTAGTGCATGAAGTTACGTCGCCACAGGCGTTTGCTGGACTGCGCGAGAATAACCGTACAGTACGTTGCCCTGAGAAAACCTTTGCGACCATGGATCATAACGTTTCGACTAAGAGTCGTTCGCTAGATGCCGCGAGTGAAGTGTCGAAAAACCAATTAATGGCGCTTGCACAAAACTGTAAAGACTTTGGTATTGAGCTGTATGACTTAAACTCGATTAACCAAGGCATAGTGCACGTAATGGGTCCTGAACAGGGGATCACCTTACCGGGGACTACGATTGTATGTGGTGATAGTCATACCTCAACGCACGGTGCATTCGGTGCCTTAGCGCATGGTATTGGTACTTCAGAAGTAGAGCATGTATTAGCAACACAAACACTACAGCAGAAAAAAGCCAAGTCGTTGAAGATCCAAATTAATGGTGCATTGCGTCCAACTGTGACTTCAAAAGATTTAATTCTAGCCGTGATTGGTAAGCTAGGTACAGCTGGTGGCACAGGTTATGTGGCAGAGTTTTGTGGTGAAGGCATCGAAGCCCTATCGATGGAAGCGCGTATGACACTTTGTAATATGAGTATCGAAATGGGCGCCAAAGCGGGTTTAATCGCCCCAGACGAGACGACGTTTGCCTATCTTGAAGGGCGTCCATTTGCACCAAAAGGAGATGATTTCAAAGCAGCCGTTGAATATTGGCAGACACTGAAATCAGATGAGAATGCACAGTTTGATTTAGTCGTTGAACTCGATGCGCAAGAGATTCAGCCACAGGTGACTTGGGGCACAAGCCCAGAACAAGTTATTGGTATTGATGAGCTAGTGCCAAACCCAGACGAAGAAGCCGATTTAATCAAAGCTGATGCCATGCGTGCAGCGTTGAAATACATGGGGCTTGAAGCGGGTCAGAAGTTATCTGATGCAAAAGTCGATACCGTATTTATCGGCTCTTGTACCAACAGCCGCATTGAAGATTTGCGCGCGGCCGCTGAGATCGTTTATGGCAAGCAGGTTGCAGCTGGTGTTGAGGCCTTGATAGTGCCGGGTTCTGGCTTAGTAAAACAGCAGGCTGAGCAAGAAGGCTTAGCGGATATTTTCAAAGCGGCAGGGTTTGAATGGCGTGAGCCTGGGTGCTCTATGTGTCTTGCAATGAACGATGACAAGTTGGGTGCTGAAAAACGCTGTGCCTCGACCTCTAACCGTAACTTTGAAGGTCGCCAGGGCCGTGGTGGTCGAACTCATTTAGTTAGTCCTGCAATGGCGGCGGCTGCGGCGATAGCCGGTCACTTTACAGATATTAGAGGAGCGGTGTAATGGCGATTTATCATCAAGGTTTATTGGCACCTTTAGACAAAAATAACGTCGATACCGATCAGATTATTCCAAAGCAGTTTTTAACTTCAACTAGTCGTGATGGCTTTGATAAAGCACTTTTTTATGACTGGCGCTATTTAGATGATGGCAGTGCAAATCCGGAATTTGAGTTAAACGCAGACTGTTATCAAGGCGCTTCGGTATTATTAACGCGTGATAACTTTGGTTGTGGCTCATCTCGTGAGCATGCGCCTTGGGCACTAAAACAGTATGGCTTTACTGTGATCTTGGCGCAAAGTTTTGCAGATATTTTCTTTAATAACTGTGGTAATAACCAAATGTTGTGTATTGCTTTATCGGCAGACACATTAGATAGCCTATTTGCAATTGCAGAGGCGCATCAAGATATTCAGGTTGAAATCGATTTAGAAAGTCAGCAGATCCGCAGTCAATATTTCGACTCTATCGACTTTGATGTGCGTTCAGATATCAAAGCGCGTTTATTAAGTGGCTTAGATTTTATTGGCGAAACTGAGCAATTGAATACACAAATCGATGCGTTTGAAGCTAACTTAGCGAGTGAGCGGCCTTGGCAATAAACACTTACCTAAGTGTTAAACGCGTTTTTTTGCATATGACCAGAGAGCAGATTACTCTCTGGTTTTTCTTTTTTAGGATAACCATAATGAAAAAAAGCCTAGCTGTTCTTGCACTACTTATTGGAGGCTCAGCCATCGCGCGTCCAGCGCCATTGGTATCAATTCCAACCCATGATGCATTCTTCGATAAAATTGCGGCGCATTGTGGTAAAGCGTATCAAGGAAAAGTAACGCTGGATAACCAAGGCCCGAGCAAGTTTAATGAAGCTAAACTCGTGATGCATGTGCGTCGTTGTAACGAAAAAGAACTGCAAGTGCCTTTTCATGTAGGAAAAGATGCGTCTCGTACTTGGATCATTACCAAAACCGGCAGTGGCTTGAGTTTGAAGCACGACCACCGTTTAGAAAATGGCGATGATGATCTGTCAACCATGTATGGCGGCCATACCGTTGATGCCGGTTTTACAAACGTGCAGTCTTTCCCAGCTGATCAATATTCAAAAGAGTTGTTTGTTAGCCAAGGTATTCCTCAGTCAATGGGCAACACGTGGCAGATGTATATTTACGACGACAAGTTTACCTATCGTTTAGTGCGTGAAGGTCGCGAGTTCAGAGTTGACTTTGATTTAACCAAACCGATCACACCACCAAAAGCACCTTGGGGTTATAAAGACTAGACTCTATTCGCTTTTTGACACTATTGCGGCTAGCTTTAGAACTATCGTGATGGTGTCGAATGACTCGGCATCTGCCAACATGAGGTTAGTTATGTCGATCACCGAAAGGTAAAAAAAGCTAGTACAACGTAGCTTTGTACAAATAGAGCCCCATGGCGAAGAAGCCGCAGAGCTTTTCTATCAAACTCTCTTCCAATATGATCCGTCACTCAAGCAACTATTTAAAAGTGATATTAAAAGCCAAGGGCAAAAGTTAATGATGACTTTACGCGTGGCAGTGAGGGGGCTTGATGACGTGAATGCACTGGTGCCTTTACTTCATCAATTGGCTGAACGACATGTAGAGTATGGTGTGCAGGCCAAAGACTTCACTCCAGTAGGTAATGCGCTTTTATATACTCTAAAGATGGGGTTGGGGGATGCTTGGGCACCAGAATTGCGCCAAGCATGGGTTAATACGTTTCGAATGATTGCAACTGTGATGAAGGCGCATACTTTTAATAGCTAAGCGCAGTAAACTTTATTATCTAGGGACACATTTTACTTCGGCTTGCAGATCTGGCTGATAAGCGCGAGGGTGAGTGGGTAACCTCTCAAAGTCTTGAATACCTTTTTGCAAAGTCAGTTGCGCATTCATGCCTAGGCAAAGCTTTTCTGAATGTCTTAATAAAAATACGCTTTGTCGCGTGAAATGCGCATAATCATCTGAACGGATCTTTAAAAGGTAATGATCGCCGCTAAATTTAGTTTGTTCATAATGCACTTTGTGATCGAAGTCATATACTTTTTCAGGCTTCCCGAGTGGTGTCGGTGTGTGATGACAAGCGGTGAGTAGTCCGACTAGTGCCCCAACAGCCAATAATTTAATCCATTGTATTTTCATAACAGCCCCAAAGTTGATGAGTTGGCGAGGTCCATACGCATTTAAACGTTTATTATTCTACCATGGGTTGGCAAGAAACGCTTTTTAGTAATACAAACTGTGAAGTTTTAGGATAGAAAAGCACACATCCAGTTTCTCTTAGTTGTAGCACAAATCGCTGAACAGTAATTGAATAAGTATCTAAAATGGGGTTATCTGCTTGATTGGTTGAGCGGCCATGTTCAAGCAATAGTTCGTTATTGTTTATGAAAATGGTATCAGACAACAGCGGCGCGACTCCGCCTCTCAGAGAAACGATGGCTTGCTGTAATTCTGCTCTCATGGTTGGGGTGGTGTGTTCTATGAGTGCGGGAATGGGATTTACCGGTTGGGTGTGTGTACACCCAACCAGTGATGTTACTCCCAAAAGTAGGGCAACGAATCTGCAGTGCATTACTGCTCTTTCACCTTGATATCAACCATGCCATTGCGCATTGGATGGAATGGTTGAGCGATATTAAGGCTGTCATCTAACACTGTTTTTTGCATATTTGGAGCACGGTTAGCGGTTTCTTTTGCCACCACAGGGCAAGTGCCAGTTTCAATGTGTGTTAACGCCGCAGCTAGCATACCTTCTTGTTTGTCACCAAGCTGTTTAGAGAAGTCATCAGCAACAGTACAGCCGGGTACTCTCGCCGATAGGCCTGCTTCAGAGTTTTCGTTTTCAACTGGGAGAAAGCCGTCAGCGTAATCACCGAACTCTTTCGCATTTGCGCTTTTAAATTGTACTGTATAGTAGACTGCGCCACAGTTTGGAGTCGGAGTAAAACCATATGGTTTCCCACAAGTTTGACTACCAATCAGTACCACATTCACATCGATACCGCGAAGACCATTAATCAATGATTCACTGGCAGAACAAGTGCTTGAGCTTGATAATATATATACTGTGTCTAAACTTACGCTTGGTAGTATTTGGTTAGTATATACACTCGCGTTCCAATCAATTTGGCGATTTTCAAACGTATAATAATCTTCTGCAGTGCTAGCCGCTTCAATTTTGTCATTGCGTATCGTACGGCTGAATACTTTGGCATTATTTTGAGCGCTCTTGGCTGCTTCGTTGTTTTCACTGGCTCTTGTTTGCTCTTCACCAGCTACCATGTAACCTAGCTGAGCAGACATAACAACTAAACCACCACCGTTGTAACGCATGTCGAGTATAAGCTCGTTGACGTTTTCATTAGAGAATTCTTTGAAAGCATCAATTAATGGTTGTTGTCCCGTACGCATGAATTGGTTGAATTGTACATAACCCACTTTTTTGTCAGCGTGTTGTATTACTTGTGCATTTTGAACAGGGGTTGATTGTACATCACCAGCCGTCATTACAATCTCTATCGGATTTTCCTCGCCTTCACGCTGAATCGTAAAAGTGTGTTCTTCACCAGCTTTAGGCTGCAAACCTGCATTTAGATTATCTATACCGTCCGAATCAGTGGTATTTATGTCTGTACCATTAATGGCTACAACTGTGTCTCCTCGAAGCAGCCCTGCTATGTCAGCTGGAGAACCATCCTGTGTGAAAGCGGCTCTTAGTACACGAGGTGGAGAATTGCTAATGAACGCCCATCTTACGCCATAACCAGATACCACGCCTGATTGAGATTCTTTTTTAAAGTCATCGTAACTTTCAGAATAATGGAATTGGTCTTTTTCCTTGCCAGAGTCCGTAATCGCGGTTGTTTTTAATTGTTCGAAATAGTTTGCGACTGAGTCAAATGATTTAGGGTCTTTATCCTCAACCTCGTCATACCAAAGGTAGGTTTCGTTGGTATAGGAGCGTAAAAACATTTTTTCATGCATTTCAGTCCCTGCTTTGTCAGGGTAAGGTGCGTTTTCGTATGGATCAGTGCCAGTACGAGGTGTTTCACATTGGTTTACAAAACTGCTAGAAGGGTCGAACTTGTTTAGTGTCCAAGTTGGCTCTGTTATTGTTCCGCCTGTATTTGTTGGAGGCGTTACTGTTTGTTGATTATCGTTATTTGAGCCACCACCGCCACAGCCAACCAATACTGTTGCAGATAAAGCAAGTGCAATACTGAAGCTTAATGAATTTAGTTTCATAATATATTCCTATCACATTGTGTGTGATCAAAATACCAACAAGTGTTTGTAAACACAATTGGTACAATTTGATACCGTGAATTTAATGCTAATAGTACCCGTGATTTTTTTGCCAAGTTGTAAATAATTGTTGCTGTTTTTTAGATAACTTCAACCCGTAGGTGCTATGCATATAAAAGTAAGCATCTGCAATGCGCTTTTTGGCAAAGTTAGGCGGTTCTACTGTGCGCGCTTTAAAATCAACTTTAACAGGGCAGGCACCGTGCTTTAGTTGAGTACTGGGAAGCATACCAAAACGATAGTTGCTTCTGTCACCGTTTATTTCACCGATAGCAGGCGCTAGATTGTTAATATCAGCTTCCATTTTGCGAAATCTAGCGCTGACTTTTCTGCAATTCTTTCTGCCGCCGTCTTGCCAGCAATGCAGCTGGTGGCCAAATTCCCAAGCAGACACAATATGCTCCCATTCAATACGAGTGGCCCGGCTATTTGGTTTGCCAGCATGTGTATAGGGCTTCCTCGGCTCATAACCACAGCTGTCAGCATCTGGGATGAGCTTCTTGCCTTGACGCTTTATCTTACAACCGCAGTAAAGAGTAGTGGCATCTTGAGGCAAGGTTTTATTGAGATATTTTTTTGCTTGTGAAAAGCTTGAAAATTCTTTGCCAATAGTTGGCGGGCTGAGCAACAGCAAAGCCATCAACGCAAATAGCGGGCGCATTTCTCTCACCTAGGTGGACTACAGAAAAATGCACTATATCATCGCAATAAAGGCTTTGAAATTATCTTGTTGATTGCAATGGTTTTTACAAAATTTCACGCCCTAAAAATATAGGGCGCATATTCCATTAAGCTGGTTTGTGTCTGCGCTTGCGCCAAGGTGGTGCTTGAAATAATAAGAACATGCCAGAGATACAAAACAACACACTGACGATAGAAAAGCTAATAAGTAGTGGGTTATTAAAGTCTTCACGTTCATCATAGTCCATAATGTGTAGCATCCAGAAAAAATCAAAAATACGCCAAATGGTGCTTCTTACGGTAATGATCTGTCCGCTTTGTGAATCTAAATAAAGTGTTGTACTACACCAGTCATTGAAAGTGACTGCCCAGACGTTTTCTTTATAGCCGATTTCTCTTGGACCTTTGGCTAACAACTGCATATCATCGATCTCGCCATTTCCTAAATAGTGGACGTCGGCTTGTTGCCTAATTAAAGCTTCATCTGGTGCAGCAAGTGCTTCACCGGTGATGCCGTTGAACCAAGTTGCTTTATCACCTTGTACTTTAATAATGGGCTTATCTAATAAGTGTTTGAAGGCAATGCTTGTGAGTGCACCTTGGCTTTTTGTAATGACGTTTAAATCAGCTAAGTAATCTGTTCGTTTGAATGGATTATTGAGCTGACGCTGAGCGAGGTGTTTGCCATGTACTTTTTCTAGTGGTATGGCGCTCATGACAAACCCACCTAATAACCATGCGAATATTTGAATGGCGAGTAGGTAGCCAAGCAATTTGTGTATTTTGCGGATGGGCTTAAATGCTGTTTTTGTCATTATTTTTATCCAAGCAAATGAGAAAAGAGCCCAGTGTACCTAAAAAGGTTTCTCTGTCACTGCGACAAATTGTCTCAGCCTAAAAGTAGTATTAAATCTTGTTTAGTAGATAAGAACAATATTTGTTCAGTTTTAAAATGCGTTAGCGGTAGCAACCATTCAGTGAGTTAGTTAAACTAACTTTACAGAGTGCTAATTATTAACAGCTTAAAAATACAGCTTAAAAAGAGAATAATCATAATGTCAGAAATCCAATTCTTAAATGTAGACCTAGAGCTTGAATCAAAACAGGATATTAGTGCCTTGGTAGACGATTTGAAAAAGAACGCTATGGTGCTGCACTATGATAAAGACGACTATCGTCATTTAGCGCGTATTGAAGCTGACGCTGATGTGGTAAGTCCAGATAAAGCGATTAATCATTTATGCGAGCTAATAGAATCTTGTTCTAAAAGCGCACTTAAGCAATGGTTATCTTGTTCTAAGCGTACTTTTGATATTGGTTTTAACTCTGGGGCTGAACCAAAGTGTTTCTCTCAGCCAATTAGTGCTGATACATTACTGAGAATTTCGGCAATTGGCGCGGGGATCGAAATCACCATTTACCCGGTTGAAAGTTAAGCTAGGATTTGATTTAACAAAAAACGCGATCTTGGTTTTCCAAGATCGCGTTTTTTTGTTTCTGGACAAAATTTTCTTAAAACTGTTTTTAATGGTTTTTTTATTCTTTGATAACCAAATGGAATAACAAAGCAGATCTAATTCTTTATCCTTGGCAGCGCAAATCAGTATGCTTCAGCCTTAGAAAACCTTACTTCGAGTAGAAGTATTTCAGCAAGCAAACTAAGCAGACGGTTTAGGGTTAGGGGATAGATTCCATGTTGTTAAGTCAACTTAGTGCCGCGGCAAGCCCGCTGACACAAGAGCAAGTGCAAAAATTACAAGGTTTAGTGGCCGAGCTAAACCCAATTCAGCAAGCTTGGGTAAGTGGTTACCTAGCTGCAAATGCAAATACAGCAGCATTAAGCGGTGTAGTGGGCGATCAAGCGCCAGCTGCAGGCGAAGCGGCTGCACTCACAATTCTATATGGTTCTCAAACTGGTAATGCTAAAGGCGTTGCTAACCAGCTAAAAGCGGCTGCAGAGGCGAAAGGCCTCGCGGTTAAGCTTGTGAACATGGCTGACTACAAACCTGCTCAACTTAAAAAAGAAAAGTTTATTGCTGTTGCTGTTTCTACTTATGGTGAGGGTGAGCCACCAGAAGACGCTGAAAACCTTCATGCGTTCTTAGCATCGAAAAAAGCACCTAAATTAGATGGCGTTAAAGTTGCCGTTATCGGTCTAGGTGATTCAAGTTACGAATTCTTCTGCCAAACGGCGATCGATTTTGAAGAGCGCTTTAAAGCACTAGGCGCAGAAACAGTGGTTGCGCGTGCTGATTTAGATGTTGATTATGAAGACCAAGCAGCCGCTTGGATCGGGGGGGCAGTTGATGCGTTCGAGCCTGAACTAAAAGCACAATCGCAAGGTTCAGCACAAGTTATTCCTATGGCTGGATTTGGCGCAGCACCAGCGCAAAGCCAATACACGAAGCAAAACCCATTTGCGGCTGAGCTAAGTGTGGTACAAAAAATCACAGGCCGCGACTCTACTAAAGATGTTCGTCACATTGAGATCTCATTAGAGGGCTCAGATATCACGTATCTTCCGGGTGATTCTTTAGGTGTTTATTTCTTAAATGACGAAGCACAAGTAGATGAAACGCTAGCACTATTAAACATTGATGGCGCAACAGAAATTACATTAGGTGAAGAAACGTTATCAATTCGTACAGCACTTATTGAAAAGCTAGAGCTAACTCAGTCTTACCCGGGTTTTGTTGAAAAGTACGCACAAGCAACTAACAACGCTGAGCTATTAAAGCTAGTTGAAGACAAAGCGGCAATGCGTGAATACATCGAAGCACGTCAAATCTTCGATATCATTAAGCAAAACCCAAGCGATATCAGCGCACAAGATTTAGCAAATAGCCTACGTAAGCTACAAGCGCGTTTATATTCAATTGCGTCAAGCCAAGCTGAAGTGGAAGAAGAAGTACACTTAACGGTTGGTTTAGTAGAGTTTGATGCCTTTGGTGAGAAGCACTTTGGCGGTTGTTCTGGCTACCTTGCAAACCGTGCAGAAGAAGGCGTACAAGTTAAAGTATTTAGCGAGCATAACGACAACTTCCGTTTACCAAGCGACGATAATACGCCAGTTATCATGGTTGGCCCAGGTACAGGTATCGCACCTTTCCGTGCATTCTTGCAAGAGCGTGATGCACGTGAAGCTGAAGGTGAGAACTGGTTATTCTTCGGTAACCCACACTTCACGCAAGATTTCTTATACCAAGTAGAGATCCAAGGTTATGTGAAGTCTGGCCTACTAAACAAAGTAGACCTAGCATTTAGCCGCGACCAAGCAGAAAAAGTATACGTGCAAGACCGACTTCGTGAGAAAGGCGAAGAAGTATTTGCATGGTTAGAAAAAGGTGCACACTTCTATATTTGTGGTGACGCTAACCGCATGGCGAAAGACGTTCACCAAGCACTTATCGACATTATTAAAGCCCATGGTGGCAAAGATGACGAGCAAGCTGAAAGCTACTTAAAAGCGCTTCGCAGCAACAACCGTTATCAAAAAGATGTGTACTAGTAGCAAGTGCTAGTACACCACACTGACCGTCACAGTAGAATTTTAGGATAAGCCATGAGCACAGATTACAAACCTAACAGCAAGCTAGACCCAAATGCTAAGTTTGCTGATAACGAAAGACTAAAAACACAAAGTAACTTTTTACGCGGCACCATTACAACGGATTTAAAAGACCAACTTACCGGTGGCTTTACAGCGGATAACTTCCAGCTAATTCGTTTCCACGGTATGTACCAGCAAGACGACCGTGATATTCGTCCAGAGCGTACTAAGCAAAAGCTAGAGCCAATGCACAACGTGATGCTTCGCGCACGTATGCCTGGCGGTATTATCACCCCTAAGCAGTGGTTAGCGATAGATGAGTTTGCTGGCGATAAAACCATTTACGGCAGTATTCGTTTAACAACGCGCCAAACATTCCAGTTCCACGGTGTGTTAAAGCCGGGCATTAGAGAAATGCACCAAATGCTGAATAGCGTTGGTATTGACTCTATCGCAACTGCCGGTGACGTTAACCGTAACGTACTATGTACGACTAACCCAGTTGAATCTGAGCTGCACCAAGAAGCTTACGAGTGGGCTGCAAAGATTTCTGAGCACTTACTACCACACACGAAAGCATATGCTGAGATTTGGTTAAACGGTGAAAAGACTGAAACAACAGAAGAGCCAATTTTAGGGTCAACTTACTTACCACGTAAGTTCAAAACGACGGTTACTATTCCACCAAACAATGAAGTAGACGTTCACGCGAATGACCTCAACTTTGTTGCCATTGCAGAAGACGGCAAACTAATTGGCTTTAACGTGCTTGTTGGTGGTGGTCTGGCAATGACGCACGGTGATGTAAACACATACCCGCGTAAAGCGGATGACTTTGGTTTTATCCCGCTTGAGCATACGCTTAAAATTGCTGAGCATGTTGTATCTGTACAGCGTGACTGGGGTAACCGTGTTAACCGTAAGAATGCAAAAACTAAGTACACCTTAGATACATTTGGTAGTGATGCATTTAAAGCAGAAGTAGAAAACCGCGCTGGCGTTAAATTTGAAGACAGCCGTCCATATGAATTTAAATATCGTGGCGACCGTATTGGCTGGGTAGAAGGTATTGATGGTAAGCACCACCTAACGCTATTTATCCAAAGTGGCCGTATTCTAGATTACCCGGGTAAGCCACTAAAAACAGGTTGCCGTAAGATTGCTGAAATTCACCAAGGTGACTTCCGCATGACAGCTAACCAAAACTTAATTGTTGCAGGCGTGCCAGCGGATCAAAAAGACATCATTGAGCAGATTGCCCGTGAGCATGGTTTAATTGACGATTCACACTCTGAACAGCAAAAGAATTCAATGGCGTGTGTGGCATTGCCGACATGTCCACTTGCGATGGCTGAAGCTGAGCGTTACCTACCAGAGCTTATCGAGAAAACTGAAGCGATGTTAGCTAAGCACGGAATCCCAAATGACGACATTATTATGCGTGTCGTAGGTTGCCCGAACGGGTGCGGACGAGCCATGCTTGCTGAGATAGGTTTTGTAGGTAAAGGCCCTGGTAAGTACAACGTTTACCTAGGTGGTAACCGTGAAGGTACGCGCGTACCTAAGCTTTACCTAGAAAACGTAGGTGAAGACGTTTACCTACCAGCATTAGATGAATTAATTGGCCAGTGGGCGAGCGATCGCAACGATGGCGAATGTTTTGGCGACTACGTAATCCGTAAGGAAATTGTCGCCGAAGTGAAAGTCTCTAAGACAGACTTCCACGCTTAAAAAAATCATTGAGTTGGCAGGCATGCCTGCCAACCTAGGAACAAGCATGAGTAATTTTAAACAATTATTAGAGTTAGAAGGCGAAGCGCAAAAAGCGTTACTTGCCGAAGCGAATGCTTTGTTAGAGCCAATGACACCGCAAAAGCGTGTGGCATGGGCGCTTGAAAACTTGCCCGATACGGCATTTTTATCTTCAAGCTTTGGTATTCAAGCGGCAGTTATGTTGCATTTGGTTTCAACCGAAAAGTCAGATATTCCAGTGGTATTAACTGATACTGGCTACCTGTTTCCAGAAACCTACCAGTTTGTAGATTACTTAAAAGAGCGTTTAGACTTAAATCTCAAAGTATATCGTTCACCAATGAGCCCAGCTTGGCAAGAAGCTAAGTACGGTAAACTTTGGGAGCAAGGTCAAGAAGGTATTAAGCACTACAACACCTTAAATAAGGTGGAGCCAATGACTCGCGCTATCGAAGAAATTGGAGCAAAAACCTGGTTCAGTGGTCTGCGTCGTGATCAGGCATCAAGTCGTGCTGACAAACAAGTACTTGAGATCAGTCGAGGTACCGTAAAAGTGTATCCGATCATCGAGTGGAGCAATCGCGACGTGTATATGTATTTAACCAAGCATGACCTGCCATATCACCCACTTTGGGACGAAGGCTATGTATCTATGGGTGATGTGCATACTACCCGTAAGTTAGAGCCAGGTATGACAGAAGAAGAAACACGCTTCTTCGGCCTTAATCGTGAGTGTGGTCTACACATTGACGGTGACGGTATTTAAAAGTTCTTATTTAACCTGAACTTTGGTTAAGAGATTTACCTGCATATGGATATTGGAACTGTGGATGTAATTTAAGTCTGCAGCCGGAAACTTTTAGGAATAACAAGGCGAATTTACGCGTCAATAGCTAGTCTATTGCAAGTAAGTTCAACGCCGTTAGCGTTGAAAGTGGCCGCTGGAGATAGATTTATTATCTAAAGTTCAGGTTATTTAAATGGCGAATTGTTTGAAACTAGTCTAAACATACAGCCAATAATAATTTTGCCTTGATGTAAATAAAAAGCACAGGTCTCAAAGCCTGTGCTTTTTTATTCCACATTTTCTGTTGATACCAATCAGTCGTAATACTTAAACAATTTGAGGTGTTAAAACTGACGCTTGCTGCGTTAAAAACTTCTCATTTAGAACAACTAAATCACGAAGTTTTTGCCTGGCAATCGCCAAATTTTATCAGCCTCAAAATTGCTCACTAAATTACACTAATTGGTATAATATCTATAACCAAACTAAAATAATAAAAAGTCGATACGACGGAGTGTTCTCTTGGGTTATAAAGCATATATGATGATTATGGTGATGCTGATTGGTGTGGCATCATTGTTTGTAATTAAGCGTCCTGACGGTCAACCATATCTGTCTATCGATGCGATTTTCAATAAAGTTGAAAACGATACACAAAGCTTATTAGACGAGTCTAAACGGCATTTAAATAAAGCGGTAGACTACGCCAAACAAGCAACCGCTGATGAAAACCAGACTACAAAACAGCCAACTATTTATAAATGGCAAGATGAAAACGGTAACTGGATTTATTCAGACCAGCCAAATCCAAAAGGCAACAGCCAAACTCACCAGCTTGACCCAAGCAAAGTCACCATCATGGCCGCTGAAGACACGTCTATTTTATATAAAGATAAACAAGCAGCTGAAAGTGAATCACTGAAAGCCAACGCAATGAATCCGCAAGATGTCAAAGAGCTGATGAAGAACACTAAGAATATTCAAAAGCTAATGGACGATAGACAAAAACAACTAGATGCTGTTACTGAGGGCAAGAAAGAAAAAGGAAATTAGATGAAAATGGAGAGCGAACTCTCCATTAATATTATTTGGCTACAACACAAGTAGGCCAATATGTACCATTGTAGTCGGTGTAACATTCAAAGATTGAGGCATTGCCACCGGCTACTCTTGGAGTTTGGTTTAATCCCAACTCTTGTGAATGTTTAGTTAGCTTCTTCATACTTTTCTTATTTAGCTTTAGTTTCATGTTGATCTCCTTATTAAAAGCTAAATTTAATCTACACCAAATTAACATTGGATCAAGCTATTTTAGTTTCTTCCTTTTTCCCTCTAACGTGCCGCGCTTGTGCTTACCGTTTTCAATAAATAATACTTCACCATATTTGCCGCGTTTAATACTGCTGTCGATGGCAATCACTTTACCTTTAAAGCGGGTTTCTATTTTTTTCTGAGAAGTGTGGCCGACAACTATGTGGTTTACATCGAAGTGTTTTAATAATAAATCCAGCTCTTCAGCGGTAGCACCGTCGTCTTTAAAGTAGCCGCGATACCAAATGGGGCCATGGGTTTTATGTAGGTAACGGGCAAAACCTTCGCGTTTCTTCGGCTGTTCTTTTTCAACAAGGTGTGACTTAAAAGTTTTGTTTATGGTGTCTAAAGTAACTTTATCTTCAGCGAGCTGTGGATGAAAACCACCATGGGCATATAAGTGATCGTTGATTTTTACCAGCACAGGTTTGCTTCGTAACCAACGACCTAAAATAGTGTGTTGATTAAATAACTGATCGAAAGGTGTCTCTAGCAGCTTTTCGGCTTTAACGTATTTGGGGTTTAGGTAACGTAAATCGCCATTTAGTACCATGACTTCATGATTACCTAGCAGAAGGTGGATTTTACCACCAGCTCGCTCGGCTTGCTTTTCTAGGTCGTGGATAAACCAGAGGATCTCAGTTACTTTGTCGCCACGGTCAAAAATATCGCCGGTTATTACAAAATGGCCATCACCAAACGCCCACTGGTTTTGTGAGTCAATGATGCCATTATTCTTAAGTAGAGTGAGCATCAGTTCATACTGTCCGTGTAAGTCACTGAGTGCCGCTACGCGTTTAACACCTTGGAACTCAATCAACTGCTCATCAAAAGTTAGCTGCGATGTGTTTGCTGTTAAGCCGCAATCAGCAAACCCATAGGGCAGGGAGACCCCTTCAAGGTTGACCTGCTTGCGTTTAACTTGGTCATTGCAAATCCAATTGACTGTTAATGCATTGGCGTGCACGTCAATGTATGGACCGTCAGAAATGACTTCTTTGCTTGTCGATTCTGCAGCGCTGATTTGTGAGGCAAATATCAGTGTGGCACATAGTGTGGTGCGAAAGCGGCTTTTGATCATTATTTTTATCCTGTTCAAATTGGCGAGTGTTCAGTTTTCTTCTTAGAAATAAAGTAGCCTTGATCACATGCTTTTCGGGGCGATCAAGGCTGTTTCTCTAAAGCTAAAAATTAAAACTTAATTTCTGCGCCTAGATAACCAAAGCGCCCCATACCTGTGCCATAGCGGCTGTAGAAGTTACCACGACCGCTCGGCATGAAGTCACCCTTGTCATCCAACAGATTATTAATACCACCAAACATGCGTAGCTCTACGTCAGCTGCCAGGTCTGTATTATATGATACAGATACATCATGACGCATATAGCTGCCATATTTGTGATATGCCAGTGCTTCAGGGCTTGCGATACAGCCATTGTCTTCTTCAGTTGATGCACAACGCTCAGCATTTCGCTCTAGTGCAGCGGTGTACTCTCTTTCTCGGCTTAGGCTATCTGTGAATGATCCTAAATATTTAACCGCATAACGTACGCGCCACTCATCTAATCGCCAGACTACTGAGGCTGATAACTTATCTTTTGAACTGCCATACCCTGCATAATCATCGGTCTCGAGGCCATCTAAACCGAGATAAGTGGTTGAGTTTTCTAGAATATGGTTATAGTCCGCTTTAAAAGATAGTCGACCTAAACTTTCA